>FLOH01000725.1_pt1 | contig 61666 bp, 80 predicted proteins | sample 756751 | NCBI WGS metagenome assembly FLOH01 (sample SAMEA4026879, study PRJEB14308) | marine metagenome | biome: coastal water; material: water | depth 74 m
TACGCTTGCATACTAATAATATAAAAAATAATGAATATCAAATAAAAACCGTTATCTAAACTGTCACTAAATGCTACGATTAATGAAGCAATAGCATAGGCTAAAGTAATGATTACAAAAAAGGAGATTACTTTTAATTTTAAAGTTAATCTAGGGGCATATCCAAATATCTTTTTAAGAGCAATTTTTATTAGAGCTATGAAAATCATTAAAAAAAATGATGCTACTAAAAATATTTGCATTACTTCTTTTATACCCATACTGAAAGATTCTGCGTTAAACATTGGATTGATGAATGAGAAATGTTGGAGAAAACTAAATGAATAAGTCGGATTAATGCTTAAAGTAATAAATAACAAAACAAACAAAGAAAAGATAACCGAACCTATTAGAAATTGATATTTTATGTAATTTATAAATAATCGTGTTGCTGCTAAAACAATTACGGATCCAATTTCTGTTTTATTTAGCATTCAAATAACAAGGGTTGGCTTGTATATAAATATTCTTTTTGGTTTAACGTTGGAAGCGCTGTTATGTCTTGGTGAGGGCTTTAGCCCGAAAGCGCAGCGTCCCCTTGAGTTTTTATATTTGAGAATTATAATTAATTCGAACAATGTGAGTCAATATTTTAGAAAAAGAAAAGCCTATTTTTTGTATATATTTTTACGATGCCCCAATTCTATAACATGAATTATTAATTCATTATCAATTATATCCATAATTACTCTATAATCTCCAACTCTTAAACGAAAATATTTAGATCCAACTAATTTTTTAACATGAGAATAAGGTCTAATCCTAGACCTTTTAAGAGTTGAAATAATTCGTTTTTGGATTTCAGTGGATAATTTATCTAATTGTTTATCTGCAAAATACGAAAAAATGATTTCATAAGTCATAAGTTTAATCTCTTTTCAATATCTTTAAGAGAATGAACTCTTCCAGCTTTAATATCTGCTTCAGATTTCTTAATGTTTGCTAAAGTTTGTTCAGATAATTCCATAGTATCTTCTAATAAATCTCTTATAATATCCTCATAACTCTCTTTGTCATACATTTTACGAGATTTCAGATCTTCTAATAAATCTCTACTAACTTGAATACTTGTTGCAACCATAGAGGTTATATAATACTCTATAGTATATAAACGTTTTGTTTTTAGGCTTTTCTTTTTCTTTATTCTCAAATATAAAAATTTTGTTTAACTGTTTCTATGCGAAGTTGTTTATATCCGAAGGACATTAAAGCATTTGGATGGAGTGAAGCAAGTTACGAAGTAGCGAGCGGAACGTAATCGGAGAATCGCTGTTAAATCCTCCGATCTACATAGTGGGGAGGACAAGGAGCGAAGCGACGCAGAGTATTTTAATCACCGTAAATCGTATTGACACCGTAGTTTTCGCTAACATATAAATTATATTATTTCTCTGCTTAGCAGACTATAGTTTAGGGGGATAATTTAGCTCAAAACCGTAAGATTTATATACTATTCACTATTATTGAATAATTATTCACTTATATTGAAAATGATTCCAAAAAACACAGCAAAGATTCTTTTGTTCATATTAAAGAACATAGATGAATTTGGTTACAATATTAATCAAATTTCTAAACTAAATAAAATTAGTGTTGGTAGTGCATTTAAAATCTTAAAAGAACTTGAGAAAGATAAGATAATCGTAAAGAAAGAGATTAGCAATGCTTCCCATTATAAATTGAATTTTAATAATTCTGAAACAATAAAGTTATGTGAACTTCTTCTTTTAGCAGAGAAAAGAACTTTAAAAGGGCACGCAAAACTTTATGCTGAAGAAATAATTAATTTCAAAGAAGCCAAGATGATTATTCTCTTTGGTTCGGTTCTGAAAGGGAAGGAGTTCAATGATGTTGATGTTCTATTTATTACAAATCAAACTAAAAAAGTTAATAATTTTTGTCTTGATATATTCAAAATAAGAACAAAACCAGTAGTCCCATTAATTATGGAAAAAGAAGATTTAATAAAATCAATAAAATTAAAAAAAGAAGCTATTTTAGGAATGATAAAAGAAGGGATTGTACTTAAAGGTGAATCAATATTAATGGAGGTTATGAAAAATGTCAACTCATAAGAAAAAGTTAGATTGGTGTTTAGCAAGAGAAACCAGAATGAAAGTGATTCAGCCAAATAACAAATTATCAGAAGAACACATCAATAAAGCAAAACATAATCTTCGTGCAGCCGATTATAACATTAAAGGCGGATTTAGTGATTGGGGAGTCTCACAATCGTATTATGCTATGTATCATTCTTTATTATCTATACTTTTTAAAATCGGCTATGAATCAAAAAATCATGAGTGTACAATTAATGCTGTTGAGTTTTTAATAGAACAAGGAAAGATTAATCTTGATATGAAAGACATTGCTTTTATTAGAACTACTGAGCAAATGACTTCAAAAGATGCAAAGTCATTAAGGGAAGAATTTCAATATGGAACTGAAACAAAGGTTAATGAAAAACTTTTGAATGAGTTGTTAGAGAATGCAAAGAGAATAGTTGAGAAAATTGAAATTGTATTGAGTGAATAAATTAATAATAAAAATGAAATGAACCGTATAGACAATGTTATAGGAGGTTTCAATTTCCTCGTTTTTGTTTTTGTCGTCTATGTGAAGCCAAGCCCCGTTAAGTGTTCAGGTTACTTTTATCTTCGTTAAAAGCAACTCAAAAATTGGATATAACTGTTTCTATGCGAGTGGGGGAAGTCTTTTGACCAATGGGTGTCCAGTGGTGAAAATGGCTGATGTCATTAAACTTAGAGCATAGAAGCAGTTATAGGTTAGCACTGGACACACTGGTCAGGTACGGATAAGCCTTATTAAACAAATTCGTTTGGGTAAGGTATCAAAGAGGTGATACCATGAATTCCAAAATACTTATTGATGAAATGAAACTTAGAAATTTTTCTGATAAAACTATGAAGACCTACTTGTATTATAATGACCTCTTCCTAAAGTTTATTGATAAAAGTCCAAGAGAAGTTTCTGGTAAAGATATTAAATCTTATCTGTTATCATTAATTCAACGAAAGAAATCTTCTTCAACAGTCAACCTTGTACATAACGCTTTAGTATTTTATTACGGTAAAATCTTAAGAAAAAATGTTGCAGAGATTCCCTTCCAAAAGAGAGAAAAAAAGAACCCAGGATTGGCTACAAAGAAAAATATTGAAGATATGTTGAAAGTAACAAAAAACAAAAAACATCATCTAATGATCTCTTTACTTTATGCATCTGGTGTAAGGGTATCTGAACTAGTTAACATAAAAGTGGAACATATTGATTTTGAAAATAGATTGTTATTAGTCAAACAAGGTAAAGGAAATAAAGATAGAGTCACTTTGCTTTCAAACTTAGTAATTTTTCAAATCAAGGAATATTTGAAATTAAGACCTTATGGTAGTAATTACCTGTTTGCATCAAGCAAGGGTCATATCTCTCCAAGGACTGTGGAAGAAGTTATAAAAATAGCTAGAAGGAAAGCTGGTATTAAAACTAACATAACCCCTCATTCTTTAAGACATTCGTTTGCAACACATCATATGGAGAGTGGTACGAGAACTGAGTTTATTCAAAAAATGTTGGGGCATAAAGATATTCGGACAACACAGATCTATGAACATCTTTCAACTAAGAATTTGTTAAACTTGAAAAGTCCTCATGATGAGATGAAGGTGATAATATGAAAGTAAATGTAAAAGGAATTGAAATCACTTTGTTATCAAAAGATAAAGAGAATTATATCTCCTTAACAGATATTGCTAAAAAAAAAAATTCAGAAGAACCTCGGTTTGTGGTCATAAATTGGCTTAGAAATAGAAACACCACTGAATTTTTAGGTACTTGGGAAAAAATTTATAATCCAAATTTTAACCGTGTCGGATTTGATACGGTTAGATTAAAGGCAGGTTTAAACTCTTTTACCATTTCTCCTTCAAAATGGATTGAAGAAACAAATGCTATTGGAATCGTTTCCAAAAGTGGTAGATATAATGGTGGAACCTTTGCTCATGAGGATATAGCATTAGAATTTGCTTCTTGGATATCGGCAGAATTTAAATTATATTTTATTAAGGAATTTAGAAGATTAAAGTATGAAGAAAATGAAAGAAAGCAATTAGGTTGGGATGTTAAAAGAACCCTTACAAAGATGAATTACAAAATCCATACCGATGCTATCAAAAATAATTTGATTCCACCAATGATCTCAAAATTGGATAAAAATAAAATTTATGCTAGTGAATCAGATGTTTTGAATGTAGCTTTGTTTGGTATGACAGCAAAGGAATGGCGTAATGAAAATCCTAAAAAAGGAGGTAATTTGAGGGATTATGCTAATGTCTTTCAACTTGTTTGTTTAGCAAATATTGAATCATTAAATTCTTTGTTAATCAAAGAAAAGATTAGTCAACATGGTAGATTGATTAAATTGAATGAAATTGCTATTTCTCAAATGAAAATTTTAATGTTGGATCAAACTGTTAAGAAATTAAAAAAAAGGTGATAAAATGAAAGTAAACTATACAACACTAAATAAAAGATTGAATGTAGAAATTGACGCCGAATCTGCGAAAGATGTTTTCAAGAAACTTGCAGAGTTTCAAGAAGTTTTTGATGAATCAAATTGTGGATTATGTAAAAGTGATAATTTACAGTTCGTAGTCAGAACCGTTGATAGCAATGATTATTATGAATTAAGATGTAAAGGGTGTTCAGCTAAGTTAGCTTTTGGACAGCTTAAGGCTGGTGGAAGTTTGTTTCCAAAAAGGAAAGAACATTACGAAAGTAAAGGTTGGCATAAGTGGAACGGGAATAATTAGGCGCTGTCCAGAAAGTAATAAAAATGTATACTAGGGCACGGCACCCATTATGAGGATAGCTTTGCCATCCTCATGTGCCTCGGCTTCGCCAGGGCGCTAGTATACAAAATAAGGTTTTTCTGGACAACGCCAATAATTAGAAAGATTTTTAACCTCTTTTTTCTTTCTTCTATTAGATGGATGTTACAATGTTGCAAAGTTTCTTAATTGCTTTAGCATTAGGTGCACTCATTGGTTTAGAAAGAGAGTATGCCCAGTATAGAAAGAAAGGACATGATTACGCAGGAATTCGTACATATCCATTAATTGCATTGTTTGGAGCATTGTCAGCATATCTAGGGGAATTAATCTCAGTCTGGATTTTTGTAGTTGGATTAATTCTAGTTGGTGTTCTAGTCGGGATTGCTTACCTTAAAATAATGGATGCTGCAAGAAATCATATTGGGGCAACTTCTGAAGTAGCGGGGTTTCTTACTTTTCTAATTGGAGCGTTAGCATATTATGGGGAAACGACCTTAGCAGTAACTTTAGCTGTTACCATCACGATAATCTTGTATGCACGTTCAATGTTACATGATTTTGCAAAACATATAACCAAAACTGAAATGGAAGACACACTTAAATTTGCAGTGATAGCTTTCATAATTTTACCTTTCTTACCAAACCATGGTTACGGTCCGTTAGAAATGTTCAACCCGTTCATAATTTGGCTAATGGTAGTGTTCATTTCAGGTATAAGTTTCGCAGGATACATCCTTATGAAATGGATGGGCGAGAAAGGAATTGTTCTAGGTGGGATTTTAGGTGGACTAATTAGTAGTACGGCAACCACTATGGGATTCTCTGAGAGAAGTAAAAAAGAAACTAAAGTTTACAAAGCACTTGCATTAGGAGTTATATTAGCAAATGGTGTAATGTTTGTACGTATTTTGATTGAAGTTTTTGTATTAAATCAAGAATTGTTTATCCCAGTATTAATCCCATTAAGTGTTTTGATTTTAGTAACTGCAGTGTTTTCTTATTTCTTATGGAGAAAAGCTAAAGTTGTTAAAGGTAAGATCGCATTGGGATCTCCTTTCACAATGGGTCCTGCACTTAAGTTTGGTGCATTTTTTGCAGTAATTTTAGCTTTAGTTAAAATCTCAGACTTTTACCTGGCATCGAAAGGAGTTTACTTGGTAAGTTTCATTTCAGGGTTTGCAGATGTGGATGCGATAACAGTTTCTTTGTCACAGCTAGCTAAAGGGGATCTGGCATTAAATATTGCTAGGAACGGTATTCTGATAGCAGCGTTAACTAACGTGGCTGTGAAAGGCGGAATAGCATATTGGTTTGGTAAGAAAGAGTTTGGAAGGATTGTAGTTGGATTGTTTATAGTATTAGTTCTGTTAGGGATTGGATTGTTATTTATTTGAGGTCATATTTTTAAAAAGGGCTTCACAATACGTTATTATGAGTTTAACCCCTAATAATCTTGAATGTAAAATTACTTCACCAGTTAACAAAACTAGTGATACCCGGGTATATGATTTTGGATATTCAATTGGTGATTTAGAACTGGGAGGAACCAAAATTTAAGGAAGTTAATTGGAAATCATTTTTTCCTTTAAGTGAAGACCTTCCAAGAGAAGAAGGATTTGGAACTGTAGCTCACGTAAGAACTCTAGAAGCTTTGTATAATTCTGAAGGGAAACGAATTTTGGGTTATGGGGTTAGTCATGGTTTAGGAGTTTTTTATAAAAGAAGGAAACAATTAGAAGCAATGGGTTTGAAACATGGTAACAATTGGTTTAAGCGTTTATTTTTAGAAAATGAATCCTTTCGTGAGTACTATCAAAAATCAGCGAATTATGCTTTAAGTAATGGGTTAGTTGATCAACCAAGGATTATTCTTTCTACTAACCAAATTGGGTTAAAATTATGAGAAATATTTTTAAAGTAAGTTGTTGATTTTGAAAAGAATGATCTCAAAAGAGTTTCCAACAAGGTTTCGCGCGGTTAATCCTAGAATAATTCCTTTAACTTCAATTACGACCATAGTTGCAGCTGCTGCAGTACTTGCCGGATTAGCTGTCTTACCTTTAATCTATGAAACTGTAAATAAGGTGCCATTAACTCATTCTTATAAACCTAACACTCAATATGTTTCTAAATAATTAAAGTAACCCAAAAGTATGACCTATAAAAAAAACGTAGAATAGTAAAAGTAAACTACCCTCCCATCTTGTAATCTTCTTATCTTGTGTAATGAATAGATAAAGTAAAGTTGCAACTACCATCATAGGTAACCCAAAGCTTAAAATTGAATCTGGGATGATTAAGTCACCAAATAATGCAGGAATTCCCATTACAGCAAAAGTGTTGAAGATGTTACTACCTAGAACGTTTCCAATAGCAATCTCGGCTTTACCTTTCCTGGCAGCGTTAATACTGACAACTAATTCTGGTAAGCTGGTACCTAAAGCAACAACAGTTATGGCAATGATTTCTTTCCCAATGTTAATAATCTCAGAAATTTGAATTACTGATTCAACTGTATACTTAGCTCCAATGAAAATAAATAAAGCGCTAGCAATCAAGATTACTATAGTGTGCCATTGAAGTTTTCCTAGACTTTTTACTTCTTTTTTAGTTTTCTTAGTAGTGTGGCCATTTTGCATGCTAACCGTGTAAACTAAATAAATAGTGATTCCTACCAATGATAAAATAGCTTCACCAAAAGTAAATACTTTATCCATCAAAGTTAAACCAAGAAAGAAAGCTGAACCAATAAGTAAAGGTAAATCTACTTCAATTAGTTCAAATGAAATTTCCATTTTTTTGGCAACAATTGCAGCAAGTCCAAGTACCAAAAAAATGTTTGTAATGTTAGAACCTACAACGTTTCCCACAACCATTTCTGGTGCGCCTTGAAATACTGCATAAATTGATGAAATTAGTTCCGGTAAAGATGTACCTAGTGCAACAATAGTTACACCAATGATAAATGGAGGGATTCTGAAATGAAGGCCAATCTTCTCAGCAGCAGTTGTAAAAAGATCTGAAGCTTTGATTAAAACTGCTAAACTAACTATAAAAATTGCTACCCATCCATAAATACCCCCAATCATCTTAGAATAATTCCACTTTCGGATCTTTGTCTCCCCTACCTAAATTAAGGAATGCATTAAAATTTGGTGGAGTGTCAGGAACTTCTTTCATTTCCGGAGCATCAAACATCCCCATCATAGGAGTAGAGTCTGTAGCTGTAGATGCAGTTGGACTGTAGCCAGATTCGTTATTTTTTAAACTAGCTAGTAAATGTAAGACCTTCTGAATGTCTTCATGAGAATCTTCTTTAGTATCAATTGTTATTTTCATCGTGTGCTCTCCAATTGAACGCAATGAGGATTCCTAAAACAATTATTATAATAACATTAATCCATCTTGGAACTGCAGTATTCATAATGGAAACTTGCCAGTCAAAGATTACTCTTAATAAATGTAAAATTCCAACTACTGAGAAAAACGCAATGTTTACTTTCAAAACTCTTGTTACCATGCTATCACCTGTTGCTGGGAAGAAGAAGTTGTTTATATGTTTTTCTCTAATCGCCACAAACCAACGTCAATTAATATCTTTGGTTTCTTGTGATGTTTCTGAGTATGTTTTAAAGTAAACTCATAACGCCAGAAGTGAGTTATGTTAAAATTGTGATCCTTAGTAATAGCTTCAACAAACTCTTTAGTTGAATACTTATGCATGCTGTAAACTACTGGAGCAGTTGTGAAAGCTTTCTCTAAAAATATTTTGTCAATATGTTTATTTTTTGTTCCAAATGGTGGGTTTTGAATAACAATGTCTGCTTCCAAATCTGATAAGGAAATATCGCTAGTAATAAACTCAGCTTCACCAAGCTCATACTCCTCCTTAACCTTATTATAATTTCTGATACAAATTTGCATTGCCTTAGGATCTTTATCTACAAAGTAAACTTTTTTTGTTCCAAGAATCAAAGCAGCTATACCTAAAATGCCAGGACCTGAACCCGCATCAACTATGGTTTTGTTAGCAAGCTCACCATTAAGAGCCATGGTCCAAATCCATTCAGCAGCAATATGGGAAGGTGTCTTATATTGTTCCAACTGCATGGAAGGTTTTTCGAAAGTTTCTAACTTGCTTAAGTACACTGAAAGTTCTCTTTGTGATCTCATAGTGGGTCTTTAGTGGCGTTTTATTAAAAAATGTTTGGTTAAAATATGCCTAGTTGGTAAGGGTCAGAGCAGTTGCACTTCTGCGTTGAGGATTCCGTAGTCTAGCGACTACCCTCAACTTATATTTTATTTTTTACTTGTTTTCTGCAAATTGACGCTTACCAACTATCCTAAAAAAAGTGTAACTCTAAAATGAAGTTTGAAGGATTTAGGTTTTGTTTATATAGCTTTTCTAACTATCTAAAAGTGATTCTACTTTGCAAAATAGAAAGCTATTTAAAGGTTTAATGTTTGTTTATATTTGGGGATTGTGGTAGAGAGGTAGGGCAGAATTGTTCTGTTTTGTCGTCGAGAAAAATTTAGTAGTGATGAATACATGGAAAGAAAATTTGAGCTTATTAAGCAAGCATTTGAAGAACATTTATCTGCCATAAATGAAAACACTTCAGAGATTCAAGGGTTATTTGATTATCTGCATGAAGTGGAAATGAAGATGGACAAATTAACTTCCAGGTTAGATCATTTACAGTTAAGTCAAGATTCTAAAGATACATTTGAAATCGCACCTCTAACCCAACTTGAAAGGAAAGTCTTCTTAGCACTTTATACGGAAGACACACCATTATCATATCAAGAACTTTCTATCAAAACTGAATTGCCTTTATCACTAGTGCCAGAATGTGTTTCTTCATTAGTGGGAAAAGGTGTGCCATTCAGACGCTCATTTGTTAACAGTAAACTATTTTTATCATTAGATCCTTCTTTCAAAGAAATGCAAGCTAAAGAGAATCTGGTTAACTTGTCTTTGGAAAGTTTTTTAGAATGATAAGGTTGTTTTTGAGATTATTTTTATAGATTAAGTTTATTTATTATTTCTTCATGGGAAATTGTTTTTCCTTTTTTGGTTTCTTTTATTGATTTTTTAATTCTTTTTTTAGTTTCTCCAGATAATTCTATTTTCATTTTAAATTATCTAAAGGTGAAGTTACTTTTTTCATTTGTTCGTTTGAAACATGGGCATAAATCTGAGTCGTTTGTAAATTGCTATGGCCAAGAAGCTGTTGAATCATTCTGATATCCGTACCAGATTCCAACAAATGGGTAGCGAAGGAATGTCTAAGTTTATGTGGAGTGATGTTTTTGTTAATACTCGCTCTTTTTGCGGCAGACTTGACAATTTTTTGAACAGTTCTAGGAGATAGAGGAGTTCCTTTACTTGTGAAAATGTAATCTTTCTTCCCTTGAATGAAATGTAGTAATTCCTCAGCTACATCATTTGAAAGAATGAACATTCGATCCTTAGCACCTTTACCAGCCCTAACCCAACCAATTCTATTTCCTAACTCTAAATTGTTAACCTGCAAGTTAAGACATTCAGATAAACGAATCCCTGAGGAGTAAAGAAGCTTGATTATTATTCTGGATTTAGTATGGGTCGTTGCAGCAATTAGTCGTTTTACTTCCTCTTGTGTTAAAATTTCTGGTAGTTTTCTAGCAATTTTTGGAGTTTTTAAAGTAACTATATTCTTTTTAAGAATTCCATCATAATAAAACTTTAAAGCAGCTTTAGCCAGGGCAGCAGTACTGTTAGTAACCTGTTTCTCTGAAAGAAGATAAGCTAAGTAGGATTTAATGTCTATCTCACTAATATCATTAGCTTCTTTGTTAATGAATCTTAGGAATAATTTGTTTTGATAAACATAAGTCTTGACAGTTTGTTTAGAAAACCCCCTCAGCTTAAGTTCAGTCTCTAATAGTTTCATAAGAGTTATGCGAACTTTAAGCTATTTAAGGATTTGTTGTAATTTAAAAGTTAAATAAAAAATTCTAATCCGAATTTTTAGTCATTCCTAACGGCGCTGTCCAGAACGTCATAAAAATGTATACTGAGGCACGGCGAATACCCTGAGTTTAATCGTTGTTAAACTCAGTCGCCTCGGCAAGCCAGGGCGTCAGTATACAAATTAGTGACTTTCTGGACAACGCCTTCCTAACAGAATAAATAAAAAAAATAAAGAATTATCTTTTCTTTTTCTTAGGAGCTTTACTTGGGCAACCTTCGTCAACACATTTTTTTGTTTTCCAAAAGATGTATGAGAAAACGTAACTTGCTACAATAAACCCAACAGCCTTAGCTGCATACCAACCAACTCTAGCACCAGTTGTCATATCTGCATTAAATGTCATGTTATCACCTATGGCATGTAATTATTTTTAGTTTATATAATCTCTGATTTGGCATATGCTTAATTTTTCCTAAATATTTATAATATAATAGTGATTTTAGGCTCAAAGGAGTTGATACACAATGGAAATTAAAGAAGGATATAAAGTAAAAGTTGATTATGTAGGTAAACTAGATGATGGGCAAGAGTTTGATAATTCAGCAAAACATGGTGCTCCATTAGAGTTTCAAGTAGGCGCACAGATGGTTGTTCCAGGTTTTGAGAAAGCACTCTTAGGAATGAGTGAAGGCGAAGAGAAAGATGTAGACATTAAACCTGAAGATGCTTACGGAAATTGGAGAGAAGAGTTAGTACGAGATTTTCCTAAAGACCAAGTTCCAGTAGATGCTGCAGTTGGTACAACATTATATTTACAATCACCAGATGGACAACGGTTAATTGCAACCATTCTTGAAGTTACTGAAGACAAAGTTAAGATGGACATGAATCATCCATTAGCTGGTAAATCTTTACATTTTCACCTTAAAGTTGTAGGCGTGGAAGAAGCAGAGTTATCTAAAGGATGCTCAGGTGGCGGATGCGGTTCAGGAGCTTGCGGAAATAAGGAAGGTAAAGAAGATAAGGAAGGCGGATGCGGATCTGGTAAATGTCATGATGGTGAAGATGATGAAGAATCAGAAGATCATACCGGCGGATGTTGCTAATTTTTTTTAATTTTTAAAATGAATATAATCCTAGCCTCTCAATCATTATTTAGGGCGAAAGCTTTAGAAATTCTTGGCTTAGAATTTACTAGGGAAGTTAGTGAGTTTGATGAGAGTTCTGTAGTATTAGAGGATCCTTTAGAACGAGCTAAAGTGTTAGCTGAAGAAAAAGCTAAAGTAGTTGGAAAAAGGTTTGAGGATGCTTTAATAATTGCTGCAGATATGTTTGTTGTGAAAGATGGTGAAATTTTAGAAAAACCTGCTTCTTTAGATGAAGCTAAAGAAATGTTAAGAGAACAGTCCGGTTCAGTGATTAAAATAGTTGCAGGACTGGCTGTGTATAATACTCTTACTAAAAAAATGTTATCTTGTGCTAACACTTGCGATTCTAAATGGAGAGAATTAAGTGATTATGAAATTAATGATTATGTTTCCAGATATCCTGTACTAAAATGTGCTGCAGCATTTGAAGGAGATGGTGCAATAAGATTTTCTGAAAGCGTTAGGGGCGACTTAGGTCTTTTTAGAGTTGGATTATCAGTTTCAAAATTAATAGAGTTTTTGAGGGAAAATGGGATCGAGTGTTAAACCTTTAGACGAACTGGCTAATGAAGCTGGCTTTCAGGATTCCTCTGTATGGACCTCTTATGCTTCTCGTGTAATCGGTGATAACTTTTATTATAGGTTGCAGGAGGGTCATCGTACTATAGATTTTATTACATTTGGAACTCCAAGTGATTATGATTCTGCAAAACTGTTTCGTAAAACTGGTGGACAAATGGTTTTCGGAGTAGATTTAAATCGTGACTTACCAACTTATTCTGGGATGGAAGTTGTGGCAATTCTTAACGATTATATTAGAAAGGCAGGAGCTTCTGGAGAACAAAAACCACCCGTGGTTAATTAGTTAAATTTAAATAGCTAAATGGATTTATTTCTATAAACGATGGTGATGAGATCAAAATTAGATAGAGTTGTGCAAGGTTTAATACCTCCATCATTAATTTTATTATTAGTAGCAACAATTGTTGAATTGTTCTATAGTCTTTCTTCTACATTTATTTTTGCTTTAGAACTTTTTGATGCATACGTTATCATAATTTTTGCAATCGATTTATATTATAGGTGGCAAGATACTCCTTCATTTTTTCCATATGTTAAGAAACACTGGTTAGATATTTTAGCAACAATACCTTTCACATTTATTTTCTGGGGAGTTGAAGGATTAGCTTTACTACAAGGTTTCAAAGGCTTAAGATGGGTAGCAAGAGCAGCAAAATCTTTGAAAGCAGCTAGGTTGACAAAATTAACAAGGATGATTCGGTTGGTTAGGTTTGGAGCAAGGGCTCCAAGGATAGCTAGGTTATCTAAAAATGTTAAAGCAGGTAAAATCAGAAAAGTTCAGCCACACGAAACTAAAATGAAAGGTGTATTATCTTTCAAAGTTATTTTATTAATAACAATTAACTCAATCATGGGTACTGGTATTTGGTTCCTAACATCGGCAGGTGCAAAATATGCAGGACCAGCTTCATTAATCTCGTGGGCAATATTATCAGTAATATCTATCTATATAGCAATGTGTTTCTCAGAATTAACAGCAATGTTTCCAAAAGCAGGCGGTGTTTATGAGTTTGCCAAACAAACTTATGGTAGGTTTTGGTCTTTCGTAATCGGATGGACTACAGCAATCGCAGGTAGTGTAACAATAGCAATGCTTCTTTTAGGAGCATTACAATATTTGATTCCCATTCAATATAGCGCGTACTATGTTCCAATTGCTATAGGTTTACTGTTAATATTTAGTTTTGTAGCATTCAAAGGGTTAGGTACTTCAACATGGGTATTAGTAACGTTTGCTCTAATAACTCTAGCAAGTGTAATTGGTATAATTATCCCTGGATTGTTTAACGTAGAGTTAAGTAATTTTGATCCGTTTTTTGTCTTCCCCTCAATGAGCGTAGTGTTAGCAATATTTTTCATAGCAGAAACTTTCTTTGGATGGGAAAGTGCAATCTTCTTAGCAGCGGAGACTAAAGATCCTAAAAAGGTAATGCCAAAAGCGTTAATTTGGGGAACTGTTGTAATATCAATCTTAGAATTCTTATTAGCGTTTACAGCAATGGGAACAATACCGTGGGCAGATTTTGCAGAAAGTTCTGCCCCTCTTCGTGACTTGGGACAAGCGCATTTTGGTAACTTTGGTGGGATTGCATTCATGATTTTAATATTTATATCCGTTATAGGAGCAGTTGCTGGATGGATTGTTACAGCGCCTAGATTATTTATGGCAATAGCTGAAGATAAATTATTTTTTGTACAGTTTGCCAGGGTACATCCGAAAACTAAAAGTCCGTATGTTTCAATAGCTTTCCAATTCTTTTTAGTCTCAGCACTGGTAATTGTGGGAGCAGGTTCATATGAAACTTTGCTTCATATGTTAATACCAATGATATTAGTTGTATACAGTGCAGTAATGCTATCCGTAGTGGTATTAAGGTATAAGAAACCAGACATGGTAAGGCCTTACAGGGTTAAGTTCGGTAAAGTTGGACCATTATTAACAATAGGATTCATGATTTTCTTACTAGTAATGTTTATACAACAAACTCATGGAGCATTAGATATTCTTAGAATATCAGGCTCGTTAATACTATTTGGAATACCAGCATATTTTGCAATAGAATTGTTCTATGATCAAAAGTATGTAGTAATGAGAAAAAATATGATGGCTAAATTGAGATCAAAGTTAAACTTAGGAACAAGGTTAAGACCGGCATATAAGTTAATGCTGTCTTATGCTAACATTAAAAGTAAAGATATAGTTGTTGATTCAAACTCACCTACTGGTGCAGTGACTAACAGGTTAATTATGCAAGGAGTAAAGAAAGTTTATTTCTTAAGCTCATCTAAAGAAGAAAGGGATTATGTTGAGGGTAAAAAAATCATTAAAGTTGCTGCAAAGGAAGGAACAATACCTGCAAAGCTGAAAGGGGCTAATGTGTTTTTATCATACAATGACTTGGGGTACGTTGCAGATATGGAAATATATTTGGCTAAAGTTCGTAAATTGTTAGGTAAGAATGGAAGATTCTGTTTCTATATGACCTATAATTCTTTTAGCGTTCCACCAAACTTGGTTGATATTGAAACTAAGTCAGAAATGGTGACATTGTTTAAGAAAATGAAGATGAAAATGACTTACCGAAAGGTAAGGTTTCCTTTTAGAAGGGATATTTTCATTTATGGGAAGGTTAAGTGAAATTTATTTAGAAAAGGTTTTTAAAAAGAATCTTTAACTTTGTTTATATGTTGACTAATACGTATTGTATTGACAGGAGTGGTTTTTTTCAAGCTAAAGTTTCAAGAGGTACTATTTGCACCATTACTAGTGCAATAGAGTCTTGTCCATACCAACAAACTCCTTTTAAATTGGATTCAGGGAGAGAAATGGCTAATTGTTCTTATGAGAGAGACAGTAAACCTATAATTGTTCCTCCCCCCCAAAAAAATCCTGTGATTACCATCCCTTCATGGATGCGGGAATCAATTGAATGGGTATATGACCTTCATCATAGTCCTTCTGATATTGCTTATTTTTTGGATGTTAAACCCAGTGTGGTAAGTGAAGTATGGAGTGTTAGGACTGATAGGATAAAACGAAAAAAATTTGTTTTTAAAGATTCAAATAATAGAAGATTGAGTTATAGTGGTGTTAGTCAAGTTTATGAGTGTGATGATAAAGGAACTTCGGATGAAAGGATTATTGGTTTAACTAATTCTTCTTTAGACTTGTTAACCCAAGCTAGAAATGAACGAGACGAAGTAGGTGAGGGGATTATGCTCTTATTAGACATTTTGTTCCCTGATGAAACAATTGTCCACCCTTACCGTTCTAGAATTCTTTAAACTTCTTACACCAATCCTGGAACTTAGTTACTTTCTCTTCAGAAAAAAGTTTTAAATTGATTTCAATCTGTTTAATAGTTCTTTCACTAGTAAGATGTTCAGCAGATTTTGAGTAGAAAAGATCTGCGAAACAAATGATCTCTTCTTCTAATGTTTCTGGTTGGTAATCATCTTTTGGAAGTTTTAATTGTTGGGCATCTTCCTTTGTGAGACCAACGCCAGTATGATGAATACAAACTTGAGCATGTTTAGGAAATCCTTCTTTAACTAAAATCTTTTTTCCTTCACTTCCATGGTGCATGTAAGGGTGTTTTCCTTTAATATCCATACTTACTGTATCAACATTACAACAACCAATGTCATGTAACATTGCAGCTTCTTTAATGAACTTTAAATCTGGGTTTAATTCAGGAACTCTTCCTGCAATCTCTAAAGATTTTTTACTAACCATCATAGAATGTGTAACAAGAATCTTGAAAGCTTTGCTATCCTCTTTGTAATATTTTTTTATAATTTTTAATGGATCCATAGTTATGGGGAATTGTTTTTCTTTAAAAAAGTGCGTATTCTACCGTTGATTCAGCTAATATCTTAGAACTGTCATACAATTTAGCTTTAGTATCTTGTTGATTTATTACTAAAGGTAGTTCAGTACAACCCAATAATATAGATTGTTGATCATTTACTTTATTAATTACTTCTTGTTTTAAGTTTTGGTTAACTTTTCCTTTCATTACTTGTTCAATAAGCATTGTGGTTTGCTGTTGTAGTTTTTTAGATGGTTTTATTGTATTCGGGAAAAGATTATCTTGTATGCTTGATTCAGATGCTAAAAGGAATGGAGTTCCTTGTATTGCTTTAGAAATTTCCTCAATAATATTTAAAATAGGGATCTGTGAGTTTTCTTGAAGAAATTCATGAAACTTATGAATTGTATTACAGGGCATAACTATAAAGTTAGCACCTGCTTTTTCAAGAATCTTAATACCTTGTTGTAGTTGTTGTTTAACTTTTTCATGGTTAATAATCCCTGTTTCATCAAATCCTTCTAATGGTAAGGAATAAATTATTATTTTTGGAAAATCTGTATCTTGAACAGCGTCATACTTAGTTTGACAATATGCAATTATCTGTTGATAGAAATGTGCAGTTGCAGCTGGTCCCATTCCACCCAGTATCCCAATCGTTTTAAAGGCCATATGCTGCAACTTACAAAATTATTGTTTTCCTCCCTTTTCAAGTAGGATACATACTTCATTTCCTACAACAATATTTTCCTGTGATTTTGGAAAGAGGATGTAGGAATCTTTACTAGTGACATAATCTTTATTGTTAGATGTTGCAAAATGTGTTCCAGTTGGTATAAACTCAAAGTTTCCATATTCTTTTTCAAATTTGAACCCTTCCTCAGCTTTAATATTCTCATAAGCATGCCAATATGTTTTTTTACACTCAGGAATTTCAAAATCTTTAGTGAAAGTTGCTCCTAAAATGCTTGCTAAAATTTTTGTTAATCCTGCAGCTATTCCTTCAATTGCTGTGAAATCATCAAGGTGTCCAGATTCAATTGTCATCCCTAATCCACCTTCTGCACAAACAAGGGTGTCAAGGTAAATGTGGTCTCCATCCAACGGCCAAAGACCTTTTCCATATATGACTGTTGAAATGGGCATGTGCTTAGTTAATTGTTCTAGAGTTTCAAAATCTGATCCCGGGTAACAAATAATAGGTTGTCCAGGTTTCAAATAGGAATGTACATCTATCAGATAATTTGCCCCTTCTAAAATCGGTTTTAATTCAGTTGCACGTAGTCCTTCATAACCTTCTGGTGTTTTTTTTCCACAAGCTCTGTTTAGATCTATATCAATAAATCTTACATTTTTTAAAGCTGCTTCTGGATTACCAACCCCATAAATGAGTTTCCCTTTAGAAATATCTTCTAAATTTTCTATAACTAAATCTAAAACTTTTTCTCCCCCCGTCTCATTACCATGTGTTTTTTTTAATAAAACCACAGTTGGTCCAGGTTCTGCTCCAATTATTTGTTCTAATCCTAATGGCATTTTAGTCATGTTATTCATGTTATTCACCTATCTGTATGTTAGTTGTACTGAAAGATATAGTTAATGACTCATATAAAACAAATTATACTAGAATGTTCCATTTCGAACACTTGCGTAGGATTTATATATTCGGAGTGTTTTCTTGAAGTATGGAATCCACTCATGAACGAACCGTAAAGTACATTAAAGAGCATCCATACATTCAAAGTTGTTTAGCTTCTGGTTTGATTAATTATTCTTCTTTAGCTAGAGAAATTCAAAAAGAGCTAGGATTAAAAAATAAAACGTCCATGGAAGCTATCCTTATTGCAGCAAGAAGGTATCAATTAACATTAAAGGGTACCAAATCAAATCAAATAAAAAACTTATTGGCAGATTCAGAGTTAGCTATCAAAAATAAGTTTGCAGTTTTTGTTTTTGAAAAGGATATGACTATCTTCAAAAAACTTGAACATGATGAAGGTTATCTGCTTGAAGGTACAAATAGTTACACTTTAATTGTTCCTGAAAAAAAGTTTTCTCTAATTGAAAAAAAGTTTGGAAAACACATAATCTCTAAGAAAAAAGATCTAGCTTTAGTTACTTTAACATCCCCCAAAGAAATAGAAAATATTCCTGGAGTTATATCTTATTTAACTTCTTTATTTTCTGAGAATGGTGTTAACATTGAAGAATTTTTTTCATGTTGGCGCGATACTGTTTTTGTGATTGCAGTTAATGATTTAGGAAAAGTTCTTGAATTTCTGCACTTTTCGTGAAAACATTTAAAAGGGTCAAGTACTTTACTTACTGAAAAGAGGTGTGCTTGATGGCTAACTTTTATGCGTTTGAAGCAATTGGAAAAGTTAAAACCGTTAGGTATTGCAAACAGTGCGGAAGTAGGTTTGCTGCAAAAAATGCAAACCGACACTATTGCACCGGATGTCGTAGCTAACTTTTTTTCTTTTTTTTTCTTTCTAGGAAAAATTTATAAATAAGAAGAGTGTTATTTAACCATGGTTATTTGGGAAACGATTCTGAGTGTGGTTTTAGTTTCATTAGTCTCACTAATTGGGGTTGTAACCTTAGGATTAAATAAAAAATTTCTTAACAAAATATTACTTTTCTTGGTTAGCATATCTGCTGGTACGTTATTTGGTGGAGCATTTTTACATCTGTTACCTGAAGCTGTAGAAAGAATTGGGTTTACATTACAAGTTTCTTTATTAGCTTTAGCAGGTATTGGATTATTTTTTGTATTAGAAAAATTTATTCATTGGAAACATTCACATTTAAAACATAGTGATGAAACAATGGGACATCACGTAGGGCATCATCCAACCCATGTAGCACCATTAAACTTAGTTGGAGATGGGTTACATAATTTTTTAGATGGATTAATTATAGCTGGAAGTTATCTAGTAAGTATACCTGCAGGGATCGCAACAACAATTGCAGTTATATTACACGAAGTTCCTCAAGAAATTGCAGATTTTGGTGTTTTAATATACTCAGGATATAGTAGAAAGAAAGCTTTATTGTTTAACTTTTTATCAGGAGCAGTAGCAATTTTTGGAGCTATAATTGGATTGCTCTTAGGTCCTGGAAGATTTGTTGAGATAATTGTACCTATAGCAGCTGGTGGGTTTATTTACATCGCAGGTTCCGTTTTAATACCTGAGTTACATAAAGAAACTAGGTTAAGAAATTCTTTATTTCATTTATTTGGAATCTCTTTAGGAGTTTTGATAACAGTTGGATTGTTGTATATTAGGTGAAAATTTAGCTTATTTGTTTGTTCTATGAAACTGATTCTCTTTTATTAGAAAAATGGAAGAAGTTAATAAAAAAAATAGAACTTTTTTAAATAATGCCTATAGATTATACTTATGTCAATTTGTAATGATTTAAAAAATATTGGACCGAATGTAAAAACGAGAACAATCTCAGCTTATTTATCGATACCACTTATTATGACTCCAAGCTTAGCTTATGCAAATGGCAATCAAAAATCAAATCCTGACAATATTGAATTAATCTTAATAGCAGGTTCTTGTGGTTGGTTTGCACGCTTTACAATAGATGCAGTTCAGGAATTTCGTAATGGGAATCAAATTGCAGGGTTTGCCAACTTAACATATGCAATAATCCCTTCAGTTGCAACTTCTGCTTATTTAGCATTAAGGTAAAAATTCACTTTAAACAGAAGATTCACCATAAATTTAACTTTAAATTTCCGATAGCTTTATAAACCAACCACCGCATTTTAGTATTATATAGAGTATTGGCAGAGTCAGACAGTTAAAAATTAACTAATTCTGGTTCACGATTGATTATCTATAGGAGATAAAAATATGAAATTTGATGAATTAAATGTAAAGGATGCTGTAGTAAAAGCATTAAAAGAAGATGGAATTGTTGAAGCAACAACAATCCAAGAAAAATCAATCCCATTAGTACATAATGGGCATGATGTTGTAGGAATTTCCAGAACTGGAAGTGGGAAAACAGCATCGTTTGGGATACCATTACTTGAAAAAATGGAACCTGGGCAAGGAGTACAATCTTTAGTATTAGCACCAACAAGAGAGTTAGCTGTACAGATTTCTAAAGAATTACAAAAGTGGGGTAAATACCTTGACTTGAATTTTGCAACAGTTTTTGGTGGAGTTGGAATTGATCCACAAATTCAAGATATTAAAAAAGCTGAAGTTGTTGTAGGAACTCCAGGAAGAATTCTGGATCACATTGGTAGAAGAACTTTAGATTTAACCAAGTTAAAGATGTTTGTTTTAGATGAAGCAGACAAAATGGTTGAAATGGGGTTCATTGAAGATATTGAAAGAATTCTAGGTGAAACCAACAAAGAAAGGCAAATTATGTTATTTGGAGCAACTATCAGTAAAGAAATTGATTACCTGAAAGAAACACACATGCATAATGTGGAATTTGCTGAAGCAGAGTTACATGTTAAGAAAGATTTGTTAGAACAATATTATTACAATATTGCTCATAACCAAAAATTTTCACTTCTAGTACATCTGTTAAAGAAAGACCTTTCATCAAGAGTAATGATTTTCTGTTCTAAACGAAGTACAGTTGAATTAGTCTATAAAAATTTGCGAAACAATGGAATTAAATGTGAAGAAATTCACGGTAAGATGACTCAAAACAGAAGGTTAAGAGCTATCGAGCAATTTAATGAAGGGAAAGTAAACTACTTAATTGCTTCAGCAGTTGCAGCAAGAGGGTTAGACATCCAGGGAGTTACACATGTATACAACTACGATTTATCTAACGATCCTCAGGAATATATTCATAGAGTTGGTCGAACAGCTAGAGCTGGAGAATCTGGAAAAGCTATCACATTATTATCAGATCAGGACCATGGAAACTTCCATGGAATCTTTGATAAGTATGATGTAGATATTCAAGAACTTCCTTTAGAAAAGTTTGAACGGATTCCTTTCGAAGTTAACCGTGACAGAGATTCTGGTTCACGAACTGGACATTCTCGAGATAGTCAACGTAGAGGACAACATAGAAGGTAAATTTTATTTTTTCTTATTTTTTTTAATCACCAATAAGCTTTTAAATTCTAATCTCCAATTTATATTATGAACCCATTACAACAATCCTTGATAATTTATACAAGCGACATTAGTCAAAATAGGTTCACTTATTCTACAAATAAATTGCAAGAAGCAAAGGATCAATTGAAACAAGCATATTCTATTTTAAAGGAAGAGAATTCTAATCTTCATCAAAATTCTGAATTTATGAAATCTTACAGAAGCGCACACGGAATAATTCAGCATGAATTGAAAATGCGTAAAGATGATGGGAATGAATCAATTGCATCCCTTGTAAATGGTGCAGGCAAAGGATATTTTCAAGGAAGTTTGTTAACAAGAATTCAAAGGCAATTAGCTCAAGGGGACAGGCAACATACACCTGCTGAATATTTGAGGTTATGTGATCGAATTGAAAATGGTGTGGCTAGTGAATATTTGAATCAGCAAAGAAAAGATGTTGTTAGGTTTAGGGAATTTATCCAAACACACTATCAAAATAATTATCAAGCTCCATTAGAATCTTTAGGCTCAAGAATGAATCAAGTGGAACAATCTTTTGCTACTAATCATGGAGATTCATTAGTTACTTATAATGAAAATACTGCAGCTCATAACTTAATTGGAGATTTGAATTCTAGAAGAAGAGAAGATATCTCTGGATTGTTAAGAGAAACATCTTTAGATTTAAGATTGAGATTAGCTGGAAGAAAAGTTAGATTTAATTCTGGGATGGGGATTCCTGTCAACTTTAAAGTTACAAGGCCAGAACCAAAAGAATGTTTAGTTAATCAAGTTAAAGGATTTTTTAATGGATTTATGGAAAAATATTTTCCAGTTTCAGATCTTCAGTATAATTAAAAATTAGTGATTTTATAGTCGTTTAGAAGTAATATTTATATACTTATTTTTCTTTGTTTAATCTAATGAAAAGAGGTTGGACTGTTTTGTTAGTAGTTGTGCTATTAGTAGGAGTATTATTCTTTTCAGGAATTGAAGGTGGAATCACTGGAATGGTTGTTTCTTTAGGGGTTGAAAATGAATCTGATTTAGTAAGTTTACCTGAAGAAGTTATTGAAAATGATAGTTTAGAAATTCCAGTAGAAGAAATCTTATTAGTAAATGAAACTGAATTAAGTTTACCTTTAGAAAATGTGACCGTTATAGTTAATGAAACTTTAGAGGTTTTACCAATAGTTGATAATCAAACTGAGGAACCTATTGATGAATTAATTCCAATTGTTGATAATGAAACTTTAGAAATGCCTGTTGTAAATGAGTCTGTTGGAGATGATTAAAGGCTTACTTAAGGCTATTTTAAGCAAAAAGAAGTGAAAGTTTTATAAACAAATCAGGATTTTCTATAGATAATGGTAGAGTATAATTTAGTTAAGTATTGTAGATTATGCAAAAAGCGTTTCGTAGTGCCAAAGAGCGAGTCACGAAAAAATGCTTGTAGTAGCTGCCAAACAAAAAATGGAGATTAAAAAATGAACGGAACAGTAAAATTTTTTAACCAGCAAAAAGGTTTCGGCTTCGTAACATCAGAAGACGGAAACGAGTACTTTGTCCATTTTTCCGGAGTTAAAGAAGGCGTTGAATTAAGAGAAAATGACGCAGTAACCTTTGACGTGGAAGAAGGAGACCGGGGACCAAAAGCGGTTAACGTAGACTTAAACAGATAATAATTATTCTCATGATTAATTAATATTTAGTATCAAATTTTTATTTTTTTTGTTAATGTTTTTAAATGAATTCAATTTTTTGGTAGTTATGAGAAATCTTAGAGCAGAAAAAATAGAGCAGACTAAATTCTTTTCTATTGGAAGAGTTAAAGCTTTACTAGAACAACCACAAATTTATTTAGCCGAAACTGTGGATGATATTGTTTTAAATAGAAACTCATTAGAAGGACCGCCAGCTTATGCTATGTTGCCAGCAGATGAAGCAAGAATTTTATTACCTAAGGCAAGGTTAAAATATGGACATTCTGTGGATGTTAATGCTTTAAAATCTAGGGCTAGAATTAAAAAATTACAATTTGAAAGAAAATATCGTGATACTAGATTGTTACTAATGACAAATTCGGATAAAATGTATGATGAAGGTGATTTAGGAGGGGATAGGTTGGAAGTTGACTTAAATTTGGCAAGATCTTTAGAAAATGTAACCCTTTATGATAATAATTCTATGTTAAGAGTTCATTGTAGAATGGAACTTACTAGTGGATCAACTCTTGCATCTCTTGTTTTGAAATATGAATCTAGGGTGGATTTGTTCACATTAGTTGGATTCACTAAAGATGGTAAAAGGTACACACCTGATTTAGTTGAACCATCTATTGAATATTTAGCTCCAGGAATTGAATTTTAGTCATTAATAATTTTCAGGATTAATTAATATTTAGTATCATATTTTTATTTTGTTTCTATTTTTTTAGTAAATTATTTAAATAGTTAAAATGTTATTTAGTTATGATATTTTGGTTAATAGGAATTGTTTGTGCAATTTGGGTAATTTATGATGTGGCTACAGTTCAGAAAAGAATGAAGTCAGAACATAAGTTGATCTGGATAATAGCTGCAGTAATATTTAATATAATCACAGCAATAGTATATTATTTAATGGTTAAAAAGAAATAAACAAATCTTGAATTGTATCTTTATGAATTATTTTAGGATGAAGATGCATCAAAGAACGTTTATTATATTCCCCTAAAATATTTTTTTAATTTATTTACTAATATGATAATCGATATTAAACCAATTCATAGCATTTTCTCCATAATAAACTCATCATGATATTCTCCATTAATGTATAAATCCTTTTTTAATGTTCCAACATGCTTAAAACCAAAACTTTTGTACATTTTTAATGCAGATTTATGCTTGGGATTCACATTCAAGCTTATTTTGATTACTTTTTTATTCTTTTTAATTTCATTCAAAGCTGATTCGAATAACGCTTTACCAATACCTTTTCCTCTATACATTTTATTTAAATAAACTCCAAAAATATTAGCAATGTGTCTTGTCTTTATTTTATCAAGTTGGATATGAACAATCATGCCAATTGGTTGGTCTTTGTCAAGAGCAATTAAAGCATTATTTATTCTTTTTTTCCATTCTTTATCTGGTAGTTTAGCATCTTCACTATAAGAAGAACCAAATGCAGTAGGATCTTGTTTGAGAGCTTCCAACCTAAGCTTTTTGTATTCTTGCCATCGTTTTGTTGGAAGTTTTTTAATCTCAATCATAAGTTTAGTAAGAAGGTAAAGTTTAATAATGTTACTTCTTTCTTTTTATCATGAAACTGTTAAGTAATATTATAATTAAAGATGAGCATATTAAAGTAAGGTAGATTTATATATTTTAATTGTTTATATTTATTATAATGGCTTTCACTTGTAATATTAGCAAAAAAGATAGATGGACAAGGGTTCTCTTTGGAATATTTCTGTTAATAGTTGTTTTAGTTCCTTTGAATAAAAATTGGTTGATAATAATACCATTAATTATGATTGTTGAAGGAATTGTTGGATGGTGTGGTATAGCAGTATTGGTAGATAAATTTAAGCAAAACTGATCTTAAACTTGTTCTAAATTCTAGTTAAACTACAAACCACTGAAAAGCCTTTTAAATGTAGCTAAAAATCATGACTAGATGTTAAAAAATGTAGTAGTAAAAGGAGCAAGAGAACATAACCTGAAAAATATTGACGTTGAAATACCGCGTAACAAACTAACAGTAATCACGGGTCTTTCAGGGTCAGGAAAGTCAACCTTAGCATTTGATACAATTTATGCTGAAGGCCAAAGAAGGTATGTAGAATCTTTGTCAGCTTACGCTAGGCAGTTCCTAGGAGTTATGAATAAGCCAGACATTGATAGCATTGAAGGTCTCTCACCAGCAATACCAATTGAACAAAAAACTACATCCAAAAATCCTCGATCAACAGTTGGAACAGTTACAGAAATTTATGATTACCTAAGGCTTCTTTACGCAAGAGTTGGAATTATTCATTGTCCAAGTTGTGAAACAAAAATCAAACCAAGAAGCGCAGAAAATATAGTTAACTTAATTTTGTCTGAGAAAGATCGTGCAATAATCATCCTAGCTCCAATAATACGTGGAATGAAAGGAACACATGAAAAAGTTTTCACCGACTTAGTTAAAGATGGGTTCACAAGAGTTCGAGTAAATGGTAAAATTCACCGCTTGGATGATGTCAAAGAAAAAGTCACATTAGGAAGGTATGAAAAACATTGGATTGAACTGGTGCTTGACAAAATTGATGTTAAAGATGAAAATCGACTTAGGTTGTCTGAAGCAGTTGAGCAAGCGTTAAACCAAGGTGAAGGTACCATAATTATTCTTGACCCGGATGCAAGATTCGCTCAGAAAAAGGAAATTGCAAGGGGAGCTGGGGAAACCGTATACTCAACATTTGGGGCATGCCCAACTCACCCAGAAATAGTTTTTGAAAAGTTAGAACCAAGGATGTTTTCATTCAATTCTCCATTTGGAGCCTGTGGGACATGTTTTGGGTTAGGAGAACATAACGAAATTGATCCAGATCTTTTAATCACAGATAAAAGCAAAAGTATCATGAATGGAGCTTTAGAAATTTATGGTAAATTTGATTTAAAATGGAGAGCCCAACAAATAGCTGTAGTTGGTAAAATTTTTGGGTTTGATTTGTTTACCCCAATAGAAGATTTTACGCCAAAACAGTTGGAAGTTTTGTTATATGGAACAAAAGAAAAGTTGCAAGGAAAGTGGCACACTGGCGCAAAAATGAACATGGATTCTGGATGGGAAGGAGTTATACCACAAACAGATAGACTTTACCAACAAACTGAATCTAATTATCGGAAAACTAAAATTGAAAAGTTAATGCGATCAAGGCCATGTAACAGTTGCAGTGGAAAAAGGCTTAAAGAAACAATTCTTTCAGTCAAAATTGAAGGACAATCAATTGTTGACATAACAAGTTTAAGCGTAACTAAATCTATTCTATTTTTTAATAATTTACCTAAAACTTTGTCTGAAAAAGAGTTATTCATTGCAAAACAAGTTCTTAAAGAAATTAAAGATAGGTTGAACTTTTTATTTAACGTTGGTTTAGGGTACCTTAACTTATCAAGAAGTGCAAGAACTCTCTCGGGAGGGGAAGCGCAACGTATCAGGCTTGCAACACAAATTGGAGCAAATTTGATGGGTGTATTATATATCCTTGACGAACCTTCAATAGGATTGCATCAGAAGGATAATGAAAAGTTAATAAAAACTCTACATCGCCTGCGTGATTTAGGTAACACTTTAATTGTGGTTGAACATGATGAAGATACCATTCGTGCAGCCGATTACGTTCTTGACATGGGTCCAGGAGCTGGAATTCATGGTGGACATATTTGTGCCAAAGGAACTCCAAAACAAATTGAAAAAAATGATGATAGTATAACTGGTAAGTATCTTAGCGGAAAAGAAACAATACCCATCCCTTTAATGAGACGTGATTCAGTGGATCATATCATTCTTAACAATGCAACAAGTAACAATTTACAAAATTTAACCGTTAAATTTCCAACGCAAGTTTTCTGTGGAATCAGTGGAGTGTCTGGATCAGGTAAAAGTACGTTAATGAATCAAACTTTGATGCCAGCTTTGAAAAAAGAGTTGAAAAAAGTTCAAGATAAGTGTGGGGAATATAGTTCAATTCAAGTACCAAAAACGATTCAAGATATAATAATCATTGATCAGGATCCAATAGGAAAGACTCCAAGATCTAACCCAGCTACCTATACTAAAATGTTTGATGACATACGTTCATTGTTTGCAGTATCAACTGAAGCTAAATCTAGAGGATATAAACAAGGAAGGTTTAGTTTTAATGTCCCTGGTGGTCGTTGCGAGATTTGTAGAGGAGATGGGTTAATTAAAATTGAAATGAATTTTTTGCCAGATGTTTACGTTCAATGTGAAGATTGTTTAGGTCACAGGTATAACAAAGAAACTTTAGAAATAACCTATAAAGGTATGAATATAGCTCAAGTTCTTCAAATGAGTGTGGAAGATGCATTACTTTTCTTTAAAAATCATAGCGGCATTAACCGAAAGTTACAAACTTTGTTTGATGTTGGATTAGGATACATTAAGCTTGGTCAAAGTGCGACAACTCTCTCAGGAGGAGAGTCTCAAAGAATTAAGTTAACACGCGAACTAGCTAAAGTTAAGAAAGGTAAAACTGCATACCTTCTTGATGAGCCAACAACCGGGTTACATTTTGAAGATATACGTAAATTGATTGTAGTATTAAACAGGTTAGTTGAGAAAGGAAATTCCATTTATGTTATTGAACATAATCTAGACATTTTGAAATGTTGTGACTACCTCATTGATTTAGGTCAAGATGGTGGAGAAAATGGTGGATTAATCATAGCTCAAGGCACTCCTGAAGAAGTTGCAAAGTCAAAAACAAGTTATACCGCAGAATTTTTGAGAAAAGTTTTACCAGATTTAAGAAGTAGGTTACAAATTAAAGATGGAGAAAAACATCAAAAAAATTATCAAAAAGTAGTGGAGAAAGTTCTTTAACTACCATTAAAATGATTATTTTATCAGAAATACCTAAAAATCCTGGAGTTTACCTATTTAAAAATAAACATGATAAAATTATTTATATCGGGAAAGCTAAAAATCTAAGAAATAGGGTTAACAGTTATTTTTCAAACAAAAATCATTCATTGAAAACTAAACTTCTTGTAAAACAAATAACTGACATTGATCATATCATAGTTGATAATGAAGTTGAAGCATTATTGCTAGAAAATAAGCTTATCAAAAAACATGTTCCAAAATATAACATCATGCTTAAAGATTCTAAAACGTATGCCTACATATTAATCACGGATGAGAAATATCCTCGAATTCTCTCAACAAGGAAACTTGGGACGAAAGGAACTTATTTTGGTCCTTACGTGGGCGGAGTTTCAAGAAGGGAAGTTATTGAGTTATGCGTGAAAATTTTTCAATTACGAATATGTAAAAATTTGCCAAAAAGAGCATGTTTGAATTATCATATCGGGTTGTGCACAGCTCCATGCATACTAAACGTATCAGCTGAAAATTATGATCACCAAGTTAAACAAGCCATACAGTTTTTGAAAGGTGACACTAAATTTATAACGGATATTTTGACAAAAGAGATGAAACAAGCAGTATCTGAACAAAAATTTGAACTAGCAATGGTTAAAAGAGACCAAATCTCTTCCATAGAAATTCTTCAAGATAAACAAAAGGTTGACCTGACAAAAACTTTTGACCAAAATATTTTGTCTTACGTGGAAAATGATGGAAAATGCGTGGTTTGCATTTTTAAAATTACGAAAGGTGTAATTTCTGGAAAAAAGGAGTATGTTTTTGATGATGATGAAGAAATTTTTTCAAACTTTGTTAGAATGTACTACTCATCACATGAAATACCTAGAGAAATAGTTCTTAACAAGAGTTGTTGGGAAAGTTTGAAAGATAAAGCGGTATTAGTCAACTATCTTGAAACTTTAAGGGGAGGGCCGGTTAGATTAATTGTTCCAGAGCGAGGTGAGAAGAAAGCTTTGGTTGGACTTGCAGAGAAAAATGCGCTACATAAACTTGAAAATAAAATCTTGAAAGAAATGCAAAAATTGCTTAACTTGCCAACAATTCCTCACGTAATTGAATGTTTTGACATGTCAAACTTAGGATACGATTATAGAGTTGGAGCCATGGTTCAGTTTGTTTCTGGTAAACCTAACAAGGATGAATATAGAAAATTTGAAATTAAAAGGGAATCGGATGTGCAAGATGATTTTGCAGCAATGAGTGAAGTTGTTTACCGAAGATATAAAAGGTTGAAGGATGAAAATAAAAAAATGCCAGATTTAATCATTGTTGATGGTGGTAAAGGGCAGCTAAGCGTGGCATTTGCATCACTCCGAAGGCTGGGGTTAAAAATTCCAATCATTGGGTTAGCTAAAAGGGATGAAGAAATATTTTTACCAGGAGAGAGCGAACCGAGAAAATTTAAGAAGAATGGGCCAATGATGTTACAAATAAGAAACATCCGTGATAATGTTCACAGGTTTGTACTTTCGTATAATAGGAAGAAAAGGGAAATGAGAACCAGGGAAGAAATGAAATGAAATTTAAGCTAAAATCAAAATTTGAACCTGCAGGTGGACAACCTGAAGCAATCCAGGAGTTACTAAAAGGTTTTGTAAAACCAAACAATCAAACTTTGCTAGGTATCACTGGAAGCGGGAAAACTTTTGTATGCGCAAACATAATAGAAAAGTTGCAGAAAAAAACTTTAATATTAGCTCACAATAAAATCTTAGCTGCACAGTTGTACCAGGAATTTAAAGAACTTTTCCCAGAAAATAGGGTTGAATATTTTATATCATATTTTGATTATTATCAGCCAGAGAGTTATCTCCCAACGTCCGATACGTACATTGAGAAAGATTCAAGCGTTAACAAAGAAATTGCTAAAATGCGTATGAGTACAATGGCATCCTTATCAGGAAGAGATGATGTAATAGTAATAGCTTCAATATCTTGCATCTATGGTGCAGGTAACCCTGCAGATTTTAAGAAGTTGTCATTCGCTATCACCATTGGAACTAAAAAAACTAGATTAGAATTAATTCAAGATTTAGTAAGAATGCAATATGACAGAAATGATTCATCTCTTAAATCTGGGACTTTTAGAGTTCGTGGAAGTTCAATTGACATTTGGCCAGCATACGATGACCAATTAATTAGAATAGAATTGTTTGGAGATGAGGTTGAAAGGATATCTTTACTACATCATGTGACTGGCGAAAAAATATCTACTCTAAATGAGATTAGAATTTTCCCAGCAAAACAGTTTGTTGTAACTGATGATAAACAAGAAAAAGCAATCGCATCAATACAAGATGAGTTGGAAGAAGCTTTGCCAGAACTCTCAGACCTTGAAGCGCACAGGCTTAAAAAACGGGTTGAGTATGATATAGAAATGATTGAAGAAATGGGGTATTGTACCGGAATTGAAAATTATTCTCGTCATTTTGATGGGCGTAGTAAAGGCGAAGCACCTTACTGTCTTCTTAACTTTCTTGGAGATGATTTTTTATTAATAATTGATGAGAGCCATCAAACTTTACCCCAATCAAGAGCAATGTATAAGGGAGACTATGCTCGTAAAAAGAATCTGGTTGACTTTGGGTTCAGGTTACCAAGCGCGTTTGACAACAGACCTTTGAAATTTGAAGAGTTTGAAAAGTTTTTCAAAAATACTTTGTTTGTTTCAGCAACACCTAGCGTTTATGAACTTGAACATAGTAACCAAGTTGTAAAATTAATAATTAGACTAACAGGGTTAGTAGACCCAACAGTTGAAGTTAGGCCAATTGAAGGACATATCAAAGATTTAGTGAAGGAGATTTCTTTAATTGTTGCAAAGAAAGAAAGAGTGCTAGTTACTACAATTACCAAAAAGATGGCTGAAGACTTGACTGAATACTTATCAAAGCAAGGTATCAAGGTTAGGTACATGCATTCAGGTATCGAGAGTTTAGATCGGATAGAGTTAATACGATCACTCAGAGCGGGAGAATTTGATGTCCTAGTTGGAATTAATCTTCTTCGGGAAGGGTTAGACATCCCTGAAGTTAGCCTAGTTTGCATGTTAGATGCGGATAAGGAAGGATTTTTGCGTGATGAAAGAAGTTTCATTCAAACAATTGGTCGAGCGGCTAGGAATGAACACGGGAGAGTTATCTTATACGCAGATCGAATGACGGGTTCAATGGAACGTGCAATCAAAATAACTAGAGATAGAAGAGCAAAACAAATTGCGTATAACCTTGAAAATGGAATTACACCAATAACCGTTCACAAAAAAATTCTTGAGAAGTTACGTAATGTCAAAGGGACTAAACATATGAGTGTGACTGATGTTGAGAAAAAGATTGTTGAAGTTGAATTTGAAATGAGGAAAGCTGGTGAAGAGTTGGATTTTGAAAGGGCAATAGAACTAAGAGATTATTTGAAAGATTTAGAAAGTGGGTAAAAATGTTTAATGTCTTTGTAGTGCGTAAGCTTTTAATTCTAGTGGTGAATGGTAAGACCATTCTTTATCAATTAACCCTGGAAGGAAGAAAGAATTTCTAACAATATCTGGGCCAAATTCGACATATTCTCCTATTTTTTTTGTTCCAGGAATTATTCCACCTAAATTACCAAGGAATCTAAACCCACGCCAAGATAACGTATGGGCTTGCTCATGTGAAAGAATTGTTTTTCTTAAGTCTTTAGGTGATTTTGTAGAATATGAAATCACATTCCCAATTGTTGAAGCATTTATTTTTTTATCAGTTACAAAAGTTAAAGTCAAATTATACAAAGTATTTTTAGGATCAAAATCTCCCCTATCATAAATTGCTCTCCCAATACCTACAAGAGATGTCAGATTTACTTTTATTTTTGGAAGGTATGATCCCTTAAATGTGAAATTTAGTGGTCCAAAATCTGTTTGGAATTGCGCGAAAAATTTTCTACCATTCATAATGTTATCAGTTCCTGATTCCCCAAGGTCGTTGGTAAGTTTAGCTAGAGCTCCTACACCTGGAATGTAGTTATAAGAAACTAAATTTTCACCTAAAGAAGTAACCGCTCCCCCAGGTAATGCTTTAACACATCCTTTCAAGAATGATTCTTTTCGTGTTGCTGCACCAATTCCTCCTTTAAGGCAGGATACTGTAAGGTTTATTCCTAAAATAGCTAATCTTGTTTTGGTATCATTGTTAATAATTGTTTGTGTGATTTTGGGAGCATTATTGAAATGTTCAATTTCTGGCTTTGCAATAGCTTTTGCTGGAACAAGTAAGCTAGCTGCTAGACAAATGCTTACCAATGATGTTTTAACTTTTTTTGGAATCATTTTTTGTTTTGTTATTAAAATTGGTTATTTTTTAAAAGTACTTTGTGGTGAAACTCATACTATCATTCTAGGAATAATTAATCAAATTTAGCTTACATGAGGATATTATTAGTACATTTGCCGTTTTCTACACCATTTAGTTCACCTTACTCATTAACTAACCTATATGTATTTTTATCAAATAATGGTTCTGCTGATGTTTCAGTTTTAGACTTGAACATAAAATTTCACACTTTAAAGTTTCCTGAAGCTAACACTTATTTTCAATCTAACACTAGGGAAACTTATATGAACTGTGATAACCCTCTTTATTCACCATTTGGTAATAAACAATAGGAAGGTTTATAAGCAATTTAGTCAAAAATAGTATTATGAAGACGTTTAAAGAATTAGGGTTGTCTAGTGACCTATTAAAAGCATTAGATAAAAAAGGATATACTGCTCCTACAGAAATTCAAGAGAAAACTATCCCATTATTATTATCTGGTGAAATTGATATCATTGGACACTCACAAACTGGTTCAGGTAAGACTGCAGCATTTGCTTTGCCAATAATTCAAAATGTAGACTTAAATTCTAATCACATTCAAGCTTTGATATTAGTCCCAACAAGAGAGTTAGCACTCCAAGTATCTAAAGAATTTGAATCATTAAGTGGAAATAAAAGGATTTATTCCATGCCAGTATACGGTGGAACTTCCATCATGGATCAATTAAAACAGTTAAAACGAGGGGTACACGTTGTTGTTGGTACACCAGGAAGAACTTTAGACCTAATCAAAAGAAAAGCGTTAGACGTTAGATCAATTAAATTTGCAGTATTAGATGAAGCTGATGAAATGCTTAGCATGGGATTCATTGAAGACATTGAAACAATCTTAGGAAGTACTAACAAAAACAAACAAATGTTACTTTTTTCAGCAACAATGCCAAAACAAATCATGAATATAACTAAAAAATTCATGGATCATCCTGAATATATCAAAGTTAAAAGGGAAGAGTCTGCAACTCAAATTGAAGAGTTTTATTATAACGTAGCAACCAGGGATAGAATTGAAACTATTAACAGAATCATTGATTTAAACGAAAATTTCTATGGAATCATTTTTTGTAACACTAAAGCAACAGTGGATTCCGTTGTAAAACAATTAGTGGCTTCAGGTTATTAAGCAGCAGCGTTACATGGAGACATATCTCAACCACAACGTGAAAAGATTTTGTTACAATTACGAACAAAACAAACTAAAGTTTTAGTTGAAACAGATGTAGCAGCTAGAGGTATTGATGTAGATGATTTAACACATATCATTAACTTTGCTTTACCAAAAAGCCCAGAATCTTACACACACAGAATTGGAAGAACTGGAAGAGCAGGTAAGAAAGGTATAGCTATCACATTTTTAATACCATCCGAAAAAGGAAAAATTAGGTTCATTGAAAAAATTATTCACAGAAAGATTGAAAATCGTGCTTTACCTACGTTTAAAGATGTTGCAGAAGCAAGGACAAGAGTAATGAAAAGTAAAATTCATTCACTGATTGAATCTGGTGATTTTAAAAAGTATTTACCATTCGCTGAAGATTTGTTAACAAATCATGACGTAAAATCTGTTGTAGCTGCTTTGTTAAAACATGCATTAAAAGGATCTTTAGATGAAAAACCTGCGGTTAGAGTTCCTGAAAGTAGTAGGGGTAATCGTAGAGAAAGAAAAAGGGAAGATAGAGGTAGTCGTGGTGGCCGAGGCGGTTCAGGTAGAGGCGGTTCAGGTCGCGGTGGATCTTCAGGTGGATCAAGTCGAGGCGGTTCAGGTCGCGGTGGATCTTCTGGTGGATCGAGTCGAGGCGGTTCAGGTCGCGGTGGATCTTCAGGTGGCGCTAACAAATCTTTTACCAAACGAAAACCTAGAAAATAATTTTTTTTAATTAATTTTATCGTATTTAATAAATTCTACCTTATACTAAATTTCTAAAAATCACCCGTAACTTTATAACCAGAAGCTATATTTTATAGAATATGACAGTAACATTCAAAGAATTAGATTTAATAGAACCTATACAAAAAGCATTAAAAGAGTTAGGATACGTAACTCCAACACCAATTCAAGCTAAATCAATACCAGATCTTCTATTAGGAAAAGATTTGATAGGTATCGCTCAAACAGGTACAGGTAAAACTGCAGCATTTGCTTTACCAATCCTCCAAAGGATGCCTGAAAAGTTTCCTAGAAGAATTCGTGCTTTAATATTAGCACCAACAAGAGAACTTGCAGCACAAATTGGTACCAATTTTGCTGAATATGGTAAATTTCTTAAATTTAAACAAACTGTAATATTTGGTGGAGTTGGTCAAAGGCCACAAGTTGATGCTTTATTCAAAGGAGTAGACATAGTTATTGCAACACCAGGAAGGTTACTTGATTTAATGAATCAAAAGAAAGTAAGCTTGAAGGAAGTAGAATTTTTTGTATTAGATGAAGCAGATAGAATGCTTGACATGGGATTTATTCATGACATTAAAAAAATAATCGCAAAGTTACCTGAAAGAAGGCAATCATTTTTCTTTTCAGCAACAATGTCTCCACAAGTTAGTAATCTTGCTCAAGGGTTACTTAAAGATCCTGTTCAAGTTGAAATTGCACCACAAGCAACCACAGTTGAAAGAATTGAACAACATATGTTTTTTGTTGATTCAAAATCTAAAGAAAAATTGTTATTACAATTACTATTAAAAAAGCATTTGACTAGAGTTTTAATATTTACTCGTACAAAACATAAAGCTAACCATGTTGCAGAATATCTAAGTGATAACAGAATTCACGCAGTGGCAATTCATGGTAACAAGTCACAGGGTGCCAGAACAAAAGCGTTAGAAGATTTCAAATCAGGTAGAGCTAAAGTGTTAGTTGCTACAGACATCGCTGCAAGAGGTATAGATGTTAATGATATTTCTCACGTAATAAACTTTGAGTTACCAAATGAACCAGAAAGTTATGTTCATAGAATCGGTAGGACAGCAAGAGCAGGTACAGATGGAACTGCTTATTCTTTCTGCGCAGCAGATGAAAGAAATTATCTTCATGCAATTGAAAAACTAATTAGAATGGAAATTGATGTAATGGATCATAATTTCCACTCAGAATCTGCAAAGAATGCAACCGGTCAAGATGCAAAACCTCCACCAAGAGGCCGAGGTCGAACTGGTGCTCGTCGTCCTGCAAGGTCTAGCTCTGGTGGATTTGGTGGAAGATCAAGTTCAGGTAGGTCGTCTGGTGGAGATTCACATAGGTCAGGAGGAAGCAGACCAAGTAGTAATCCACATAGGTCAGGTGCAAACACTAGGTCAAGTGGAAGTAAACCAAACAGTAATCCACATCGATCAGGTGGAAGTTCAAGTGGAAGTAAACCAAGTACAAATCCACATCGATCAAGCTCAAGTGGAAGTAAACCAAGTAAGTCTGGTGGAAATAAATCAGGTTTTAGAAAGAAATAGTTAATTACAAGAAACCGTTTGACCATCTAAATCATAATTAGCTTTCAACCAACTAAAATTTAAGTCATTAGCTTTATCACAGAAATTGTCAATTTCATATTCTACACCTAAAACGGCTTTATTTTGTTTTATGAATGGAAGTAATTTTTCACATTCTTCATATTCAAAACATTGTTCGTTGATAGCAAAATCAAAATGGGTAACTAAGTCTTGAACTTGATCCAAATCGTTCTTTAAAGCGATCTTAAGACCTCTTTCATGGGCTTGGTTTGCTAGCCAGATGTTGTAATTTAATTGATGTTGATAAGTTAGCTTGAAGCCGTTATTGTTTTGGTAAGCGTCAACATTATCTGCCTCAACACCATCACATCCTTTCTCTTTTGCTAAATCTAAACGGTTCTCTATAACATCTGAGAAGAGTTGGTAATTGGAAATGTCTAACCATTTCTCATCAGGCCAACCATCTAACGTATTTCCTAGAACTTCTTCTGGGAATTCATTTGAGTAGTCTCTGAATTTTTCCCAACTTCCAGCAGAGAAGTAACAAATTACAGTGATATCTTTATTTTTTAGTTCGTTAATTATTTTTATTGGAGTTTCTAAATCAATGTCATACAAATCTACATCATTGGTTGTGTCAATATTACCTTGTAATTGCCATTGCCAAGAAATCCCTGGAGTTATCTTGATAATTTTTGGTCCTTTAACTTTTTCTAAAGACTTCTCTTCTTCAGTTTCTTTTATTTCTTCTATAGTTTCTGTAATTTGTTCTACTTTTGTGATCTCTTCTATAGGCTCTATAACTTTTTCTTCTAAAATTATATTTTCAGTAGCACAGCCAACTAATAATATTAATAAAATTAACAAATATATCTTCATGTTTTTAAGAAGTAAAAAGTTGTTATAAAACTTTTGGACAAACTTCTCCTTTCTTACAATTGTATACTTTCCTCTCACCACAACTCATTATACCTAAGCTGAAACCAAATTCAGTATTTAACCCGCCACTGGCTTTGTTTTTAACAATAGTTTTAGCTTGAGTTTCTGAAGGTAAAATTAGAGTTGTTGCAAACAAACTTTGTACAAGTAAATCTAACTTTTTTCCCATATAAGGCTAATTGTTAATCTTTTTTAAAACGTTTATCCTTAAAAATTCAAATTAAAAGAGGTTGAACCAACAATTTTACTATTAATAATAATCTCTAACTGGTGTTCACCTTGGTAAAGTTTCTTTGTAGTCATTTTCTTAAATAGATGTTTTTTCTCAATATGAAGTGTTTGATCATTAATTGTTAACTTTTTTATCTTAAAAACTTTAGTTGAAACTCTTCTCCCTGGGGTTGGGTAAGTTATTTTGTAATCAATAATTAAATTTTCTTTATCTTTTGAAGTTATATCAAAAGAAAAAATTAGTTTTTCATTGAGGGTGATATTTTCGTTAGATTTTAGGTTATCTATAGTAACATTATGTTTAGAGTTATGCCCAAGGAAAGTAAAAGTTCCTTGATGACCCATTTTTATGGAAGTTCTTAACGAATGGCGGATAATGTAATCCATCTCCTGATCATTTTGTCTTTTTGAAGATTTCCATGCACTTATTTTTTCTAGAACAAATTCTGGATCAATCTTGGATATATCATTCAAATGGTTTGCAACTGATCTAGTAACATAACGATCATTATCGTAAAATAAGTTGTCTAGAATTTCTGCAGCTTCCTTATAGTTGAATTCAATTGATTTAGCCCAAGGTAACTTTGGTCTGAATCCTTCAGAAGCTAACCTTCTCTGATGGACATTTTTACTTAAAGACCATTTTTGCATTTTGTTGAAGCTTTGCTTTGGAAATTTGTTGATAAAATCTCTAATTGCAAACTCTGAAGAACAATGTTTTGTAAATTCTCCTAGTGCATTTAGTGAGATTTCTAGGAATTCTTTCTTGCAACCATTAACGGCAACATAATCTGAATAAACTGCAAAAATAAATTTTTCTTGTTCAGGTTCATCCTTGATTGAGTTTAGTAGTATGTTTAAAGAGGTTTCATAATCTTTAGGTAAATATTTTTCAAAGTTTTCCCGGATCCAATAGATTCTTTCTTTCAATTCTAACTCTGGGAATTTGTTTAGAACTATTTTTTCGAAGTTATTGTTTAGTTCTGGGTAAACTTTTATAATTAACTTTGTTACTAATTTTAACGTATCTTTGTTGAATAATTGGTCTTTCAAAAGTTCCATAGTAAGTATCTGGATAAGTAATATTTAAATATGTTTTTAATCTTAGCTTAAATATGAGAAAAGTTGTCAAAATAATTAAAAGTAAACCTGTGATGGAAGGGGCAGGTGTAAAACTTAAAAGAGTCTTTGGTAACTCTAACGAGTTTGATCCGTTCTTATTATTAGATCATTTTGGTTCCTCAAACCCTAACGATTACATGAAAGGGTTTCCGTGGCATCCACACCGAGGGATTGAAACAGTTACATACATGGTTAGAGGAGAAGTTGAACATGGAGATAGCCTAGGTAACAAAGGCGTAATAAAATCAGGTGAAGTTCAATGGATGACAGCTGGGTCTGGAATCATTCATCAAGAAATGCCCCATAAATTTGATGGAAACATGATGGGGTTCCAATTATGGATCAATTTGCCTCAGAAAGACAAAATGACTAAACCAAGATACATGGGTGTTAAAAAATTAGTCTCACTAGAGAAAGATGATGCTAAAATAAAAGTCATAGCTGGAGGGGATGAAGAACCAGTTCACGATTTATTTGTAGATGCTGATTATTTTGATGTAGATTTGTCAGGTGATTTTTCTTACAAAACCAAATTGAAAACTGTGTTTATTTATGTTTATGAAGGAAATGTTAACATTGATGGTGAACCGGTTGGAGAACATCAATGTGCTTTACTTGAGAAAGAAGGTGACATTTTTATCAAAGGAAATTCCAAATTTATTTTTGTAGCAGGGAACCCACTAAATGAACCTATCGCTTGGGGCGGACCAATAGTTATGAACACTAAAGAAGAGTTAGATAAGGCCTTTGAAGAACTTAAAGATGGAACTTTCATTAAAATGAAATAACTTTGTTTCAAAGGTAAATTTATATAGGCACTAATTATAATATTAATATGAAAAAAGTGTTGTTGTTATTACTAATTTTAATTATTGGTTGTACTAATGAAACTATTAAAGAAACTCCGGATCTAGAAAAGATTCCAGAACCAACCCTACCTGTAGATAAAAAGGTGGTATCTAATGAAATGCCGGTTCCCAGACATGATGTTCCAGAGATGATTGTTGAGCATGAAGGTGAGGATGATTCAATGGATACTTTTGAAAAATGTCCAAACCCTTTAATCTTAGAAACTCCTGTTGACCTAAAAAAAGTAGTATCCATTCTGTATCCAGGTCAAGTTAGAGGAGGGGATTACAAACCACATGGTGGGTTTAGATTTGATAATTCTGACAATAAAATTTCTGTTAAAATGCCAATGGATGGTTTTTTATCTCGTGGCGCAAGGTATATTGAGAATGGAGAACTTCAATACATGTTTGAATTTATGAACCCATGTGGGATTTCATTCAGATTTGATCATTTTACAGTTTTATCACCAAAGCTAGAGAAAATTGCAATGGCATTACCAGAAGCAAAAGTTGATGATTCAAGAACGGTTGATCTGGTTCATGAGAAATTTGTTCTAGGAGAAGAAATTGCTTCTGAGATTGGACAGCCAAATAATGTTTTTGTTGATCTTGGTGTTTATGATATGAGGCAAAAGAATGAAGCTTCCAAAACTTCAGAGTTAGTAAAGGATTATCCTAGTGAAATAGCTTCTTATGCTGTCTGCTGGTTAAATTGGTTGTCTCCTGAAAATTCTGCCATTGTCAATGGATTACCAGCAGCTGATGGGAAGAGTGGAAAGAAAAGTGAGTATTGTAAATAACTCTTAATCTTATTCATGTTACCTGGTTTTCTATGGTTACAAATTAGAAAAGTTTTTATACCCAATTAACATTCTTTATTTTTAAAATTATATGGAGGTTATCAGAATGGTAGAATGTCCGTATTGTGAAAGTGATGTAGAAAAGGTTTGTGGTAATTGTGGTGAATGTCCCGCTTGTTGCGAGTGTGAATAAATCATAACGAGGTGATTTTAATGGCTAAGAAAAAAGCAGCTGCAAAAGCTAAAGCAGCTCCAAAGAAAGGTAAAAAGTAATAATCATCAACTGTTTATTTTAAACAATAATTGATTTATTTTTTTATTTTATTATACATCTTTTTTTCAAAATTAATTTTTTTGAGACCCTATTTGAGATCATTTAAGGTTCATGAAAGTTTTATAAAAGAGAAACCACATACCACTAAAATGATTAATAGATGTGCGTGGCCTTCTGGAGAACTTATGACCAAGTATCATGATGAAGAGTGGGGGGTTCCATTACATGATGATACGAAGTTGTTTGAATTTTTGGTGTTAGAAACAGCTCAGGCAGGATTAAGCTGGGACATAATCCTTAAACGAAGAGAAGGGTATAGGGCCGCTTTCTCTGGTTTTGATGTTGTTAAGGTTGCTTCTTATAATGAGGAAGATGTTTCTCGATTACTTTTGGATGTAGGAATTATTAGGAATAAGTTGAAAATTAGAAGTACAATCACAAATGCTCAACATTTTATTTCGATTCAGAAAGAGTTTGGATCTTTTGATAAATATGTCTGGAAATTCGTTGGTGCTAAACCTATTGTGAATGAAGTTGGAAGTATAAGTGATATTCCCTCTAACACTTCAGTTTCTGATGCTATAAGTAAAGATCTTAAAAAAAGAGGTTTCAAATTTGTTGGGTCTACTATAATGTATGCTTTCATGCAAGCAGCTGGATTAGTTAATGATCATACAATAGATTGCTTTAGGAAGAATATAAAGTAATATCTACAATGGCTCCGTAGAACCCCTCAATAATCTTCGTATTAGAGCACGGCGCATACTACGAGAATAGTTACACTATCCTCGTGCGCCTCGGCAAGCCAGGGCGCTAACACAAAAGAAAAAGAGGGTTTCTACGGAGCCATCTACAATGATAGTTTTATATACCATTCTCTTAGAAAATATTATTAGTGAGGTATATTTAAAATGATAACTATATATGGAATTAAAGGTGGACACGTAGGACGATTAAGAGCTGCATTAGTAATGAAAGGATTAGAATTTGAACATGTAAGCGTAGACATGGCAAAAAGATCTGAAGAATTTTTGAGTAAAAGTTTATCTGAAACCATTCCTTTCATGCAAGATGGGGACATTACAGTCTGTGAAAGTATCGCAGCAACAGAATATTTAGATGAAAAGTATCCAGATACTTACAAAATGATGGGTACAACTTTAAATGAAAAAGTTACAGTACTTAACGTGATCTGGGCAATCGATAGGATTGGTCATTACTTTGTACCATTATATGTTGAAAAGTTTAACATGGCGCAAGGAATGAAAGAAAATGGTAAGTCACACAGATCTTTCGTATTTGATGATCAACAGAAAGCAGATTTTCAAGCAGAGTTAACCTACAGGTTAGGAAAGTTACAAGCTCTGAAGAGTAGTAAGTTTTTTACATCACAATTTTCAAGCGCAGATGCATCAATGCTAGCAATGCTTGGAACAGTATCTTGGTTAGGCTTAGAAATCAGTGAATCTTGGAAGTCTTGGATGACTGAATTAATGCAAGATGAAAAAATTGCAAAAATGAATGCTCCAGAAGATGAAAAAGGGGTAAGAGCAATATGAAAACTATGACTTGTAAACAACTAGGTGGAGCTTGTTCTATTGAATTTAGTGCTTCAACATTTGAAGAAATGGCTGAATTAAGCAAGAAGCACGGAATGGAAATGATGCAAGATCTAGATCATCAAGAAGCAATGGCTGCCATGATGGAATTAATGAAATCTGGAAAAATGAAAGAGTGGTTTGAAGGAAAAAGAAAAGAGTTTGAATCTTTATAATTATTTTTTAATTTTTTTATCAAATCTGAAGCTTATAATTTATACGCAATTGCAAGGGTATCATATAATCGTCTTAAGGCTGGCCGGTTGGTAACACTGGCTAATCCATCTTTAACTGCTTGATTTCTTCTAATTGGGTGGTATAATCCTAACTGTCTTGTTGCATGGAATTGACCCATATACGCCTTATCACCTAAACTTGTTGTCCTATCAGCACCAAGAAGTTCATCAACAGCTGCACTTGTGGTAGTGGTTGGATCTCTGAAAAGAATGGTTCGTAACCCATCGCGTACCTGACGACGTGCATGTAATGCTTCCCTAAATTTTGTAATCATAAAGTGACAGATTCATGGTTTGTTTATAAGGTTTTACCTTGAGAATTCTAATTTGAGACTAAGAATCAGTATGATAGCACAAGCGGAGAAACTTAGTCCTGAAATAATTCTAAACAATGTATCTGGAAGGATAAAAATAGCGTAGAGAAGGGCAATCCCATTTGTTCCAGTCCAAAGCATGTATGATTTTGTATTGGCACTTTGTTTTTTATGATAATACAAATCTTTTATAGTTGGCCAGTAAGCGATTGTTTCAATGATTGCTAAAGATGCGTAGCTAAATATTAAGATTTGAAGTAACAATTCTTTCATATGAACTTTAGGTATTGGTTCTATATAAATTTAGTATATACTAAAAAAGTTAGTTTTATTAAGATTCATAATTTATTTTTATTATGTTTGAATATAAAATAGCTCTTGGAATAATCGCTGTAATTCTTTCACTAGCTGGTTACATCCCATATTTTAGGGATATTTTTCTTGGAAAAACAAAACCACACACTTACACCTGGCTAGTATGGGCATCTTTAACTGCCATAGCCTTTTTTGGACAAATCTCTGATGGAGGTGGCGCAGGTGCATGGGTTACCGGATTTACCTCCGTAGTAAGTTTTATGATTTTCTTTTTAGCATTAAAAAAAGGTGAAACAAATATAGCTGCCTCAGATAAATGGAGTTTGTTTGGTGCCGCTATAGCATTGATCTTGTGGGTTATTACTAATAATCCATTAGGGTCAGTAATCTTAATAACTTTAATTGATACTCTTGGATTTTATCCAACATTTAGAAAATCATATCATAAACCAAATGAAGAAACAATGAGCACCTATTCTTTAGCTGGACTTAAATTTTTTATAGCAATAATCGCTTTAGAAAATTATTCAGTAACAACCTGGCTTTATCCTGCCTCTTTAGTCATAATGAATTTTGCTTTTGTAGGCTTGTTACTTCTAAGAAGGAAAAAACTAAGAATTCCAGAACATGGTTTTTAGTTCCATTATTAAAAATTAACTTTCAAATATCCACCAGCATTAGCATTAACATTTCCTTCAGCTTCCATTAGGTTTAATCCAAGACCTGTTTCATATTTTCCAATACCTACTCCAGCTCTTAAAAGTTGGGTACTAAAGTTATGCCCAGCTTCTCCTAAATTGGTAACATTTTCACCGCTAATAATTAATTTTAAATTTTTTGAAAGTTTATTAGCATAAGACATACTAGTTAATATTTCAGCATCTCCTTTGACACTAGTTGTAGCTAAAGCATAGATACTTACGTTTCCAGTTTCTTTGAAGTATTGTAATCCTAATCTTGGAGTTACTCCTGCTCCTGGTATGAACTGAGCTTCAGCCACAGCGTCTAAACCATCCACTAAATTATAACTCACATCAACCAATCCAAAGTTATCAACTTGATTGTCATAATCCATTGTGGTTATGTTTCGTATGAACAAATTAGTTTTTTGGACATCATCACTTTATGACATAACTAATATATATTGGAAATCTTTCATAATGGAAATGATCATAGAAAGGGAAATTTTTGCTGATAAGGATTATTCTGATCAATTATTAAAGTCCAAAGAATATTCTGAATGTAATTTCAGTAATTGTAATTTTAGTGGCACAGAGTTCACATATTCTAAATTCATTGATTGTAATTTCAAAAACTGTAATCTAAGCAATGCAAAAATTGATGGTTGTCATTTTCAAGATATTTCTTTTTCAGGTTGTAAACTTTTAGGATTAAATTTTAGTAAAATAAGCTCTTTTTTATTATCAATGAATTTTGAGGAATGTATAATCAGAAATTGTAACTTTTCTAACATTAAGATGCCAAAAACCGCATTTTTAAGATGTAAGGTCATAGAAACTTATTTTACAGATACCGATTTAAGTGGCAGTGATTTTTCTGAATCTGACCTAAGTAAAACTGAATTTCATAATTCCAACTTATCTAAAGCTGATTTTCGTAGTGCTATAAATTATTCTTTTGACCCAAGAACGAATAAAGTAAAAGATGCAAAATTTTCTCACCCTGATGTTATCGGATTGTTAAATTATTTTGATATTGAAATTGAGTAAGTTCTTAATTTTTTTATTTGCTGTATCTTGTTGCAATATAATCTATTATCATACCATATACGATTCCTGCAATAAATCCAGGTGTATCTTTAAAAGCTGTTGCAAGATAAAATGAACCACTGATTATAAACCCAAAAAATGCTCCTCGAAATAGAATGTTTTTAGTATCATTTTTAATTTTATAATATGGTGCTAAACCAATTATTAAACCCATCACTACCCGATTTACCCAGGTTGCTAATATAAATAATTCATTTCCTACAAAACCCATTCTTATGCTTATTCCAATTATGCAGAGAATTCCAAGTATTGCACCTGTTACAATAGAAATCGTTAATCTTTTATTACTCATTTATCATATGTATAAATGGGCATATATAAATCTATTGAAATCAATAGTTATCTAAAAATAATCATGAATCCACTAAATATCGGAACTCGATATTGAGAATAGCGATGTTAAGTTTCAGGGACTTTATGTCCAGGTCGAGCGTAAGGTTGAAGTATGACACAGGAAGTTTTCAGAAATCTATTGTTCAATCCATTTTTCTGGTGGATTTTTGAAATTAAAAATTGTTGTTCCGCCAACAACCTTTACTTCTTTCTTCTTTAATCTAGCGATAATTGATTTTCTCACTTCGAAACTCTGAATGATGATTAAAATTGCAAATATTCCTAGTATACTAAAAGCAAAAGTAAGAAAAGCATCACCAAAAATTCCAATATAAAATGTCTTTAAAAAAGATGTTGACACAGCTATGAAAAGAAGAACAAGAAGTACAATGAACATATAGGACTTTGGACGCAATACCAAATATGTTTTATTATTTTTAATTTCAGTTCTTTTATCAAAAAACAAACCCATTTACTATAGTAAATAATTTCTCTATTTATATCTTCCTTTTTTTGAAAACTTCCGAGTAATATTCAATATAACGATGTTATGCTCTGGTGGGTTTATCCCACCACAAGCACCGTAGGTGCGCAGAGTGTTTAAATTTGAGAAGAATTATAAATGAGTATGTATTTTAAAGCGTTATGAATCAAAGTAAGTTTATGTCTGTTGCATTACAAGCAGCAAAAGAAGCAGAAAAAGTAATTATGAAGTATTATTCAGATGAAATTAGATCTAAATTAAAAAAAGATCAATCTCCTGTTACTTTAGCAGATGTTGAGGCTGAAAAAGTAATTGTCAAAATCATCAAAGAAAATTTTCCAGATCATGGTTTTATTGGAGAAGAATTAGGAAATAAAAATACTGATTCTAAATTTAAATGGGTGATTGATCCTATTGATGGAACAAAAAATTACATCAGAAAAATTCCGTTGTTTGCTACACAAATAGCATTAATTAATAATAATGAAATTATTTTAGGAGTATCTAATGCTCCTGCTTTAAATGAATTAATGTATGCTGAGAAAGGCAAAGGAACTTTTCTAAATGGAAAAAAAGTTGTTGTTTCATCAATTTCTAATTTATCTGAATCTTATCTTTGTTTTGGTGGTTTGAAATATTTTGAAAAACATAATTACATTGATGCTTTATTATCTTTAGTAAAATCAACTCGAGGTCATCGTGGAATTGGAGATTTTTGGTGTTATCATTTGTTAGCACAAGGAAAAATCGATATTATGATCGAACCGGAGACAAAGATTTGGGATATTGCTGCTGTAAAAGTAATTGTTGAAGAAGCAGGAGGAAAAGTTACTGATATTTCTGGTGGTGAAGTAACTGCTGATTCAACATCAATTATTGCAACGAATAAATCTATTCATAACGCGGTACATAAATTCTTCTCATAGACTTATTTCTCAAATTTAAACATTGAGTATAACGATGTTATGCAGCCCCCACTTCATGTGGGGGTGCGTAGGACGTAGTCCGGAGCAAGTATGACGCAACAGTCATTAATCTTAATAAAATATTTAAAAGATTCCCTCATTTTTCTTTTTAATGTCATTAGAAGCAACTCTTGAAGAATTAAAAGAAGATGCACATGCTTTAGGTAGGTTTTACTCAAAAGATTTTGGAGCATTATTTTGTGGTATTCATTATGCTGGTGAGGTATATTTACATGACCCAATCTCAGAAAGAAAACAGAGAATGGAAGAAGGTTTAGAAATAATTAATGAGTTTTATAAAACAATCCCATTTGATGATTTAGTTAATGATGAAAGATATGCTCCTCTTTTTGTAGTAAATAAATTGTTACCTGAAGTAAAAAGAAAAATGAATTTATTTTTTGATAACCCAACAGAAGGAACTTATCAAGATTTATTTTTGGTTTGTAATGCAGTTCATACTGTTGGTTATCTTTATAGGGAATCTTTTGATGAAGCATTAGTGAAAGTCCGTGCCCATCCAGAAGGAAGTGATTTTAGAATCCTACTGGTAGGAATTACAGGCACGGAGTGGAACTATTAATGACTGTGAGTAATATTCTGCATAACGATGTTATGTCGCCCCCACTTCACGTGGGGGTCGAGGAACGTAGTGACGAGAAGTTATGACGCAAGGACAATTTTTACCAGCGAACATAGTGAGCTTTCTAGTTTAACGTTTTATAGAGCCCACTTTTTAATTTAAATCCTCGCCCATTAGTCAAGATTACTTATTGTTTTTTTGTATGTTACAAAACCCGAATCATAAATATCTCTAATGGTTGCACCATCTGCAAGTTTCAGAAATCCCGATCCAGTATCTATGATTCCACCCATGATTTCAATGTGAGGGAAAAATACGTGAGATGCATCAAGGTCATCTCTTACATCAAGCACACCTGCGCAGATGTTTCCCTTACACTGACCTGGAATAAAACTAACTAAGTAATCGGTGTTTGGATCGAATAGGCCTGGGTTGTTTAATAATGAGTTATATGCTAATGAACATTCATTTGAAGCAACAACTCCAGACTCAAGAGCCTGAAATTTTAATTTCGCTTCACTTATTAGTCTAGAAGATCCAAATGATCTTTGCTGTTCTAATATTCTGTCTTGGACGCCGTAATTTTCTGCGATTCTACAATATTCTTCTGGTAAATCATGTTCGCGATAAAACCTCTTCTGAGCCTGTTTCATCCAATGTTTTACTTTTCTTCTATTCTTAGCATCTCTTGGAATCTCAACTAGATCATCAACAATTACTAGAAGATCTGCTTCTCTTCCATTATCGAGAGCGTGGCGGGTTAATCTACAACCTAAATCGAAAGAGTACACGCTAAACTCTCCCCAGCGATCCACCACCAGCTCGGCGTGTCTATTTCCAGGACCGTCATTATGGTATAATAATGGGAGATGACCTGCAAGAATCTTTACTTTAGCTTTTTCTGAATCTTCGATATCTTCTTTTATTAGTTCAACTAATTTACTTTCTGATCTTATTGTTCTTGTTACCATAATTAAGTAATAACATAGGAGAAAGATAAAACTAATTGTCTTATTTTAGTAATAAAATGGAAATATTTATATAAACGGACCGTTATTTATTATAAAATGAACAAAAAGTTAGACAAAGTTGATAAAAGAATACTCTTTGAACTAGACCGGAATGCTCGTATTCCTGATACAAAATTAGCGAAATTGGTCGGAAAAAGTAAAGAATCTGTTAGATATAGAATCAACAAATTACAAGAGAACAGAATCATCCAAGGATTTACCACGTGGATCGACCCTACAAAGCTTGGTTTTGTATCAGCAAAGATTTATCTTAATCTAGCTAACAAACCAGATAAGAAAAAGGAATTTATTGAATTTGTTAAGAAAGATAAAAGATTATTTTGGTTAGGGATTGCAGAAGGAGCATGGAATGCTGGACTTACTTATTTTGTAAAATCAAATAAGGAATTTTTTGAATTGAAGAATGAGATTTTTTCTAAGTTCAAAGATCTGATCCTGGATAGCCATAATGGGATGCTTGTTGATGTAAATATTTGTAATAAAACATTTTTCTACAACACAGACACAAGGTGGACTACTTTCTTTAATGAGTTAGATAGCTATCAACTTGAGGAGATTGAGAAAAATGTTTTGAGAGAATTGTTCGATAATGGAAGAATTAATGTTGTTGATATTGCAAGGAAACACAATAGTACTGTTGATATTGTAAGAAATAGGCTTAAGAAGTTAGAAGAGAGGAAAATTATTATCAGGTATTTAGCTAAAATAAATTATAACAAACTTGGCTATGAATTTTTTAAGACATTTCTATATTTTAGGAACTTAACAAAGAATGACGAGAGGAGATTGAGAGAATATTGTAGATTACATCCAAAGATAATTCATTTAATTAGACAGATTAGTCCATGGGACATAGAGTTAGAGATTATGTGTGAGAGTTATTTAGATTATAATGAAATCATTTCAAATTTAACAAAAGAGTTTTCAGCAGTTATCAACAAGGTTGAGACTGCAATAATGGGCGAGGATTATGTTTTTCCAGCTGATAAGATGGTCTTTGAATAAAAGTGGGCTCTCTTAGTATTTAATTAAAAATTGTCCTAATTAATAATTCGACATAACGTCGTATATGCGCAGGTTGGAGAATTCTGGAGGTACAAGGGCTGAAACAGCGAAATTTTAGATGTCATAAAAAGAAAAAAAGGAGATTATTCTTCCAAAACAATGTTCCTAATACGGTTGTCCTGATCAAAACTTTCCAAAACGAATTTGTCAAAATCTTTCCTTAAAATAGCTATCTTTTGATTATTAGGCTTATTCATCTTTACCAGACAGCTCATCTTTACAAAGAATTGATTTAATGTTAAATACCTCTCACGCCAGACCAAATCTATTTTTTCTTGTTTCATGTTTATTTACCTCAATTTTTTAGCATAATCTTTGGAAAGAATCAATGTAGTTTTCTATGAAATGGAATTCTCAATTAAATTCTTGACTTTAAAATTAAAATTATTTGAGGTAATCAAAACTTGAAATGTTTGAGAAAAAGCCACTACCCACACTGGTCAACCACGGATAAGGTATTTAAATGTTCAAACATATTCCAATTAGATGGATGTTGAAGAATTAGTTAAAAAAGAAGCAACTAGAAGAGGATTAAGAAAACAAACAATAAAGACATACAATTATTGTCTGAAAAAGTTTTTTAGAACCTACCGTAAAGATCCAAAGTCAATTACAAAGAAAGATGTTCAAGCTTACCTAGATCAATTAATCGAATGGAATAAATCTAGAAGTACCATAAACACTAACCTAAACGCAATCAAATTCTTCTATGAACAAATACTTAATAAGAAGTTAACAGTAAACGTTAGACATTCTAAAGTTACTAAGAGGCTTCCAACATTTTTAACTCAAGGTGAAATTAAGAACCTTTTCATAAATATTGAAAATAGTAAGCATCTATTAATGATCAAGTTATTATACTCAACAGGGATGAGAGTTTCAGAATTAGTTTCTTTAAAAGTAAAAGATTTTCAATTCAATAACAACTACGGTTGGGTTAGAGAAGGTAAAGGTGGTAAGGATAGGTTATTTGTAATTGCAGAGAAACTTAAATTAGAATTACAAAGATGGATCTCTAACAAAGATTTAGAAATGGATGATTGGGTGTTTCATGGGCAAGGAGGGTGTCATATCTCCACTTCAACTATAAGGACGATAATTAAGAAGGCAGCTAAGAGTGCTAAAATATCTAAAAATGTTCATCCACATACTTTAAGGCATTCTTTTGCAACACATTTGATTGAGAATGGGTATGCAGTAACTGAAGTACAACCTTTACTAGGGCATACTAACATTTCAACTACTATGACTTATTTGCATATGGCATCACCTACATTGTTAAATGTAAAAAGCCCTTATGATGCTTTAATGTAGGAAACATTTAAATAAAATCTTACTTTCCTTACTTTTAAGAAATATAACGGTGAGAGAAATGGCATTGATAGAAATGAAAACAATAACAATAACGGAAAAAGGACAAATTGCAATACCAAAAAACATGCGTGGACAACAAGGGTTTAAAGAGGGAGAAAAAGTTGCAATTCTTGCATTTGAAGACCACATAGAACTTCGCCCATTATCAAAATTTAGTGAAAAAATGTTTACAGCATTTGCTTCTGAAAAATCACTCTCTAAAGATTGGCTTAGTAAAGAAGATGAGGAGGCATGGAAGAATTTATGAACATAAGAAAGGGTGATGTAGTTGTTGTAAAGTTTCCATTTTCAGATTTAACTGGGCACAAAAAGAGGCCAGCTATTGTTGTTGCAACATTAACTGGAAATGATATTATTCTTGCACAAATAACTTCTATTACACGTAAAGATGGCTATGCCATTACATTAAATAAATCAGATTTTGTAAATGGAGAACTTCCTTATTCTAGTAACCTCAGGCCAAACGAGTTATTTACAGCAGATGTTTCATTAATTTCTTATAAGGCCGGTGTTCTAAAAAGGGATAAAGTAAAAGAAGTTCAAGATAAATTAATTAAAATATTTGCTAAATGAAACTACAACGTGTTAAGTTTAAAGATATCGAACAGATACCTAAGATTAAGGTAAATACCAAGTTTAAACAACACTTTTTTGGATCTTCTCCCACGCCGTTCATAGGGCGCTATGGTTACCCTTCAGTAAACATTGGTGTTCTGTCTCCACAACTAAGCGGAGATACGTCACACTACGATTCTCCAAAGCTCTGGGCAGCTAAAGAGATGGCGGTTCAGGATGTTTCTTCCCTAAGGTACGGGTTAGTTAATTCTAGAATGAAATGGAACATTAAGAAAGCTTACGGGGGAAAGTTTCTAGACATCTGTAAAGAAGTTGGTACAGCAGCTAAACCCGTAGAGATGGAAGTTAATTTAGAGAAAGTCCCTACCTTAGGAAGAAGTGAATCGGAGATTAAACCTTGGGGTCCTGCTTCAAGTATTTTAAACGCAAGAGTTACAGCTAACTCTAGGGTTGATACAAGAGTTGATAGGGTTGTTTCAGATACAGATCTAAAAGCCAACTCTGGATTGTTCTCATTATATAAGAAAGGGTTTGAGGAAGGTTCTCTAAACAAATTGCTTTCAGTGGGTAACTTAGGTATAGGAAAAAATAGAAAATTAGTTCCAACAAGATGGAGCATAACAGCAGTTGATGATACCGTTGGTAAAGCGTTAATAAAAGAAGTAAAAGATTATTCAGTAGGTGAATATGAAGTTCACTTTGGTGGAGCGTGGGGCAACTATTATTTGTTACTTTATTTCCCAGAAATTTGGAGCTATGAGTTGTTTGAAATGTATTTGAAGTCACCAGTTAACCCTTGGAGTAAAAATGGTTTAAGCTATTCAACAGATTACGAACCTTACACAGGGAGGAAGGAATATGCCACTGAAACGGCCGGTGGATATTATTCAGCTCGCTTGCCAGTTCTAGAGAAAATGAAAGACGCTAAAAGGCAATATTCTTGCTTAGCTTTAAGGTTTATTACAGATGAATACACTGTACCTTTAGGAGTGTGGGTTTGTAGGGAAGCTGCAAGAAAAAGTGTTAAAGCTAAACCAATACGTTTTAGCTCTGAAGAGTTAATGATGCAGTACGTTTCTGCCTTTGTAAAACGTAAATTTAATTTTGAAATTGAGTTGTTACTAAAGAATAGTTTGCTGTTAAAAGTGAAAAATAGGCAGAAAAAGTTGTCCGATTTTTAACTTTCAAAGGATGAATTTTTGTTGTTACTTTCTGTAAAAACGAATCTTTATATACCTTCTTTTTCTGATAATATTTCTCTTACGAGGTGGTTGTGTTTGAAAGATATAGACAAAGAATTTGAAGAATTTGCGCGGAAAAATTTTCACAGATTGACCGCTAATCAACAAGAAATTTGTAAGAAGTTAGGTATTCATATCTAACTCAATTTTCTATTTTATTTATGTTTATCTTTAAGAACTCCTAGATGGTATAAATCTCTATATTTTCCATTATAATCTAGACCGCCGCCAACAACGAATTCCTTATGAGGTATAATTAAACCTACGCCATCAATTTGTGGGTGAGCTAGGCGTTCCGCATCAGGCTTATCAAAGAGGACAATGGTGGTTAAACTTTTTGCAACCGCACCAATATCTTTCTGAGCTTGAGCTAAGGTAAGTCCACTTTCAGAAATGTCTTCAATTAGAACTACATGCCTATCTTCAAAATCTTTCGGATTAAATAGGTAAACGTTTACTTCTCCTGTTGATTTTGCTCCATGGTAACTACTTGCACCATACAATGCTGTCCTAGTTTTCTTAGTAATTTTTTTTTGCATTTCAGAGTGAAACGGCATTGCGCCTTTTAGCATGCAAGCAAGAACCATTTCTTCACCAAAATCATAATTAGAAACGTGCTCAGATAACCTTCTGATTCTATTTTTAACAAGACCTCCTGGTACCCTAATTCCTTCAAGATGGCCAACATATTTAGGTTGAATACTAAATTGGTCCGGACTGTAGAGTTCTGTAGTTCTTGTGTCAATCGGTTCTGAGAACCTTATTGGAGAAGATGTCATAAGTTTTAATAAGAATTGTTCTTTTAAAAGATTTCTATACTCTAGTCAAAGTAATCTACGTCTCTACTAGAAATTGTAGTCTCTTTAGGGTTTCTTTCAGAATATGAAGTTGGGATTCTAAACGGTTTGTCACTTGCAACTGGCTTAGGTTTAGGTCTGTCTTGTGGTACAATACCTTTCATTTCCATTGCTTTGTTATAGTTAATGTTGCCGCAGTTAAGACAGTTAAAGTAAGGACCAAATTTCCCAGCCAATTGTTCCAACCAAGAACCGCAGGTACATTTGATCTCTTCCATCTTGGTGTTTTTATGTTGGTGGCAAACTTCTAACCCTGTTTCAGTTTTAGCAGTAGCAATCTTTCCACAGAATGGGCAACTTGCGGTTTTATAAGTACCGTAAGTTTTCTTTTTCATCCAACCTTTTTTAGCTGCCATATTTTATAATAAGCAGAACCGGTTCGGCTTGCTCTGTTTAAGATGAAGTATCGTTGAAGCCCCGTAGGGGGTGTCCCCCTCAACTCTTTTTATGTTAAAGGTGATAAAGCCTCACAAGTTGGTGCTGCTCATTATATTGTAGAAGGAGAAAGCTTTATATTTATAAGATAATTGGTTTAAGTATGGCTCTGTTTAAGAAGAAGGTTAAGAAAGATAAAATTGATGTGCCAAAAGATGTAGATGCAGTTCTAGAATTTCTGGCTGAAGTTAACCGGGATGTAGGAATGTTGCAAGATCAGTTTCTTCGTTTAAAGGAATTGGCTTCAGAGTTGGAAGTTTTGAACGAACATGAAGTTCGTGAAGCTAATTTAGAAGCACAAGCGGATGTAATGGATGGTTTACTAGAAGAATATGAATTCTTTCAAACTGATGTAGATATTAACAGCTTAAGGTTGAAGAAAATTGCTATTGATATGATTCGCAAAGCTGAGAAGTTAGATTTGAACTTTTTAGTAAAAGAGAAGAAGAAAGATTGGAACCTTAAATGGTAGATTCTAGATTACAATAATCTATATAAGAACTAAAACTGTTATTTAGCCATGGACGGTAACTTTGTATTTCCAATAGCAAAACATTCGCGTCGTTCACCAATTTCTGTTCCAGTTAATTTAGATGGAAAATGCCTAGAGTTTGGTTTAGTTGAAGTAGGATGTAGCCCTGGTGGGAAAAGAAAACAGTTGTTAGATGGGCAAGATCTTCTAGAACAAGTTTGGCAAGGGCAATTACCAGGTTTGCCGCAAATATATAGATTTATGGTCCATTATAGACCAGAACGTGATTGGGAATCTTTAAGGTTAGAAGTTAACCCAGATTTGGTTGCAATTTATCGACACATTAGCTCAGAAACTTTAGGAACTCTTACTAGATATGAAAAAGGAAGAATTTTAACTGCAACTTCATCTAATAAAAGACATCGACAAATTAAAAGAATTCTACGAGAATCAGATGCAGATGGGTTACATAGAATTATTGTTGATGAACGCGATAATCCTGAGGTGGCTAACTTAAGGGGTACAATGGGTGAAGTTATGGCTTTACGTGATATAGCTAGATTAGTCCCAGATGGAATGAAGCTATTGAAGAATGGTTCATTAATGTATTTTAATGGTCATGAACATTTACAAAGAGAAGTTGATGGTATTTTAACTGCGTATGGTAAACAACCCTACATCGATTTAGCAGTTTCTTTAGGTAAATTACCTAATTTAGAAGTTAAACAAAGATTGTATTAAATAATAAAAATAGTTTTCTAGAAAGTAAAGAAATTAATAAAATTTATCCAATAAAGATGTCATACTTCTCTTCTTTAAGCAGTTCACTCATGATTCTTTTAATAACAACCTGCTTAGGGTCTGGAAGTAGCTTAACTCTTTCTTTCAAATCTTCAAAGCTAGTGAAAGGTTTACCTTTACGTTCGTTAAGAATTTCCCACATGTGTTTTTTACCCAAACCAGGTAAAAGTTCTAACTGATGCATACGCATACTTAGTGGTCTTGCCACATTGAAAAATTCAACAAATTTAGCTTCCTGCTCTACAACAACCTTCTCAACAGCGTGTTTTAGTTCTTTCTCAGCAGTTGAAGTTAGTCTTTCAGCGTTAATTTTACCTTTAATATGATGAATCTCATCCCTTTTACCTTCACCAATGTAAACTTCTTGTTGTGGTTGTAAATGAACTTCCCTTTTTGGAATAAGTTCAAGAAGGCTTAAATGAGCAGTACCAAGACCTTGAGCAATAGGAGTTTTCAATGAACTTTGATCCGAAGAATAGCCGTGTGGAAGAAAATCTAGCACAATCGCTTGGTCTTCACGTACAATTTTTTGGGGTTGAGGTTCCATTTTAGTGTTTATTATTTGTTATAAAACAGTTTAAATTAATAAGAATTGCGTTTTTTATGCCGCAAAACCGTTAACCGCTCCAACAATGGTGTCTTGGTCTTTTTTTGACAGACTGAGCGGGTAGGCTTGTAATACTACCTTCAGATCATTGGCGGTTGTAGGCAGGAAATCAATGATTTTCAGCATATGTTCCTCCCTTAACCGTGTAAGGTCAAGGCCTTTCAATTTCTCTAAAAGTTCGTTTTTCTTAGATTTACTTAGAATGTTATCAAATTGTTCAAAAAATTCTTTAGCTTTATTAGTACGATAATTTAGCTCATCATCACGTTTTTCAAGAGATTTCATAATTTCTTTTACGTCTGCTAGTGCTAAGTTCTCTTCATTGATAAATTGTGGGTTAGTCATTTTCTTATTTTTTTAAGTGAATTGGATGCACAAATAATGTTTTTTTCTTATTTCCGTCTTTAATAATGATCTCGTAACATCTTCCCTTCATTGCTCCTGTAGCAGTTCCAGTTAAACCATGGAATCTTGGAAAAAATCTTCCGTGAGCAACATTAGAGTTAATTTTTAGGTTAGCTTTTTCACCTTTCTCAAAAGTTTGAAAGTATACACTTAAAGGGATTTTACCTTTAGTACGGTAATTTCTTTTAAATTTATGTCTTGTTTTTCTCTGAGCTGTTCCTATTCTAGTTGTCATAGATGGAGTAATTAAACAGGTGGTTTATAAAGATATCGTAATTTTTGATTGAAACTTACTGGTCTTCCAAATATCAACCATTTTTAATGGATCCAATTGTGGTTTTTAGACAAAGCCTTATAAAAAAGTCTTTAATTATACATACTATGGATTTTTACCAAGAAATTGTACAGGAACTTGAGAAAAAAGTGTATCTAGCTAAAGAATGGGCTACCCTTAAGCGAGAGTTATCTCAGAAGCATGGGTTAAAAGATATCCCAACCAATATTGACATTTTGTTGCAAATTCCTGTTGAAAAGATTCCTTTACTAAAAACTAAATTGTTAACTAAACCAACAAGAACAATCAGTGGAGTTTCACCAGTAGCTATCATGACTGCTCCTTCCAAATGTCCACATGGCAAATGTACTTTTTGTCCCGGTGGTATTAACTCCCCCTGGGGAGATGTTCCTCAATCTTATACTGGACATGAACCAGCTACAATGCGTGGTATCAGAAACGATTATGATGCTTACTTGCAAGTGTTTAACAGGTTACAACAATACGCATTAATGGGTCATACTTTTGATAAGATTGAAATTATTGTGATGGGTGGAACTTTTACAGCAACGTCAATGGAATATCAAGAAGAATTTATTTTAGGTGTATATCAAGCACTTAATGATTTTGGAACGTTGTTTTTTGTAAATGAAGAATTTGATTGGAAGAAGTTTAAAGATTTTTTTGAACTTCCAGGTGAGATGAGAAGTAAAGATCGTGAAGTTAACATTAAGAAAAAGTTGTATGCTTTAAAAAATTCCAGGGAAACTAATATTAAAGCTGAGCAAGAGTTAAATGAAACTGCTCAAATTAGATGCGTGGCATTATGTATTGAAACTAAACCAGATTGGGGTTTGTTAGAACATGGTAACATAATGCTTGATCAAGGATGTACAAGAGTTGAGTTAGGAATTCAATCTGTTTATGATGATGTTTTACTTAAAGTTCATAGAGGGCATGATTCTAAGGTTTCAAAGGAGAGTATCAGAATATTAAGAGATCTAGGTTTTAAAATAAATTTTCATTACATGCCTGGATTACCTCTAACTACAAGAGAAAGAGATATCGCAGGTATGAAAGAGTTGTTTATAGATCCAGATTATAAACCAGACATGATTAAATTTTATCCTTGCATGGTTGGACCAGGTACACCATTGTTTTACCAATGGAAAAAAGGTGAATTTGATCCAATTGGTACAGAGGAAGCAGCTTCCAGAATTTCAGAAATAATGGATGTAATCCCTGAGTATTGCAGAGTGCAACGTGTACAAAGAGATGTCCCAACAAAGTATTGGGAAGCTGGCGTAGATAAAACAAACTTAAGACAATACATGGAGCAAGAGTATAAATTTAATTCTCGTGATATTCGTGCGCGTGAACCAAAAGGTAAAATAATTGATTGGAACTCTGTTAAGTTAAAAGTTGAAGAGTATTCAGCTTCCAAAGGTAAAGAATTTTTTATATCAGCCGTTGATGAATCGCAAGACGTATTAATTGGGTTTGCGCGGTTACGTTTCCCTTCAGAATCTTTTCGATCAGAAATTACTTCTTCATCTGCTTTACTTAGAGAGTTGCATGTTTACGGAACAGCTACAGCCATTGGTAAACAAGGCGGAGTACAACACAAAGGATGGGGTACCAAGCTAATGGCGAAAGCTGAAGAAATTGCTTTAGCTAATGGTAAAGATAAAATGGTTGTTATTAGCGGTGTTGGTGTTCGTAAGTATTATTCTGATAAGCTAGGCTATTCTAAAGAAGGACCGTATATGGTTAAGAAGTTATAATACCCAGATTAAAAAAGCTTATTAACTTATTCTGATTTATTTGATTTATGAGAAAAAAGGTTGGTGATGTTAAAAGAAAAGTTTCAGAGGTTTTAACTTCAATCAAAAAACATAAAAAGAAAATAATCTTAGGAATATTTATCCTAGCATTCTTGTTTATAATTTCTTCAGGAACATACCTTTTTGGACTTTTACAACTAGTTACCAAAGGTGATGTTTTGATCTCAATTGAACCTGAACAAAGTTTTGTCCTAACCAATAGACAAGATTCTCAAGAAATCTCTTACAACGTTGAAATAGAAAATAGGTTTGCTTGCAACGCATTGTGTGAATATAGATTCAAAGATCTTGCAACTGATCTGGTTATTGACACCGGTGAATTTATCGGTGTTGCAGGAACAAAGTTTTCAAAAAATTATAGCATAACTCCTCCATTGAAAGGTACCGGGCAAAAAGCGTATGAGTTATACATACAATGTCAGAATAAGGAAGAATTTCTTTGCTTATCTGGGAAAGGAACAAGGGTTAAATCTTCATTCATTACCGTAGGATACGAATTGTCCAGCGAAGAGAGTGATTTTATGGAATCTACTAAAACTAAACTTTTAAGCTATCTAACTCAGTTAAACTTGTTTGATCAATATCTCCAAGGATTAATTAACCAAGGTATGCAATACCAATCATTTTTTCCAGATGCTAATTTCAATTCAATAGTTACAGAAATAAATAGTTCAATATTAACACTAATTAATCAAACTGAAAATTTAAAAAATTCTTGGCAAGCAGAAGAAATATCAATATTAAGTGATAGTATCACTCAATCTGAAGAAAGAATTATCAGGATTAATGATACTGTAGAACAGTTGAAAAATTTGATCTCTTTAAAAGATCAGGAATATAATCTTACCTTATTTTCCATTGAACAATATGAATCTCAACTTAAAGATGTAAATCTAGTATCAAAAGCATCTTCCATACTAAAAGAAGGAAGTGATGTTAAATCACTTTTTGTTGAACCTTTTGCAAAAATTGTGTTTGATTTTAATAATAATTCTTCAACTCAAACAATTCAAAAAATTACTAGCCTTGAAACAAAATATGTAGCCACAAGAGATTCTTTTACAGAAAAGGTAAACAATCTTATTAAAATTGGGAAAGCAACTTTCAACCCACCTCAAGAATATTCGTCAATTAATTACTTGAATGATTCAGTAGATTCATTCACAGCATTATGTGATTCGATGAGGTCGGTTGATTCTGGAATTGAAGCTAACACTTTTTATAGTTTATATTGCCTTTATTCTTCACCAGAACTTATTAATCTTAATAATTATAATTTTTCTTTAAAAGAACTTCCTAAATTTGAACTAGGGAATCTTTCTAGAGTTTCTTCAGAAATATATGTTCACAAGCCAACCTGTTGCATTTTTGGGAAATGTGAACCTTGCTGTACGAATTCTTGTGAAGTTAATGAAGGGTTATATCCAGTTGTTTTAGTTCATGGTCATGCATTCTCGGAAGATTCTTCAGTAAGTTATTCCTTAGGGGGATTCAGTAAGATCAGGAAACAGTTAGTGCAAGATGGATTCATTGATGCAGGAACAATTCTTCCAACGGAAAATGTTGTTGATAGTGTAGAGGGATATCTTGGAAGATTTGGAAAACCTATTGTTGTAGGAACAACGTATTATTTTGGTGCATATGATGAGGAAGGTAACTTTCTTTCAGTTCCTCTAAAAAGTGAGAGTATTGTGACATATGCTCAAAGGTTGAATCAATCAATTGAAATTATCAAACAAAAAACTGGTTCAAGTAAAGTTAACATCGTTGCATATTCAATGGGTGGCTTAGTTAGTAGGCAGTACCTAGCGGACTTTGGAGAAAGTTCAGTAAACAAAATCATTTTAATTGGAACTCCAAACAAAGGTATCTCTGGGACTATTGAATCTTTTTGCCCGATCATTGGAGCACAAAAAGAATGTTTAGAAATGACTTCAACAAGTTCTTTCATAAACCAACTTAATAAACCCGAAAATAATCCCAAGAATGTCAAAGTTTATACTTTTGTAGGTAAAGGATGTAACATGGACGGGAAAGATGGAGATGGAGTTTCGTTAGCTGAAAGTGTTGAACTACCTTACAGTTTGAATTTTGAGATTATTGGTTCATGTTCCACAGATAAAACTCTACATCAAGAATTAACTAACATTGAGAAGTATCCTAAAGTGTATAGTACTTTGAAAACAATTTTGTTACAGTGAGTTTGGAGATTAAAATACAATTAGAGTAACATTTTTAAACTTAGAAATAATTAATATCATTAAAAGAGGTTATCAAATGAAACTAATAATTGTAGGCGGTGGAGAAACAGGTGTTACTTTATCTAAGCTTTTTGTAAATGAAGCAGAGGTTGTTATAATAGAAAAGGATGAAATACTCGCCAAGGATTTAGCTCAAAGAACCACTGCTTTAGTTATCCATGGTGATGGTACTGATATTTCTATTTTAAAGGAAGCAGGTATTGAGAAAGCAGATGCTTTAGTTGTTACAACAGGTGATGATACAACAAACTTAATGATTTCTCAAATCGGAAAATCAGAAAAGGTACATAAAGTAATACCTTTAGTAAGAAAACCAAAAAATGAAGAGTTGTTTTCTAAGTTAGGAGTAAACACCTTTGTATCCGTAGCTGGAAGTAATGCTAGTGAAATTAAAAGAATTCTTAGAACTTATGGCGAAGCCAAAATCATTGCTCAATTTGGTGATGGAGATGTACAAATAATTCAGCAAGCGATAGCTAAAAAGAGTAAACTAATTAGGCAAAAAGTTGAAATTAAAAATGCTGTAATTGCAACAATTTATAGAAGTGGTAAAATCATTATCCCAACAACTGATACAAAACTAAAGGAAGGAGATGTTCTTCTTGTAGCAGTAAAAACCAAAGATTTACAGGGTGTTCTTGAGATAATCAAAGGAGAATGAATATTTTAATACGTTACTTAGGGTATATTTTAATTATTTCAGCTTTATTTAGGATAATCCCAATCGTTGCAGGGTTGATATATGGTGAATCAGTTATGACATTTGTCTTAACAATGATTATTTCTTTGTTGTTAGGGTTGATTTTATTATGGCTAGATAACAAAAAAAATCCTGAAAAGTCTCCGTTTTCTCTAAGTCAATTAGATTTACCTAACGCTTTAATGTTAGTTAGTTTGTCATTCTTAATTTTATCAGCAATCGGAGCAATTTCTTTTTTGCCTTCCTTTAACTATAATTATATTAATGCTTTATTTGAATCTATATCAGGATTTACAACAACTGGATTAACTCTTTACAATTCATTGGATGGTGTCCCTCAAAGTTTATTATTATGGAGGGCAGAAACACAATGGATTGGAGGAATTGGTATTGTGATGATATTTTTGTTTATCATCTCTAGGTTAAAGTATTATGGAAACAGTGAAGACACACAGATTGAATCAACTTCTTCATTATATCAAGCTCAAGGGTTTCAGGAAAAGATTGAACCAAACTTAAGAAAAAGCAGTAAAAACGTTCTAATAATTTATGGAGGATATACTCTTATTGGAATGGGGTTACTTTATTTTACAGGAATGGGCTTATTTGAAGCTATTTCTTTAGCATTCACTTCAATTTCGACAGGAGGATTTATTGTAACCGATAGTTTGCAAGCTACCAATTTACAATTGGTAATCTTAAGCGTTTTAATGTTGCTAGGTTCAATACCTTTCATAACCCATAACCATCTCTTAAATTTAAAATTTAAGGAATTTTTTAAATCGTTTGAAAAGAATGTTTTTTTAATTTTTTTACTAGTTAGTATTGGTTTAACTCTTTTGGTTTTTACGGATATTAAAGTGGTAGTTTTCGAGCTGATTTCTGCTTTTACAACAACTGGTTATTCTATAACAAATATTTCTATACTACCATCCTTATTTATAATGTTGATTATGACTG
>FLOH01000726.1_pt1 | contig 61499 bp, 73 predicted proteins | sample 756751 | NCBI WGS metagenome assembly FLOH01 (sample SAMEA4026879, study PRJEB14308) | marine metagenome | biome: coastal water; material: water | depth 74 m
TACGCTTGCATATGTATGCACCTATTGTAGAACCAGTGATAATAAAAAAGATAAGAAAGATTACAAAATAGCTTGGTGGAAAGAACTAATTGAAAGACCAGCCTTCAATAAAACTAATGTAAAAAAACATGTTGAAGCAATGTCAAAGCTACATAAAAATCATTATCGTTTTAAGCAATATCCAAGATTTTCTGCTAACACATCTGACATAACAAGAGAGCTTGATTTATTGGAAAGATCAGAGGGTTTCATTCCAGATGTAATCATAATAGATTACGCAGATATTTTAAAACCAGAAGGAGCCGGAGCATCGACTGAAACATCATCATTAGACGATACCTGGAAAAGCTTAGCTAGACTTGCTGGTGAAAGACAAGCTTTGGTTGTAACAGCTTCCCAAATCACTAGGGCTGGTATAGATAAGAAACAAGTCAAATCTAGTGACATGGCCCTCTGGATAGGAAAGACAGCCCACGTCGATGTATTCTACGCACTAAATCAAACACCGGAAGAGAAAGCTGAGGGAGTCATGCGTGTGAGTCTCTTAGCACATCGCTACGCTGACTTCAACGAAAATGCTAACTGCGCTATACTTCAAAATTTAACTCACGGACAGGTCTGTTTAGATTCTGAGATTATACACCAATGATTTTCATCATTCCTATTAAAGATGCGATTTATTTTAATCTATGTGCATTTTTCTTACGATTTCCCTGAGAAATGTGCTATACTAAAGATAAATTAAAAACAGTGGCAAGGGGCACATTAACTTTTTAACAGAGAAAGGAGAATTAAATGGTAGAATTCAGTAAGATCAAATTTACGCAGTTGAAAAAGGTAGTAATGGCGGCTAACACAAGTGGGGTACTCACCAGCAACATCAGACACGTGGGCGTAAAAGGAGTAAAACTGTATGATGCTTTCATCTCAGCAATCGGAGACCTGGACGCAGATGATCAATTAAAACTGCCAGAAGAGGTTATTGATTTCTTCAATTACGCCATCGATGATGAGGATGAACCAGAAGAGGCACCTGAATTGAATTTTGAAGAAGAGTCCACTCCAGAAGATGAGGAACCTAATCTCGAACCAGAAGAGATTGAAGAGAGTACAGAAATTGATGACGAACCTTTAGACGAAGAGCCTCCTAAAGTTGAGAATGAACCAGAAGAACCTATCTCTGAATCTGAGAATATGCCTAATCTTGATGAGAAACCTAAAGCGAAAATGAAACGTCTTTCAAAAACTCCGATGATGGCGAAAGTAGAAGACAGTGTTCTTACAATCGCATTCAAAGAATTAGATGTATCAAAATCATTTGACCTTCCTTCCAAAGAAGATGTTGATACTTTTAAATCGATCCGAAAAGAAGCCATGAACTTTGCAAAGGATAATGGAGCATCTAAAGGACAAATCGCAGCCATATCAAAAACTCTTAACCTAGCTGGATATTACATTCGGTAACAATCCACCTATCCTCAGAGGATAAAATTAATATTCTCTGGGGATAAAAAATAACTCAAAAAAATTCATTTTTTAACTTGGCAAATCTTTATTCCCATTGTATAATGCTTTCATTCATTCAAAAACATTATACAGGGAGGGTGTGGTTATGGTTCCTTATTTTAAAACGGACAGTGGTGTGCTTTATTATGGAGATGCATTAGAATTACCAACTAGAGTGACACCGAACAGTGTGCATTGTGTTGTGACATCTCCCCCATATTGGGGAAAAGTAGATTATTTAGAAGGAGAAACAGATCAACTAGGTCTTGATAAAACACCAGAACTATACATAGAACGTCTTGTTGAAATATTCAGAGGGATCAAGAAAGTATTACACCCAACTGGAGTTGTTTGGATAAATATAGGTGATACAAATTGTGTCCCAAGTACAAAACGTGAGACAGTTCTCGGAATGAAACCAGGAGTTCCTGCAAAAAATAGAATTGGAATACCTTGGAAATTAGCATTTGCTCTACAGGATGACGGCTGGTGGTTAAGAGGAGATAATATTTGGTGGCGTGTTAATGGTCCAAGAGAACCTGTTCGGGATAGACCTACCTATGAGCATGAATATGTTTTCTTACTCACAAAAAAGGCGCATTACTATTATGACCAAGTAGCGGTATATCAAGATTTAAAGTTTGGTGATAGATTCGCTGGAGATAGAAGAAAGATAACTACGGAAAGTGGTGGAATGTTTCATGGTGGTCATAACAGAAAAGCAAAATTAGCTGGTAAGAATTTAGGCTCAGTGTGGAATATACCGACACAAGGCCGTACAGACGCTCACTACGCCGCATTTCCTGATAAGCTAGTAAAGAGGTGTATAGAGGCGGGAACATCAAAGGAGGGCTGTTGTACGGCTTGTAAAGCGCCTCTGAAAAGGATATTGAAACGTGAAAACGAAGATACCATTCCAGAAACAATAGGATGGAAACCCACCTGTAAATGCAATGCTGATATTGAACCATGCACAGTTTTAGATCCATTTATGGGTAGAGGAACTACTGCGTTGGTATCGCAGGAATTAAATAGACATTGGATCGGTAGTGATATGAGTGATGAATTTTGTGAATTGATAAAACAGAATTTAATAAATCGTTCGGTAGGGTTATTACCAACAACGGAACCTGATCCTGGTTTCTTTCAATTAACAAAAGAAAATATAGCGATAAAAGGATAAAGGAGTAACTATGGGAATATTAACTAGAACTTGTAATCTGTCTTCATATACAACACAGACAGATCTCCCAGAGGATTTTCTCAGTAAGATTGCCAGTAAGATACGCTATCATGCATTCAGAGAAATAGAGCAGGATTCCGTAGATGAGAAATCTATTGGTTGGGTAGATTTGTATAACATGCTTGACAATCAATTTGAGAAAATAAGCTTCTTGAAAGAGCCTTATATTGTTTTGAGTTTGCGTGTGGATACAAGAATAGTGCCATCTACTACTTTAAAACGATGTTGTCTTGAGGCAGAGGATACCATTAAAAAGGCAGAAGGTATTACTAAATTACCAAAGAAACGGGCTGCTGAAATAAAAGATGCTGTGAAATTTAAATTGTTGAAAGCTACAATCCCATCTTCAAAAATCTACGACATGGTGTGGAATTACTTAGAAGGGTGTGTCTTTTTCACAAATGTAAGTCATAAACTGTGTGATGAATTCCAAGAATTATTTTATAACACATTTGATGTTCGTACCGCCATTACTGAGCTATCTGTAATAGGAAGTGAGCTATTGGAGAAGAAGAATTTTCCAGAAAAGATAGTTCAAGATTTTATGTATATTGATATAGCTGGAGCAGAATTTCTGACATGGTTATGGAATAGGGCAAGTGGAAATGGTGCTACAGTTGGTGACATAGATATATTCTTTGATGGGAGAGTAGTACTCAAGAGTGATGATGCTGATTCTAAAGACTCTGTTACATGCGTTGGGGATTCTCAGAGTATGAGAGAAATTGATACTGCACTGGAGAATGATAAACACATAGTACAAGCCAAACTTATGATGACAACAGAATCTGGTGAATGGATATTTACATTAGATGCTTTGTATTTTGATTTAAAGTCATTGAAACCCCCAAAGATAACTCTCAATTCAGAGGAAGATTTAGATGGATTTGTGTATGAGAAGATCTATCTTTTGGAAGAAATAGTAAAAACGCTAAGAACTATTTATATGCAGTTTGTTCTTGAATATGGAAAACAGATGAAAGGAGAAAAACATGTTGATTAAAAGAGCAGAACTTATGAATGCGCTAAATTCAGTAAAACCTGGTTTAGCTTTTAACACCATTGTTAAACAGATGGAGAGTGTACAGTTTTCAGGACAGGATTTGGTAACATACAATGAACAGATAGGCGTCCTGGTACCGTTTGAAACTGATTTCACTGCGGCTGTTAATTACACAGATTTGATTCAGATTATTTCAAAATTGGATGAAGAAGATATTGAGATAAATCTCCAGGAGGATGAGTTATCAATATCTACGGAAAAAACTAAAGCTGGTTTATTTGTTATTGATACAGGAGATCTTCAGGAAAATATTAACGCCATGATTAATCAAATGCCAAATGATGAAAATGGTGTTGAATGGGATGAACTTCCATCGGACTTTCTCACTGGTGTTAGTTTATGTACTCCGGCTGCTGAAAAGAATATTTCTAAGGGTACTCTTGCCTGTATGCACACCAATGGAACACACGTATTTTGTAGCGATAACATAAGGGTTGCTGTATTCAAATTGAGTACTGATATCGGAAAATCATTTATGCTGCATGCAGGTCTTATTTCAGAATTGTCTAAATTTGATGTAAAACATTTTTGTATCTCTGATTCATGGGCACATTTTTTAACTGAAGATTCAACAGTGTTCTCTGTGAAACGTATTCGTGGAGAGTCAATGGACTTTTATCTTGATCTTCTTGGTGGATTTAAAGGCAAAGCAATTCCAATCCCTGATGGTTTAAAAGAAATTGTGAATGCTGCGTCTGTTATGTCGGCTAATGATGATCAGAAACCAATGAAACTGACACTTAAAGATGGTGAGATGATCTGTGAAACACATAATGAACGTGGTTGGGTGGAGAAGAGAGTGGCAGTAGATGGTGCTAAAAAAAGTAATATGGAGATGACTATAAGCGCATTGTATCTTCAGTACATACTTGAACTTCCAAATGTACAGATGATTTCAGGAGATGGAAAATCCTTTTTCGAATCGGGACAATTTAAGTATATTTTGTTGCATCGAAGTGATGATTAGAAAATCAAAGAAAGGAGGATAAATGAGACCATATGCTGATATAGAATTTTTGAAATTACTTTCGGCAATAAATTCTTTTAATGATAGTAGTGTTGTTGCGCCTAAGCAAAAGATATCTAATTTTGGGTATTCACTTGCTAGTACAGTATATAAGAAATTTATTAATATTATCGGTGATCTTCCAGGTGATATTCAATTAAAACTGCCTGATGACGTTATCGACTTTTATAATTATGCAATAGAAGAAGAACCTTACATTACTACTTTCGAAAGAGATGGTATCTATACTTACGGAAGATTAGCGCATATCGCTGTAAATGATTTTTTTAATTACTATGAAAAAAATATTCCGCAGGTGAAATATAAATATCGGCATGAACAAGATGCTGCTATTGCGAGATTATTGGAAATAATAACTTTTGATATAAAACCAGGGACATTTGCAGCATTACCCAGAACAGTAAAAACATTTTTTAATTATTGCATTGAAGATAGACAACATGAAGATAATGTAGACATATTTGATGGAAGTATAAAACGCTGTATACATTGTGGTTGTGTTGCTATACGAACATCAAATAATAAACAAAACATATGTAATCGTCATACACATTTACGAATATGTAAACAATGTGATAAGGTTTACCCGTTCCAATGGTTTAATGGATCAAATGATAAATTAGTTAATAAAATTCATGTTGGATGTGGATTAGAAAATAATATGAATGGCGTGACTGTAAAAACGAAACATACTGATAATAAGGTTAATGCAAAGAAAAGTCCTGCCCCAAAGAAGGAAAAGGCAACAACTAATATTGAAAATGATGGATTATGTCACTGTACTTCATGTGATTGCTTAGTACCATATTGGAGACATAAGCACAATAATGGATTATGTACATCTTGTACCAATAGAGAAGTTTTCCCAACAATGACAAGTAGGATGATTGCTAAATATAAAGAATGTAAAGAACGTAAAGAATACCATGATGTACAAGCGATCCCATTTGACAAAATCAAGTATGCAGAATTAAAAGAGGTAATAATAGCAGCTAATGTAAGCGGAGTTCTTGCAAACAATATCAGACATGTTGGAATAAAAGGTATAAAATTATATAATACTTTTATCTCCACTATAAATGATCTGGATGAAGATGATCAATTGAAATTGCCAGAAGAAGTTATTGATTTTTATAACTATGCTATTGATGATGGAGAAGATGGAGAAATAACTGGTATATGGACAACTGAAATGGCCGAAGAAATAATTATTGCTAATAATACTACAAAAGAAGAAGAACAGATAGTAGATAAAAAGCCAATAGACCAAATCAATTATGATGGATTAATAAAAGCAGTAAAATCTACAAATACGAGTAAACTTTTTCCTCATAATATTCAATATATTGGAGTAAAAAAAGCTAAAGTATATTATGATTTCATTTCTACAATTAAAAATCTTACGAGATTGCCAGAAGAGGTTATTGATTTTTATGACGAGGCAACTAATATATGTACAATTGAAATGGCTGAAGAAATAATTAATTCACAAAATATACTTGTTTCTGAAATACCTGATAAAAACGATACTGCTAAAGATAGTAAGGATAAAATTGTTGAAACTGTACTTACCTCTTTAGATACACCTTATCCACAAGATACAATTATTCCAAAACCTTTTCATTCTGAAAATATAATAAATGAACAAAAAGATACTACAGAACTAACAGCTTCACCAACAAATGAAATTGTAAGTCCACAAGAGTTTCATATAAAAAAGGCATTAAAATTTTATTCCGATACGAGTAATAAAATCAAAACTTATTTACATGATACGGAAGACCTCGCTGGAGTAGATGCGTCTCTAATAGAATTATGCACCTCATTACGTATATTAGGATTGGAAACATGGCAGCAATTTGAGAAACTTAGAATAGATCAATTTCTTAAAATTGACACATCATCATCTTATGATGGAAAGGAGGTTGCTGAATATAGTAAAAAATTACAATTACCATTGGACGAAGCAGAAAGATTGTTATACGCAACAGAAACTTTTGATGGTTGTAACCAATACTTAGGATAAAAAGAAAGGGGCAATTATGGAAATGTATAATATTAAAGAAGATGTGAAAAAAATAAATGGTTTTAAAGAAGCTTCTAATGAGTTGAAATTAAAAATTTTTGATATCCTGTTTATTATAGAAGATAAAAACAGGTGGGAGGATCTCAATTATTATAAGAACGCTCCAGAATTAAGGAAATATGCAACCACGTCATTCGAAGATATATTAAAAGATGTATTCAAAGTGTCTTACAATATTTACACGAAAATGAAACAAGTTATGGAAATACCCAAAGGAAGAAAACTGCTTTCCACAAAAGGATGGAGTCGTAACATGGCTACCTTCTTAAATAGGAGTGCTTCAGAACGAATTGAGATTTTGAATGCAATAGAAAATGGAGATACTAGAGATATTTATGATATCCATAGAAGTATACATCCAAAAGTAAAAGAGAAAGTTGAGAAAATAGACAATGGATGGAAATCAAAATATCAGAAATTGGCAAAAGAACATGCTAATGCGAAAAAAAGAATTCTGGAATTAGAGAAGCAGGAAAAGATAATGAAGAATAGACTCGCTGAAATAGCGAACATGACAAAAGTAATGAATGGTTAGAGTTCAGAAATAAAGGATAAAATATGCCTAATGGATTTTTCAGTCAGGAAGTTTTAGAAGAAAGAACAAAGCTTGAATTCAATTATGATGATGGACCGAACTGTTTGAAATGTGGTTTATACTTAAAATGTAGTTCTCCTAAGATGAAATATACCGGGAAGGGAGAGAAGGGTGTACTAATCATAGGAGAGTACCCTGGAGCAGCGGAGGATCAACAGGGTGAGCAGTTAATCGGAGATGCAGGGCAACTGCTGCATGATGAACTAGATGCGTTAGGATTGGACCTGAATAGAGATTTCTGGAAAACGAACGCTTTATCCTGTAGACCATCAACTCCTGCTGGTACTAACAGAAAACCAACGAAATCAGAAATAAAATATTGTAAACCATTAGTTGAAAAAACGATTAGAGATTTAAATCCAAAGATGATTTGGTTGATGGGTAATACCGCTGTTGAATCAATGTATACCGGCAGATTTAGTAAACTTGCAATAAGCAGATGGAGGAAGTTATGTATACCTGATCGTAAAACAGGAAAGTGGATTATACCTCTATTCAATCCAAAGGATGTCGTTAGAAACGAATATGACGAAAATCTAAAAGCCACATTCAAAAGAGATTTGAAATGGGCTGCGTCATGCATTAATAAGAAACCATTCACGTGGGAGGATGAAAGAGAACAGGTAAAGTGCATCTATAATTTTGATGAGGTTATATCCTGTCTGCAAGATGTATTGAATAGAGCAGCTAATTATCAAGTTTTTCTTTATATGGATTATGAAACAAATGCATTGAAACCACAATGGCCTGGATCAAAAATAGCAACTGTATCATTCAGCGTTGATTATAATGATACAGCAGTGGCATTTCCATATCAATTTAGTGACTTCTTCACAAGGCAGCAGCAGACTCATATAAAGGCTATGTGGCGCAAAGTAATTCGAAATCAGAATGTAGCTTGCATCGCCCATAACATGAAGTTTGAAGATGCGTGGACAAGAAAGATATTTGGAGTTCGTCCTTATAGTTGGGTGTTTGATACTATGCTTGCTGCGCACATAGAAGATAACAGAGCTAGTTATTCTGGATTAAAATTTCAAAGTTACATTAATTTTGGTTTGGAGCCGTATAATAAAGATGTGGTTAAATTCTTAAAAGCATCTACGGGTCATTTTAATAAAGTTGATAATGCTCATTTGGAAAGACTGTTAATATACAATGGACTCGATACAATAATGGGTATGAAATTGTATAATAAACAACAAAAACTTTTTACCTTATCTGAAAATTTACAACAAAAAAATAGATTATCTGAGGCGTACGCATTATTTCATGATGGTATTCTAGCACTATCAGATGTGCAAATGAATGGTGTCTGTATAGATGAGGACTATTATAAGAAAGAGGATACTAAATTAAAAACCAGAACAAAAGAATTACGTGATGTAAAATTACCAAATAGTAAAGAAGTTCAGAAATTCCAAGAAATCAAAGGAAGGATATTTAATGTTGGTTCTACAAAGGATCTTGGAGAATTGTTATATGATGTATTGGAATTACCAAAGAAATTAACAACCAAGGATAATTACAGAGTGGATATTGATGCGCTTGAGAGTATTGATATCCCGTTTGTAAAAGATCTCCTTGAATTAAGGAAATTAGAAAAAGCGGGTAACACTTACATTGCCCAATTTCTTAGGGAGGTAACAAGAGGAAAAATATTTCCTTTTTATGATCTGCATATTCCAAGATCATATAGGAGTTCTAGTTCACTTCCAAACTGGCAAAATATTCCGTCTCATGATCCTGAGATTGGAAAATTAATACGTTCTGGAATATTTCCATCAAAAGGTTATAAAATTGCTGAGATTGATTATAGCTCGGTAGAAGTTAGGGTTGCCGCAATCTATACGAAAGATCCAACATTACTGGCTGAAGTAACCTCCAAGGATGCGGATATGCATCGTGATACTGCATTGGATATATGGATATTAAACGAGGATGAATTAGTAAAAGAGATACGATATTTATCCAAATCTTTTAATTTTGGCCAATTTTACGGAGCTTCATATAAAAGTAGTGCAACTAACCTATGGAAACAAGCGAATGTAAAAACCAAAGATGATCTAACATTAAAAGAACATCTTGTAACAAAAGGTATTAGAAATTACCAAGATTTTGAGCAGCACTGTAAGGAATATACAGATCACTTTTGGAATGAGAGATTTGTATTATATCAACAATGGAAAGATGAAATGAATGAATTGTACAGAAAGCAAGGTTTCATTGAGAATAAATTTGGCTTTCGATTCACTGGATATATGTCTGATCGTGTTGTTAGTAACTACCCGATTCAGTCAACAGCGTTCCACATTTTACTTCATAGTTTAATATTAATAAATAACGTGGCAAAAAAAGAAAAATGGAAAACAAAAATCATCGGTCAGATTCACGATAGCGTTTTGCTCGATATCCATCCAGATGAGGAGGAATATGTTTTAAAGATATGTATGCATATTGCGTCCACGAAAATGAGAGAACTTCATCCTTGGATAACAGTTCCAATCCCCGTAGATGCAGAAATAACCAAAAAGAATATGCCTTGGTACACTAAAGAAGAGATGAAAATAATCTGATTCTCGACTGCATTTAAATCAAAATAATCATTAAAATATGCTATAATATACATTTAAAACACTTTTCAGGAGGGTATAAATGACTAGAGTTGAAGCTGAGAAACAGGCTGCTGAGTTGAATAAAACTGAACCTAAGTGGTACTGTCCTTTAATCAGAGACATGTGTAGAAAAGATTGTGTGAATTTCACAGGAGCATATACAGTAAGTGAAAAAGAGGATTCAAATCAAATGATACATGACATAAAAGATGATTCTTTCACTGTGCAGGGATTCTTTTGTTCGAATGCCTCTTTCGTTGGCGATTTCGTTTGCGGAATGGATTAATTTTAGAAAAGGAAAAGGAGGTGCTATATGCCGTTACAACATGTTTATCGCCCAAAAACATTAGATGATTTAGTTGGAAATGAAGCTGTAGTAGAATCATTACAATCTGTACTATCAAGGGAAACTGACGTACCTCATGTATATTTGTTTACGGGTCCGGCGGGATCGGGAAAAACTTCCACGGCGTTTGTTGTAAAAGATATGTTGGGATGTTCTGATACAGATTTCTATTACAGTAGCGCTCGTAAAATAGAAGACATCAATGAGATACTTAATAATTCCACTTATTTTCCAGCAATGGGTTCTATAAAGTTTTTCTTAATAGAGGAAGCTCACAGAATAACAGGGCCAGCATTAGATACTTTATTAAAGTTTCTGGAATTTATACCCGATCATGTATATTTTGGATTATGTACATCAGAACCAGAGAGATGGTCAGCAGCAAAGTATAAAGCATTAAAAAGGCGCTGCCATCATTCTACACTACAATACTTAGGTCTTCCACAAATTAAGAAACTCCTGAATAAAATCTTGGAGAAAGAGAATATTAATGATTTTCCAGAAGATGTGATTACCAAAATAACGGAGGTCTGTGGAGGATCACCAGGGCAGGCTCTAAATTTATTGGATACAGTCATTGATATTACTGATAATTCCCTGGCGTTAAAAGCAATAGAAGATGCTACTGTCACTGAATCTAATATCGCTGAAATAGCTCGACTACTGCTTTCAGGTAAAGCACAATGGTTTGATATAGCTAAACTAATTAAAGGCCTTGCGGGGGAGCCTGAGAGCCTTAGATATGCATTTCTAGGCTACTTTAATGCAGTCCTTTTAGGTAAAGGTACTGACAGAGTGGCAGAGATGATGATGGCATTCCAGGAGAGTGTTATGTATTCTGGAAAAGGGGGTCTTACTCTAGCGATTTATCTAGCCTATAAAGCATCGACAGCGTAAATAAAGTCAGAAATAGAGATAAAATATGTTATAATGGAAGTAAAAGAAAGGAGGGTGATAACAATGTCGGAATATGATGATGATCTGAAAATTGATTTTGATCAACTAGATATAAATTGGAGAGATCATTCAGCCAATTATATGAAATGGTCTGAGAAGTGGGTTAACTCTGTTGCGGTAAGGGATCGTAAAAAAGAAGCATTAGATACACTGAAAGCAGAACTTGATGGGAAATACAGGAAATCGCTGTTAGAAATTGATAAAAAGAAGCCAACTGAAGCAGCAGTTTCGGCGGCAATTCAAAGTGATAAAATGTATAAGATTGCCCAACATGATGTAATAAATGCTACTGAGGATATGAATCTTTTATCTTCTGCAAAAACAGCATTTGATCATCGCAAGAAAGCATTAGAGGGTTTGACAAGTTTATGGATAGCTGGTTATTTCTCAGATCCAAAAATACCTGCTGAGATTAAAGAGAAATTCAAAAGAGAAAATCCTCAATTTACAGGTGAGCAGACAAAGGTTTTAAATGCGAATGCACGATTACAGCAGCGTAAAATTAAACCCATAAAGAAAAAGAAATAGACTATGGAGATTTTAAAATACATTTTACTAGCAATTGTAATCATCGTTGGTGGTTACACAATATTTCGTGTCTTATCAATGGCTATATTTAAGAGTTGGTTTGACGCAAAAAAACAAAATAGAGAGAGGGATAACGAAGATGAAATTAACAAAGTTAATGAGTGAGATGATGGTGAAATTGGAAGAAGCTAACCAGGAAGCATACAAGTTTGAGGACAAAGGTAATAATGCTTCTAGTACTAGACTACGTAAAGCCATGCAAGAAATTAAAATGATGGCTAATGATGTGCGTGGTATTGTCATGGACATTAGGAATGAACGAAAGAAATAATCTTATACGGAGGATTGCGTTATGGCAGGATTTAGAGACAAGTACAAGAAACAAAAGAAAGACCTGTTGCGTAGACATGAGCAAAGTGTGGCAGACAAAGGTGGTGGACAGTTTGGTAGCTACGTAGAGATAGGTAAGCTTCCCAAAGGTGTGGGATTCTGGAAATGTACTGAGGGTAGCCATATCATCGACTTTATACCATTTCTTGCTGGTCCAAATATGCCTGAAATTAGTGGTGGTGGTATTAAGGAAGGCGAATTCACATGGCTTGTTGATCTTTGGATACACAGGAACGTAGGTGTGTTGGATGCTCCTTATGTATGTCCGGCACGTACCAATGGGAAACCCTGTGCTATTTGTGAACACATTCAACAGAACAGAGATTCCATGTCGAAAGAAGAATTTGACGGAATGAAGGCCAAACGAAGGACATTGTATCTCATTTGGTGCCATGACAACTCTGATGAAGAAAACAAAGGTATTCAATTATGGGATATGGCACATTGGTTCATGGAGAACAATCTCAAAGAAATCGCTGAGAGACCTAAAGGTGGCGGTACTATTCTCTATTTTGATCCTGATGCTGGTAAGAATGTTCTGTTTACACGCAGAGGTTCTGGAATGAGCAACACTCAATTTCTTGGTCATCGTTTTGATGATCGTGAAGCACCTATTCCAGACAAAATCTTGGATCAATCATTTCCGCTTGATTCAATAATTAAATACAGTGATTACGATGAGATTTATAAAGCGTTTTACGGTACAGATAAAAATGCTGACTCTAGTAATGCTGCTGATGCTCCTTTCGAAACTGATCCAGAACCTGAACCGGAACAGGAAGTTGTTGAAGAGGAGTTACAACCAGATGAATGCCCTGTTAATGGTGAGTTTGGTGCAGATCATGATCAATTAGAAGCTTGTAATGATGGTGATGGATGTCCTAATTGGGATAATTGCTATGCTGCAAATCAGGAAATGCAACCTGATCCAGAACCGGAGCCAGAACCAGAACCTCCTAAACGTACTCAGCGACTGCGTAGCACTAAAACTGCTGACAGTGCTGATAAACCTAAACCGATACGTAAACCTATTCGTAGGAAATAAACTGATAGTGGACTACCTGAGATGGTAGTCCACTGAAACAAAACTTTAAGGGATAAACATAATGCCAAAAAAGATAGAAAAAACACAATCTCCATCTGAGCAGATAAGGGCCAGAGCTAAGAAAGAACCTGATGAGATTAAAACATCTGCTAATGAGGGAGATTTTGGCGCAATAGTTTCTACTGGATCTACCTTACTTGATTTAGCAATATCAGGTGGCAGGATAAGGGGTGGTGGAGTGCCTAGTGGTATTTTAATGGAAATATATGGACCTTCTGGCGCAGGAAAAAGTTCACTGCTTGCTGAAATGTGTGCAGACGCAAAAATTAAAGGAGGAGATGTTAAATTCCTTGATCCAGAAGCACGGTTAGATCAATCATATATGCGTATTTATGGAATGGAATTAGAAAAAGAAAACTATTTTATGCCGGATACTGTGACAGAAGTATTTGAACATATCTTGAAATGGAAACCCGAAACACCAAAACCTGGTGGTGTTAATATTATAGCAACAGATAGCCTTGCAGCACTAAGTTCAGATCTTGAATTGAGTGACAAGGGCGATAAAATGGGAATGAAGATTGCGAAAGATTTCAGTCAAGGATTACGAAAAACATGTACATTAATCAAAAGGAATAATTTCATTATTGCTTGTTCAAATCAAATCAGGCAAGGCAGTTCTGGTGAAGTCACATCTGGAGGTAAAGGAATTCCTTTTTATGCTTCATTAAGGATAAGGATAGGTCCTCCAGCTCAAAACAAATATTTAAAGGCAACAAAAACAATTAATAAAGTAGTACATGAAAAAATATATGGAATTCAATCAGTATGTACTGTTAAGAAAAGCTCTGTTGATGATCCATTTCGTACCGCTAATGTTTTCATAGTATTTGGTGTTGGTATTGATGATATCAGGGCGAACTTGGCCTATGTGAAACAAATGACAAACGATACCTCATATGTTGCTATAGACCAATCTTTTGGAAGAATGGATACCGCTATTAAACATATTGAAGAAAATAGTTTAGAACTTGAATTAAAAAATCAGGTGATTGATTTATGGGAAGAAATTGAAAATGAATTTAAAGTTGATAGAAAACCAAAAAGGAGAGGGATATGACTCTTATAAATCGTAGAATTCATTGTACAGTACGGAAAGGGGTGCAAGAAGTACAATTTGAACCTTTTGAAGTCACTATGAGCTTAGAAGGCGATGTTCCAGATGATATCGATTTGGATAATGAATTCACAGAAGTAGAAAAATTCCTGGAAGATAAAGTATTTGCGGCAATTTATGATAAAATGGAGAAATAGAATCAAAACTTTAATCATAGATTGCCATGCAATATGTCATGCCGCAAAACATACAATGGGTGATCTTTCCTATGAAGAACAAAAAGTTGGTATTGTATTTGGTTTTATGAAACAAGTATTAACACTTAGCAAAAGATTTGATACGCATAAATTTGTCTTTGTATGGGACTCAAAGAGAAACCTTAGAAAGAAAATATATCCAAGTTATAAAAATAGAAATCCATTTACAGAAGAAGAGATAGTATTTGAAAATTTCGCTTTCAAGCAATTTATGGAATTGCGAATTAAAACATTACCTAAATTTGGATTCAAGAATATCTTTATTCAAACCGGAATGGAAGCTGACGATATAATAGCAATCATCACACAAAACTATCATAGGGAATTTGTTATAATATCTGGTGATGGTGATTTATTTCAGCTATTGAGAACCAATGTAGAGATGTATAGTCCAAAGAAAAAGAAATTGATTACTGAGGAAACCTTTATTCAAGAATATAAAATAACGCCAAAAGAATGGGTAATGGTAAAACAAATAGCTGGTTGCAGATCAGATAAGGTAGATGGTATTTCAGGCATAGGTGAAAAAAGAGCAATTCAATACATAAAAGAAACTCTTGGAAAAAAGACAAAAGGATATCAGAACATACTTGCTGGTCAAGATATAATAAATAGAAATAAAGCATTGGTTGAATTACCATTTGAAGGAACGGAATTACCAACTTTAGTAGATGATGAGAAGTTTATGTTACATAATTTTATTGAATTAGCAGATAAATATGGATTCAGAAGTTTTCAACAGATAACGCAACTGAACGAATGGATAACACAATTTGGGATGAAATAAATCTAATGGCGAAATCCAGTAAAGGGTCACAATACGAGAGAGATACCTGCCGCCAACTTAGCCTGTGGTGGACACAAGATAATAAAAATCCATCTGATTCTGTTTTCTGGAGGACATCACAATCGGGAGGTCGTGCCACTACTAGAGCCAAAAAAGGAAAGAAGACAGCTTTTGCATATGGCGATGTCAGTTTCACTGATCCAATAGGTCAGCCTTTTATTAATAAATGCCTCCTTGAACTAAAACGTGGATACACTGCTGGTATAAGTATACTTGATTTTTTAGACAAAAATAAAGGAGAACCACTATTACTAAAATGGTGGAACAAAGCAGAAGGTGAACGTAGACTTGCAGATCGCAAGTATGTATTAATTGTATTCCGCAGGGATAGACATAAATCATGTATCCTTATAAAAGGTTCTCTATTTGGGAAGATACAAGATATGTTCGGAACTTTTGAGAGTAACATTTTACATATTAAACATAAGAATCTGAAACTTGTAGCCCTTGAATTAGAAATATTCCTTGAATGGTGCCACCCCGACTTCTTTAAAAAAGGACGTTAAATGTTAAATAAAATACACATTAAGAATTTCCAAAGTCATAAAGATACCGAATTAATCATGGACCCAGGGATTAATGTAATTACAGGAACCAGTGATGTTGGAAAGTCCAGTATATTCAGAGCAATAAATTGGCTGAGATTAAATAGACCAGTGGGTAATGCTTTTGTGAAACATGATTCAAAAGGAGGGGTAGAAGTTAGTTTAGATTTTGATGAGGCTAAAATACAAAGAATAAAATCTAAAACAAAGAATGCCTATAAACTTGGAAAATCTAAATTTGAAGTAGTCAGTAATAATGTACCAACTGAAATTACTGAATTCCTAAACCTGGATGATATATCTGTTCAAGGGCAACATGACGCTTATTTCCTTTTACAAAGTTCTCCTGGTGAAGTTGCTAAGAAATTAAATGAAGTTGCTGGTTTCCAAATAATAGATTCTGTAACAAAAGATGTGAAATCAGCTATAACAGAAAATACAAGCACCAAGAGATTCACAAAAGAGCATATCGAAAAACTAGAAGAAGACATAGCGAAATATGAACATCTGGATTCCGTTGAAATCCAATTAGATGATATTCAAAAGCTTGCTACTTCTTATAAGGAAAATCTTAATTTATCAGAACAAATAAATTATACATTGGATGATATATCAGAAACGCATGGAGCAATAGCAGATATAGATGGTTGGTTAGAAATAGAGTCGGCGGTTAAACCAATTATAGTGGCATCCAATACTTTTATTGAAAAAACAGATGAGTATGAGACGATCAATGAACTAACGGTAGAGGTGGACCTTCTTGAAGAACGTATCAGAAGCCTAAAACATAGGGCTGAGTGCGAGAACGATGTAGAACAGATACTAGCAGTCATCAAAGAATATAACACGCAGTCAGAGGCTTTAAATTCGCTCCTCTTGGCATTGAAAAATATAAAAGATTATTCTGAAACGATAGATGAATTGGAAATTGAAGTAAATGAACTAACAGAGAATATGAATAGATTATTGGAAGCAGAAAATCTATGTCCTTTTTGTGGTACCAAATTAACTGATGATAAAAAAGAACATATAAAACATTGGGTTTAGGAGAAAATTAAATGAAAATAATTTGCTGTGGGGATTTGCATGTATCTTCAACTTCTCCAAGATATAGAACCTCTTCTTATTATGAACAATTACTTGGTAAAATAAAATGGATTATAGATTTTGCAAATACCAATAATATTTTCGCAGTGCTACAACCAGGGGATTTCTTTAATAGTCCAGATATAGCAGAAAGAGTAAAGGTGGATATTATAAATACTATTGGAAATACTGAGGTATATGTTGTATTTGGCCAACACGACACAAAATTCAGAAATTATAGTGATACTGCGCTGTCAGTTTTGATTGCGGATGAAACAGTAGAACTACTTGGAGAGGAACCTGTATCTTATGAAGAAAAGAAACAAGTTGACATCTATGGTTCATCATGGGGAGATGACATTCCAAAAGTTAATAGCCAGAATAATTATAATATTTTGGTACTTCATAGAATGATTGTGAAAGATAAACCATTATTTCCAGACCAAAAAGATTATGTCAAATCTTCAGATTTCTCAGAGAAATGTTTGAATTATAATTTGATAGTTTCTGGAGATAATCATAATTCATTCAGTTATATCCCAAAGAATAAAAAGTTACCCACTATTGTTAATTGTGGATCTCTTATGAGAATGACGACAGCACAGTATACTCACAAACCATGTTTCTATGTTGTTGATACAAGTACAGGAAAAATAGAACAACATTTCATTCCAATTTTACCAGTGAGTGAAGTTTTCAAACCAGAAGCGGCTGAGAGCAAAGAACAAAATGAGAAAATGGAAGCCTTTATTAAAACCTTATCAACAGCTAAAATGGATACGCAAGCATCGTTCGAAAATAACATTACAACAATAAAACCAAAGTTTGAAATTAGTGTACAGAAATTAGCAGATAAATTCATAGCTGGTTACTACGCATAGGAGAGATTATGACAGATATAAATGAGATACTATCAGAGCTGAAAGATATTAAAGAAGATATTGATAATGCTAAACAGGAAAAAGCCAAAGCAGAAGGCGTATTATCTGAGCATATGAGAACATTGAAATCTCTTGGTATTAAATCAGTGGTTGATGGTACTAAGAAATTAAAAGTGTTAAAAAAAGAAATAGAGAAATTAGAGAATGATATCCAAGAGAAATTCACAGTACTTAAAGAAAGTTATGAATGGTAGAAATCATGGACCTAAATGAGATATTACCAGAAATAGAAAAAGCTTCTCGGCAGTTAATTAAAGATCGTGCCAAGGAAGAGGTTCTTATTAAAGAATGGGAACATGATCAAGGTAAATTAGCCAAACTAGTGGAGTATGAACTTGATTTATTAAAAGTGAGAGCACTATTCCAACAAGCAGCAGAGATGACGCAGAAGCAACTGGAGTTTCATATAAGTGGATTAGTATCAACGGCGCTTGCAGCAATTTGGGATAATCCTTATGAGTTTTTAATTGAATTTATACAAAGGAGAGGAAAGACAGAAGCAGATTTATGGTTAGTTAGGAATGGTTCTAAAATAAAGCCGATAGACGCCTCTGGTGGAGGAGTAGTAGATGTTGTATCCCTAGCCCTTCGTATGGCATTTTGGAGTCTTACAAAGGAAACTAGACCTCTTCTGATATTGGATGAACCGTTTCGAAATTTAAGTGATAATCTCCAGAGTAAAGCTGCTGATATGTTAAAAATGCTTAGTGAAAAATTAGGACTGCAAGTATTAATGATAAGTCATATTCAGAAATTAGTGGATTGCGCTGATAAGATATTTAAAGTGAAATTTGTAAAAGATCAATCTTATGTTAATTGACATCATACCAATAAAATATCTACCTCACTGGATTGTATGGTTAGACTGGCATGTGTTTACGCATACAAGTGAATTGATAGTCTGCATATTCCTAGCTACCATCTGGTTTAGTCTTTTGGATGAGGATATTACCCAAGTAAGAATTGCATTTTGGGGATTTGTTTGGTGGACATTTTGGTGTTTAATTAAGTATGGTGAAGGGGTGTGATGATGAAAATAATAAAAATTAAGCATTGCGAGGATTGTCCTGATTATTCATATCGAGATTACGTCCCGCCGTTTTGCACCATTGAGGAGCGTGAAATTCCAGATATATTTAAAATACCGCCGTGGTGTCCACTGGAGGATGCGCCAAACACCAGAGCGGGCTCCATTTATTTCAGGGAACTAACAATAGATGATTACACTGATCTACCACATTCCGACACCGAGGAGAAATAAAATGGTCACGAAAACGGTATATGTGAACCCTGGAGACATGATCAATGTCAGGATTATCAATGATCCTGAATTACCAAAAAATGCTACAGAGTGGAAATACCAGGTCAGGCCCCAGAATATCTTAATGCGGATCAAGGGATATGATTGCGTAGAGTTTGCAGACCCGGCAATTTACTGTGAATCAATGGGGGTTAGGAAACCTGCGCTACCAGCAGTCAAAGACCTTGGCGATATCGAACTAAATGATGAATGGGAGGAGCGGCGCTGAGAATCGGAGAAGCGCAGGGATTAGCGGACAGAAGATGAAGCCTTGATGTCAAGGTGAAACCCTCCATAGGCCGCAGATATGGGAGTCACATTTAACCGAGTGACCTGCCAGTTTAAATAAAAGGAGAAATGATGGAATTTAACGAAACTAGACTAGCGTGTCCATGGTGTACTTGGAAATGCGCTGATACATTTGTGTGTAGAGCAACTAAAGAGGATTGCGAAGAATCTAACTGTGCAGCGTTATTCTGGTCTCTCAAGATGTTTAGGAGGAGGGGTGATGGCGAAGATAATCAGGATTAAGTCGTGCGGGAGATGCCCTCGTAGGGGATTATCAGAGTATGCGTTTGGGGATGATATTTGCTACCTGTATATGTCAATGCACCAAGAAAAAAGAATCATCGTCTATTGGGATGAATTGCCTGATTGGTGCCCATTGGAGGATGCACCCTCCACCGAGGAGGATTTCGGTTCGGTTTCAAATAATGAGATGCGAGCGTTCAATTCAAGATTACGGAGGGGATGATGCCAAATATATATTTTGTAATATTGAACCATCCGAACGAAAACATTTATATGCCGTTAGAGGACGATTACGGAATGGTAATGTTTGAATCAGAGACACTTGCTATTGTAGCAGGTAACAAAAGTATGATTGGATCTGAATTTGGATTTGAAGTTTTTGAAATTGGTGGAGGGGTGTGGGTATAAAAACCCGCCAAAGTGTGCGTGGGAGTTGTTTTACGCTTTCGCAACCAGAGGCATGGCGGGTGTTTTTATTTATTTCACCTCAACCCCACGCTCGGCCAGGGGTGGAACACCAGACTTTGCCACCCCTTGTCGCATAAATATCACAGCCAGCCCACCAAACACCGCAGAGATTAATCCAGTCAACCCCAAGGACCCTTCAAAATAGGCTCCGGCGGCTGTGCATACTCCAGCTATTGCGGTCCATGTTGTTTTCTGTTTCCATATCTGTTTCATCCTGTCACCTCCTCATCATGCGGAAAGAAGATGCTTACCATCAAATCTATCAACGGATCAACCACCATCAATACCTGAGACAGCAGTTTATCCAGCTCAGGCCCTGAGATGCCTGTTAAGCCCCTTACGATTGATTTTACAAACTCTTTCGCCATAGCTTTCTTTTCTGCCGAGCTGTCTGGAACCCCATCGAATGCCTTTTCAATTATCTTGAGCATTCCCGGCAATTCCGCTATCACTTTTATAACCAGCATTATCCAGTTCATTTTTTCCCCCTCTTAAATAGTTTGCGAAATGTTGATAAAATCTTTGATACAGGAACCAGGACTTCCCACCGCCTTGAACCTTCCCATCGCCTGAACTGTTCGTCAGGCTCTTCTCCGAATCCTTGCCAGGGGTCTCGTCCATCTGGTTCCCCAATGTCTCTTGCGAGTTCATCTGGCATCCCTGCCTCAATCGCACTGTTTTGAATACGCTTGATTAAGTCCTCATGGCCTATCGGTTTAATTTTCATTGGCAATTTCCCAAAGCTGCCACAAGCACGCCGCCATGAAAACAAAAGGGATCGCAACGGTCATCAGGACTCCCACAACAGCCATTCCGAGTATGTCTTTAATTGCATCCATATTATATCTCAACTTCTTCAAAGAATTCATCCAAAAACTCCGAATAAGCGTCCCTCTCTTCCGCCGTGTGTGTACGGAATCCTGGGAATAATTCGGATAAATTGAAGCCGTTCACTTCGTCTTGTTTTTCCATATCACCCCTTTCTCATTAGCCCCGCCAGTTCGTGCGCCCTGTTGGGGGTTTGACGCCCCCAAAGGCTGTCTATCTGTTCGCTGGCTGCTCTCTCAAAATCATTGTTCTGAATCGCCCGAAGCATACGTTTGAACTTCAAAACGCCGCCGAGACCTAATTGGAATATCATCTCCACCAACACTTCCCGGCGAATGGTATTGCAGTTATCCCGCACAACGGCAGGCAGCTTGTGATAATCTGCTTTCGCCCGGTCAATATCGTTTTGCAGCATAACTATTGCTTCTTGTTTTGAGATTCCGTTGTCGGTGAGATTGCGCCCATATCCCAGAGTTAGGTTATTTGTCGTATCTAAATATGGGAATGCCCGAAATCCTTCATGCATTTTTATGCGTTGCTCCAATGTTTCCATACCTACATACCCCTCACTCGCTTAACAACGATTCTGAGCCATCCTGAGCCCTTTGTTCACGAACGTAGGCATGGATGAAAGCGACGTCATAGCCAATTTTCTCGATTCTGTCATCCTGCTTATTATACCTGTCAATCATGGCCGCCATTTGCTTTTCCAGCTTGGCAATCCGGGCGGTGAGTTCATCCATTACCCGGCCTCCGCTTTATCAAAAACTCATCAGACGTGGCGGATACGGATACTGTCCTGAGTGGGTTAACCCGGTATTCGGCCTGTAAATGTAAGATGTATTTGCCTTCAGTCACGTACCCCGGAATTTGCACTTTAACACGCACAATCCTATCGCCGATTGGCAAGAGACTTCCTTTTCCGGGAGCGAGGACAATCACGGAGCCATCAATTAATTGCCGTGTGACTTTTACCACCGGGTAGGTTTTGACTTTGATATAATCGCTGTCGTAATACATATCCTCCCCGGCGTATATTTCACCTATATTTTTGATGGTGATGCTCTTAATTGTGATAGGTTCATAGGGAAACCAGAGCCAAAAAGTGATTAGGAGCCATAGTGAGGTGGCCATGCCCGCAACGATTTTAGTGTACCAGGACGGGAAGAATCTCATGGGATGACCACCTTTCCTGTTTCATCTTTTTCACAATTAACGGGGTGAACGTGGGCGTAGAAATTGCCCAAATCCCGTTTTATGTCCGGGTATCTCTCCTGACAAATCGTTTTATCCTGTTTACAAGTGAGCATGCCTTTGATTTCTTTGCTGTCTTCTTTGACTGACAACACCCACGAGCGAATAAAGAATCCAAGTATCGCAATCAATATCGAGATTGAAGCCCATAAGAGTTTTGGGTCTTGAATGTCTGACATAATTTGCCTCAGCTCAACGGTCAGTTATATCATTGCTTTTATGATACACAATAGGATTAACGCTGCACCCATGGCGGCAATCATGACAAATATGTCACGGTCATCTTTCATTGCTTCACCAGAAACTTATCAGGGTCCTTGAACATTACCGAGCAACCTGAGCAAATGTAGTATAGGCTCACGGAGTAACCACCTGGGCCGAGGATGCCATTGGACTTTGATTTCTTTTCGTAAGTCTCAGACCCACAGATGGGACAGTGAGGCTTTTCCATCTCACACTGCTTGCACCCCGGCTCATGGTGCTTATGCGCCGAACAGAAGCCGCTCATGAACTTAAGTCCCGTTCTTTCAGTAAGGCCAGGATGATATTCGCCATTTTCTTCAAAACAACTTTCGCACTTGCGAGATCCGTAACATTGGTATCAACATAATCCTGGACCTGTGCGTAGGTCTTGTTCGCCAGGTCTGATAAAGCAATCTGTGCTTTTGCGTCTGTCTGCTTTTGTAGTACATCTGGGTCAAATACGTGTGCCATGATTTACACCTCCGGCCATGATGGCTCGATTGCAAGTGCGTCATCCAGAGTCTCTGCCGCTTCAACCAAATCCTCACATCGGTTGGATTCAGTTATAACCAGAGCGATATACGCTGTCATAGCGTCCCCTGTAGCTGAAGGGTACAAACCATTAGCCACGTTGTTCTGAAACCACTGTGGGTAGCCTGCAATGTCCTCTATCTGAGTCTTTGCACCACCCCTTATCTCTTCCAGCTTGCGGGTTATCTGGTCCCCCGTGTAGTCGTGGGAGTCGGTGAACGGCACCTTCTCAATCACAGTCTCAGGGGTCCACGTTCCACCGTCTGCAAGGCAGGCTTCCTCTGTGTCGTGTTCAGTGATTGAACAGTAGGCGGCGTTTACAGCTCCATCAGCAATCCACTGGGTGAACTTGGCAAGCTCTGTATCGCCTACGCTGTCTTGATATCTTGCGCCATCATACATTTGCTTCAAAATATTGAGCGCAAACCAATCTTCACGGTTGTCACACCATGCTTGGAGTGCTTCGCCTGTGAGTGGTGGTCCAGGTTGGTTCCAGGGATTTACTGAGGTGTAGCGGCATACATCCCCATCCACAGTTAGGGTTATGTAAATCCAGTTTTTATCATCGTCAATGCGCTTGATATTATTTATTTCAACGGCCATTATATTGCCCTCCCCACCAGCAGGGTTGTGAGTATTCTCTTTATCATTTTGTTCCTCCTTATGGGGCTACTTGGACGGCTCCTATACTGATGGTAATGACTGATGTGGAGCCTATATCTATGTAAATATCTCCAGTTGCAGAACACAGTGTCATCCCAGAAGCTGGTATAATTTGTGCCGTCACTTGTGTGGTGACAGACATCCCATCGTATTTTGCAGCCTCACTCATTAAATATACATTTTGTGGTGCGGCGGCTGCCGCAATTATACTAAAGTGTGGGATGTAAAGACTCTGTGCCCCCTTTGGAATTTTACCATCTGTTGTACTCTCTAAATTTATAATTGTGTCCACGGCCACAGAACCTGCACTATAACCCGTTGGAATAACTCTCTTCTCCAACCAAACAATCTCCCCAGGCGGCTGGACAAAATTCCCCTCGCCGATTGATGACCCGAAGACCAGCATCGGCTGGGAGATGTAGGCGGTGTCATTGGTGTCACCAGCGGTATTAATGGTTACTAGAAACTTTGTTGCACTATTACTGACTATATGGGAGACTTCTAACCAAGTCCAAGTGCTATCTCCAGCATGGAAACTACTATCTGTAGTTGATACACCATCGTCAACACGAATAAATATGTTATCTGCCGCACCTGCGGTATCTTTAACCCACATCCCTAATGCTACAGTTCGACCTGCGAATTTAGCTATATGCGCCTTTGTTGTTGACGTGGCTGCTATAGGCCATCGAACTTGATCAGTTGTTCCATCTACATTAACTATTTTTAACGAATATTGACTTCCATTTTGAACATTATAACTATCTCCAAAATGTCCAGCCGTACCGTCCCATTGCTCACGAAATATATCTAATGCTGCTGTTTTATCCCACCCATCCGGCCCTGTCGTGCCACTCACGATGCCGGGGGTGACTTCGTAAATAGATACTGAATCGAAATATGCCGTTTGACTTGCTGAGACTGATCTGAATGTTATATAGACTGTAGTTGTAGTTGCTTCGAACACAGCAGTATATTGTGTCCAACCAGCATCAGTAATCGCATCCCACCGTTCATACTCGACACCTCCAACGGTAGTGCCTAAATAGATACTCCCAGACACACCGCTTCCCTTTTTGAACCAAAAAGAAAATTCATATAGCTTACCAACTTCAACTGTTACTGCCTGATAACCTTGCCTATTTCCAGAAGCATCGCTTAAAACCATCATGCAGTTCCCAGTTTCACCAGATCCCTCTGTAGTGAGTGTAGCTCCCGCTGCAGCAGTCCAACTTGGTGGTGGGTCAGTATCAGTATCGAAACCACCATTTAAAACTAAACTACCGGCGGTAGTCATATTTGCGCCTGTATCACTCTGATTAGGCACAGTCCCCGCAGTAGTATACAAATCCTCAGAGTTCGACCACACGCCGAAGCCGCTGTTTTGTAAGAGGTTGATTTTACTACTATTTTCCATTCTATAAGTCATTTTCAGACCTCCTTATACTTCCAAATAAACCCACCGCTATGCTTATACCTTCCCTTGCAAACAGCGCCTATGTTTTGTGGAAACAACCCCGTTGTCGTTGCCGCTCTTTCGGCATTCGGATATTCAGCGATAAACACTCCATCCATTGTTAATTGGATAACCGGTCTACCCTTTCCATAATAAGGATTCTTATCTCCAGTTTTTGCAATTCTTATTTTTTCTTTTGTTTCTTCAGTATGCTTAAAACCCAATGCTTTAGTATTTCCCTTCTGAGCTTCTGACATTTTCGCTTTTGTTTCGTCAGATATGATTTTACCTTTTTGTGCTTTTGATATTTTCCTTTTCGTCTCTTTTGATACGGGTGGGTATATCCTGCCTATATGAGCTTCCCCCATTTTACGTTTTGTTTCTTCAGAGTGCCTATAGCCTTTTCGTGACTCAGCTATTTTACTATTGTTTCCTTGCTTAACTTCCTTCCCTTGCAAGCTAAGCTGATATTCCGCTTGTGTTCTTCACTGAATCCCCTGCCTGTCATGATTTTACTCATACGGCGCTTGCTTTCCTCAGACCGAATAACGCCAAATGTACTACCAGCAGTCGGAGACATATTGTACCCATAAGACATATTGCAAGAATGAATAGCGTCAATCCAATATTGTTCACGCTCAACCAAGTTCTCTATATTATCAACAGGTTCTATTATTCCAATAGAGAAGCGTTTTTTTCCGTATTTGTTATATGAATGCTGCAAATGACTGGAATGGTGTATGTTCTTAGCCAACTCTCTTAAATGAGTTGCTTTTCTTACTTTAAAGTTGCATGAACTACCAACATACACCTTTGAATTTTCATTATTTTTTATAAGATATATTCCACAATTTTCATCTTTGCAAAATTGTGGAATTTCTGGTATGCTGGTTTCAGTCATGGCTTTATCTCCTTCAAAGATAGAGTGATTGATGAGAAACGGAGGTAAGTTCACGCTTGCTTCCGTTTCGTTATTTTGTAACATATTCAGCATGATATGTCAACCCTAGTATATGAACAAATTGCTTCCATTTGAGTATAAATAAACAGCACCGTAATTGGATGAGATTGAGATTGTGGCTGCTCCGTCTATGGTTTCTGCTCCCTCTGTGGATATCGTGATTGGGAAAGTGGCAGCTTTTCCAACTTCGTCTTTTACGATAAATACCCTCCCTGCCTGTGCAATATCTTCTGAGCTTATCTGATAATTACGGGTTGCTGTGAGTGCTATGAATCCGACAATATGGTCGGTTGAAAGAGTGGTGTTGGTTCTTGCGGCATCATTTACGGACACATAGTCGATGATAACTCCTGCCGCTGATATAAGATTACCTGTTACATTTACATCGCCGCTTGCTCCGAGGGTTGTGAAGCTCCCTGCTGCGGGGGTGGTCCCGCCGATGGCTCCGGGTGCGGCCAGTCGTGCTGTCAGGTTCCCTGGCGTAACGACGACAGTATCACTTGTTCCCGTTACACTCTCAGCATCACTTGCCAGAGGGGATACACCTTTAGTTCCTTCAACAGCGGCGGTACAATTCTGTAAATCACCAGAAGTAGGAGTACCTAGTAGCGGAGTTACCAACGTGGGAGTGTTGGCCTTTACTGGCGCACCCGTACCTGTGACAGTCTCCCATGTCGGTTTAGTAGCTGCCCCACCACCCACCAGGATCGTTGTAGTGGCCCCAGGAGCGACTACCTCGACGGCACCAGTAGTGTTCCCTACCACCAGGCCACCATCGTCCAGCGTGACGGCTCCTGTCCCCCCCTGGTCCACACCCAATGTCCCAGTTGATACCAACTTCTTACTTGCATCCGTGAAGACGGGTTTGGAGGCGGTCAGGTCTGATATCACTAAACTACCAGTTGAGCTTAATACCCATCGCTTGTCCCCGACATACGGACTTACACCACCACCGGAGTCCGGTTTAATCACATCAGGAGAACTCTCGACTGCGCCAGATGTTGCATTCAATCGGTGAATATAATAAACACCAGTCGATAACACCGTCATGCATCGGTCACCGTCGTTTAAATTATCCGCATCATATTCATCAAGCGAACCCGCCGTGCCACCTGTCAATGCTGTTCTACCGTATGTTTTTGCTGCCATCAGACGCTCTCCTCAAATGTGAAACTCGCTCCACTATGGTTTGGATAATCATGTGATCCAGAGAAACCCTCGATAGTGCCAAAACAGCACCATTGCATATCCAAGATACCCTCGGCTATCAATGCTGCCATAGGTGTTTGGCCATAGGCTTTTACAATGTCCCATAAATTATAGAAATCCGTCGCCCTGTCAGTTAAAATCTGAATGCTGAATTTCCTTACAATATCCCTTAAGTCAACGTACTTTGCACCATTGCTTAATTGCTCAACTGTTGAAAAATCCACAATACTTTCTGAGATACCGTATTTGGGATTTCGGAAATCAACCGCAACCCCAGCCTTTACAATCCCTGCCTGGATGGTGGTTGCTGTGGTTGTCAGCGCAATCGTTACAGTGTGCGATAATGCCTGTGCCGTGTATTCCATCCAAACCCGATTATACGTCCGTGTCGCCGTTGCAAGTGTGAACGTCTCAGTCTTGACGGTCCCTCCGGCATTGTTCTTTGCAGTCACCACCGCACTGGTTGCATTCGTATTGAACAATGCAATGGAGTTAGATCCTCCGGCAAGGACTGCCACCGTGATAGTTGCCGTCTGAACGGAATCCGCAGCTTTCCACAACTTACCTGGTTTATCATCAAACAGGTTTGACACCGGGAAAGCCCCATTCTCGCTGGTTGCGGTTGACCCCGTTGCGGTCTGGTATTCTGGGTATATTATTTTCATGACGTTACCGTTCCCTCTCCGGTGATATGTGCTTTCGGGACTCCCCCAAAAAAATCATACGAAATTTCCCTTGTGCGAAACGAAAAAGACACATCCCGTTTTGTACTCGTGTCAGTCCCGGAAATAGCTTCGCCAGGAACCGGCAAACTCGATTCAATGGGAATTGGTGCTGTAATCTGTTGTTTGTGATACAAAGTTGATATAGCCAAAAGAGAAGCTGCAACATCTGACCTTACGTTTCCGTATGCTTCCAATGATAATTCACCGCCGTATGGGTATGGAGGGAAATAGATTTCTTCATATTCGGACTCACGGATAAATTTGCCGATGGTTTCATTTGCAGCAGATCGTTCACGCCAAGTTCCGGTTATTTTTGATAGCGGCGCTAGGTCGGCATAAGATGCTGGGAAATAATCATACTCAGTCACAGTCCTTGACCCATTGTCTACATTCATGTCAATGAGATAGAGCGTCGATGTTTTGATGTAAAAGAAGTGTGTATGGTAAGCTGCGATTTTAGAAAGGAAGTCAATTAATTTGGTTTGTGAATCCGCCCAATAATTGACAGGAGGTGACGGGGCTTCGCCCTTTGTTGTATCAAGGGACATTGGGAGCCGTGCTGCCGAACACGCCCACCCGAATACACCTGCCAGGGTTGTATAGGCGCCAGATCCACAGATCGTTACCTCTCCCACGGCAACAGCACTTAAGGAAAAAGTATTGTTCCCATTATCTGTTACATTTGCATCTATATTAACACCATCATCATACACATGCCATCCGTCCGCAGCCCCTTTGGTCCCGGCAATATACCCAGTATGGTACGTAGGTTCCCCGCCGACATCCGGCAGTCGGATAACCGCTCCATGATTTATCGTCCCAAACGCTCTTGGTATTGTAATAATCCCACTGTGCGACACGACTTCTGTCCCTGCGAAGGTCTCAGCGTTGTACGTTGCTGTGACAATAAACTCATCCCCGGTTCCTGCCGCCTGTGTCGGCAAGGTGTACGTTGCGTCATAATTAGTCGATCCGCTGATGACGATTGAGTCTCCTTCTTTGTAACCGTGTGATGGACAAGGGATGCCCACTAACCCACCCCCTTCGTCAACTGCTGCGGCATTGGATAGGTTCTGTTCCGCACTGGAATACCCGGTTGTTTCAGATAATAAATCCACGTCATATTCTGGACCGTATGTATCGTATCCAACACTGCTTCTATCGAAACTAGACCTGTGGGCAGTGCCATCAAACAGAAGCTCTTTGTTTGTCTCAGTGTCAGGAGTATAGTAAATAGCCACGGAAAATGACTGAGGTGGAGGCCATATGTCGGCTTGGTCAAATACGTCCTGGGATACAGAAAAACTCCCGAACTGCATTTCGCAGTATCCGCCGTATGGTGTAGATAAACGATACTGTGGTGACGAGAAGCTCATCAAGAAATTTTCCCAGAACGTATTCCCGGCGAAATTCTCATCTGATACTTGCATAACCTGCCCGTCAGCCCATTCGTGGTCAACATCGTCAGTCCATTGGATGTCAACGTCGTCACGCCAAATGGACTGAGCTGTTATATTTATTTCAAGCAGGATGCTCATTGAATGATCCTCTGCGTCCCCACTTTGCGTCTTTCCGCACGTACCCTTATGTTGTCGGCTCTCCTGTCAATGATGGCGTTGAACTCCTCACCACCTACTTCGACCGTGATATTAATGGGTCTTTCATTATCCCCGCTTTGTATCCCCATGTTCCCGACCCACTTCACCGGGATGTTCATTCCATCCTTCATGGGGATTATTGCTTCGGGGTATCCTGCTTCACCGACAACTCCATAAGTGGGAGAGGAAACCACGCCACCTTCTGCCCAAGCAGTCGGGTAGCCAGCATATGTAAACAGGTTATACACGCCACTTTGCAAGTCGGAAACACTGCTAAAAGCCTGCCTCGCCAATGGGGACCAATTATAAAGCATCCCGCCTATATTCCCTGTATTCTCAGAGTCTCCCAACATTGTTATTAACGACATGACTTGCTTGACAAGAGCATACGCACCGCTGACACTCTCAAGTGACGCAGCCACGAGCTTTGTATAGGCCCAGTCAGCTAGATCAGGAGTATCCATTTCCCCACTTGCGTGCATAGAATAAACAAGCTGGACTTCAAGGGTCTTCGATATGGTTGTGTCAGTTATTCCATAAGCTGCCAACCACGCCTCAATAGTCGCTAGATATCCGCCGGTATCCCCTGTCAGCTTTGCCTTCAAATCTAAATACAAATCATTATTAAAAGATGAACCAAGCAGGGACTCCAGCATTAATTCGGCAGTTGATTTCCCAATAAGTTTCGTGTCAAGATTGCCCAAAAACTTCATCATCACTTCGTCATCCCAAGCCACACCATTGTTCACCAACCACTGCATGGCTTGGAGGGCATCACCTGCTTTTGTGATATTTCCGGAGACCCCCGCAACGAATCTGAGCATTACTTCGTCGTTCCATTCAACGCCGTTATTAAGTAGATGCTGTATCACCGCCGCCGCATCGTTGAGGTTAGTCATGTTGGCACCCAAAGCCGCAATAAACTCAATAGACGCCACACTATCCCACCCGCCGGACTTGTCTGCAATCTCATCCATGATTGCGATTGCCCTGTCTACATCCTGTGCCGCCCACTCTGCCATATCAGTAATGAACGCCAAGGTGATCTCATTATCCCAACCATAAACATCAACAATGTCAGTCAACATCTGGAGAGCTTCAGCTATCGTCCCGTCATAGTTACCCCAATCAATCGTCAGGATCATCTGTATGTTTTCAAGAGTTGATAATGCATTCAATATCCACCCTTCAAACTCGCTGAACGTGGCTTGGATACCGGATAGGTCAGCTTCGATCTGGTCGTTGCCTCGCTTCAACTCAGCAAGAATCTGAGCGTCATACCCCCCGGCTTCGGCCTTAGCCTTAATCGCTTCCATGTCGCCCATGACGGTGGCATACAGGTCTTGGTATGCCTGAGAGCTTTTGAGGTTGTTTTGTTGTTGTGTCAGGTACGTTTGAGCAAACCCAAGATATTCTCCGATTTCAGCCGTGCCGCCGGACTGTGCCGCCGCCAGAAGAGTGTTATAATCACTCTGGGCTTCTGTCGCTTTGGTCTGCATCAGGGCCACGTTCAGTGGAGAGTATTTGATGGACCGGATGGTTGAATCAATCTGAGAGATAAGACTCGAAATCCTATCAGCCACCTGGATAAGCAAGTTCGCTGCGGCTTGCTCTTCCTGAACAACCTTCTGCGCTTCTGCCACAGCCGCATTGTACCACTGTACCAATTTGTTACTCATGTCTAGGAGGATGTCACCCGTCATCTCAGACATTGGAATCCCCTGCATCCCTGTGATCTGGCTCATGATCCTGCTGGCAGAACTACCGCCACCAAACGATGCGCTAATGCCGGACAAAGCCGACTCGATACTGCTCCGTATCGCTTCAAAGTCCGTCCTGATAATATCAGCAGCTTTCCCCGTTTCATCCGAGAACCACCCGAAAACATCAGCCAGGGTCATAATGTCATCGGTTAAATCTTCGACACTGACACCTACTGCTTTTGCATATGCAGCAATCTCGTCAGGACTCATTGATATAAATTTTCTAATAAAATCAAAAGCATTATCTTCTGAGATGTCCCACCCATACCGTTTTTCAATGTCTGAAATAGACCCTGATTCCTCTGTCCCGGTCAACTTCCGTTGAGCGTCAATGACTGTCTGGTTCGCCCTTTCTAAAGCATCATAATACGAATCCGTTGCGCCTGCCAGAGCGAGAAGTTGCGTGTACAGTTTAGCGTCCGCATCATTTGTAAGATCAAGGCTCTCAATCAAGTCCTTGAAACCCTGCCTTGTCTCCGGCATAGTCTGATTGATTGCAGCATAACCTTTTGCCAAGTTCCCAGTCAGCCATTCCAACTGCTCCGCTTCAGTAAGGTACTCTTCAAAGTAAGTCCCGACATCTTCAGTGAGCGTTTCCAAATCCCCGGCAAGCTTAATCAATGCTTGAGAAAAATGTACGGCTTCAGTTGCGGTCCCTGAAAATGCATGGCCGGTCATGGATATAGCCTGTAGAATTTGTTCTTTCTCTGCAACGACCCTCACCGCAGTCTCATACATTCCCTCGCCAATTTGTTGGTATTGCCCGATAATGTCACCGAATAAGGCCGATGCCATCCCATCGGTCAAACGGGAGAAATAGCTGATTATTTTATCCTCAATCTCAGATTCGCTCAGTCCGGTCAAGTCGATGTGGATGTCGCCAAATGTATAATCAAGGACATCCTGCACATCAACACCGAGACCAATCGCAAGCTCGGTGAAGGTCTTCCCAATGTCCTTGAAAACTTCTGTAAATGCACCAAGGGTTGAATCATCCAATACGTCAAAGCCTGCCTGCATCCATTCCCACAAATCAATGGTGTACTGGTTTGGGTTGTCCTTATAATCGTCAAACTTCGGTATCGGCCCGCGGTCTACCCCTTCGACAATAGACCCACTTAAAATGTCACCCAGGTTAAACCCAGGGATTTTATACTCAACGCTGTTAAACGCATTTCCACTTGATGGAGTAAACACTCCCCGGAGAATGCCGGTCACGAAAGACATAATATTGTCATTCAGTTCTTTCGTTGCCTGGAAAATGTCATATAAAGCATATAGCTGATCGTCATTCTGTTCTTGCAGTATTTCAAATGCATTGATTATAGATTCGCTCCCTGAACCCGCGTCCGCACCGAGGACTGTGCTGGGAGGTTTAATCTCCTTCACTGTATCCGATCCACCCCCGCCACCACTGAACGCTATTCCGGCAATAGATAAAATTGCAGCAACGGCAGCCGCAGCCGCAGCCATCCTTGCGGCAACAGTATAGCCATCTCCCTGCGCCCCTGCGTTCAGTACAACCATGACACCCTTGACCACGGCCATCGCCTGTTCAGCTATCATCATAGCTTTAGCCATCGCAGATTGCTCATCAAACATCTGACTCAATGCGCCAAACAGTTGACCGTATGCACCTATCTGCGCATGCACGGATTTTGTAGCTAACTGCTCCTCCTTCTTATAGTACGCCTCCATTGCAGCAGTCTTATCCTGCGTGTTGTCAATCTTATTGATTTCTTCAAGCCGCTTGGCTTGCTTTTTCTGCTCTTCCCCTATATCGTCATAAACTTTTAACAATTCATTAAGCGACTTCATAAGGTTCTGGACGTTCTGGTCGGCGCTATCGCCAAACACTGTGTATTCAAACAAGTCGGCCTGGTCTTCAAGGGACTTGTTCAGGTCGTCCATGACATCTGTAAATATTTTCGCTTGCTCTGCGTCATCGGACAATTCCAGGTCCTGCAACGCCAGAGCAGTTTCTATGGCAACATCATGGAACTGAGACATGCTCACTACAGCCGCATCCCAACGTGCCGCTTCCATGGCTTCGTTGGCCTTTTTGACAGCTATCGCAATCTTGTCAAACGCTTTGGCCAGGGACTCCTGGTCTTTCGCAGCGTCCCTTGCAGCTTTGGCAGCGTCCCTTGTTGCTTTGGCAAACTTAGCTTGGAACGCAGCCCAATCCGCCTTCGCCATGAGCTTTGCTTCTTTGTCACTGACTTCAGTTAATCCAACACCTAACATTTCAAATGCAGTGACGAGTTCAGGAGCCATGGCAGCTTTGGCCTCCAAGTAATTGAAAAAGGCTTCAACGTCATCCATCCCAAGACTGAGGCCCGTTGCGCTCTTACCCAACTTGTCCAAACCTTGTGCAATAAGCTGGAACTCTTCGTAGTTCTCTTTTCTACCCATCCCACTCATAGCTATGGATAGTTTTTCAATTTGGGCGTTGGCTACTGGTAGCAAACTCAACAGCCATCCTGCGGGACCGAATAACATTCGGCCAATAAGCCCCACGCCACCCCCGGCAACAACCCCCTCCGGCAAAGCATTGTAGAGCTTAACGAGATTGTTAATGGATTGAACGATTGCTTGAAGGTTCTCCTTAGACGCCACGCTTGCACCTATCTCGGATATGTCACTAACCAAAGAAGCCATGGATGCTTGGAATTGAGGGTCCGACACAGCATCGGCAAGTGACTGTAGAATTGAAGAATAATTCTCCATGAAAGCGCCATCACCAACAGCGACTTTCAAATCCGTGAGACCCTGGTTCCATTCATTGGTTGCTCGGATAGAGTCGGCAACGGCACCTGAGAACTTTTCTTTAAGGACGGCAGCGAACTTAGGTAAGAAGTCCTCAGACATAATCTTTCCGGCCTTCAGAGCGTCATTGAATTCCGTGGTCGTCATGCTCATGGCCTGTGCAGCCATGGCAAACGCACCTGGGAGATTGTCACCCATCTGGCGTCTCAATTCTTCCGATGTGACAGTTGCCTTTGAAACCATCTGCTCAACAGCGTAAAGAGTTAGTTTAACTTTCTCGGCAGACAGACCAAGGGTGGTGGCGGCACGGGTCACGGCGTAGAAAACGTCCCTTACTTTTTCCCCTTCAAGACTGGTTCCTTTCGATGCGGCTAACAGTCCTTTGTACGTGCCTTGCAAATCCCAGAAGTTCTGACCCAGTTCCTTGGCGACATCCCTCAAAAAACTAAACTCCTCGGCAGCACCGGCAGCACTCCCAGCGATTTCACCGAACGCCTTTGTCATCATCTGAGCTTCCATGCCAGCTTTGAAGATGTCGGCACTCGCTTGGAAAGCAAGACTAATCCCGCGCCATGCAGCGTAAATGGCCGCCGCTGAAGCGAGCCAATGTCGTTGTATCTGACTCAACATCGATTTCGTTTTAGCGACCTGTTCCCCATTGATGCGACTAATCTGAGCCATACGTTCTTTTTCTAATTGGGCGATTCTATAAAACTTAGCCTTTTCAGCGTTAACGATTTCATCCGCAGATACTTTTCCGCTTATGACTATCTGTTTATAAGCCTGTCTAGCTTGAGCCACTTGAAGCCGATACATGGCCTCAGACTTGATGCCAAGGTTATGGAAATTCTTCTCCATAGTCTTAGCTCCATTCTCAGCCTCTTTACGAATAGTCTGTTGAGAACGCATGTACCTTGAAGGGTCTAAATCAAGTTCTACAAATATTCTTCCAATCTTGTGGTCAGCCATCACTTAGCCCCTATCAAGGTTTTTACCATGGGTATGCTTTCTTCAAATGCCGGGCGCATGAAGGGTCGATAAAACTCAAAAATATCAGCATAAAACGCCAGGTAGTGACCGGCGTAAATCCTCACATTTTTGCGTTTTGATATCTTTTTTGTAACAGGCGTTTTCTGCTGCACAACTCGTATGCTGTCCAAGGACTGCCCAAACTGTCGAGCGGTCCACGCTGCCCCGGCATAGGGTCCAGACTTGTAAATCGGACGGTTAATTCTTGTCTGCACAGGATGCTTCTTGCTCCACCCCTTGCCAATCTCCTGCGTCAACCTTCTCTTGGTTGCTGCCCTAATCACCTTTGCCGCCTTAACAAGTCGGTCAACTGACACCTTTGAAAATTCAGCGCCCCCTGCGTTGGGGTTCCAGCTTTCGATTCTCATTTCTCTTCCTCCTTGGGACGGAAGTGTGCAAAGGTCGCCAGGACTTTCGAAAGGCATTTCTTTTGGTCGGAGACTTGCCATAGGTCCATGACAATCTTTACGGCGGGGATGCTGATATCAATCACCTGACCCATGCCTGCGGTTATCATTTGGTTCCGTGTAATCATATACACCTCCGCAGCTTCAGCATTTATTGGCATCAAGTCAACCCAACAGGTCTCACAAGGAGGTTCTTCCGGCGGGTTGCGCTCATTGTATGTTTCCCGGCACTGATCACACTTGGTCGATACAGTGCCGTCTTCGTACTCTATTTTGGATCGAGCTTGGTCTTGGCTGAACTCGATCCAACTGACAAATTTTCAGATTCAGCCTTTTCCTCCTGTGCGCCCTGCTCCTGTAGAATCTCAACACAGTGATGGACAAACATCGAGACAATCGGAATTTCCATCATCCGAATCTTTTCGTCCCGTGTTCCTTTTATCTCCTTACCGTCCAGCTTGAAGCCGTCAACCTCTTGAATCACGTAATCAACAAAGTCGTCATTCTCCGCCTGTTTCTCAGCAGCGGTTAATTCGAGTTCACTGACAACCTTCTCCATAGCCCTGGTCTTTTTGTTAAGGACATACTCACCCTTGGTTTTGCGGTTCTTGCTTCGCTCCTTGAAAAACGGAACCGGGTTCCTAATCTTCATTCGCGGCCCGTCCTCAATGGGGTCGTCATAAATGACGTCCATTGTGGCCGAGTCGATTTTCGAATAAAAGAAAGAGAACCATGATCCATCTTTTCCGGTTTGTAAATTGATAACAGTAGCCATAATGTTTTCTCCCGAGTATTTAGTTTTAAACGATGTACATGAAGGCACCAGAAACCTGGCCTTCAAACGAAGTCGTTGCCAACCCATTACGGTCAGCATTAACATCCCCAGCTTTGGTCATCAGAATGTACCCTGACGTTCCGCAGGTGAGGTAAGAGGTGCTGTTAATCCAGAACCTGATACCAGACGTAAGCGGACTGTGAGCCAGCTTGATGCCGTCCGTTACCGCTGTTCTGAGGGTGTTCTGTGCAGCATCAGTCGGGTCGTAATTCACAGTACCCAACGAAATGGTGCCACCGTCCGCTGACTGAAACTCAAAGATGTCGACGTCCACGCCAAACTCTGACGCGTCAACGGTTCTACGGGTTGCACCGGCAATGGTATAAGTACCGGCTCCAAGGATCTTCGTTGTGGGACCTAAAGTAACACGTTGAAAGCGTCCGCTTAATGTAGTAGCTCTATCCGCCATTGTTCTACCTCCTAAAAGTTAAAGTTTACGGTTGATTACTATACGAACTTCTTGTCATCAACCCCCAATGCTACATCCGCAGCGTCTTTCTGTTGCGGGGTCTTCATGGCTCGGTACAGCTTGTTCGTTGCGCTGTTCACTATCATGGTCGTCAAATGTCCCGCCGGGACGGAAGTGTCTACAAAGATTTTGTACCCGGCCTTCTTCAGAGCTAAACAGAATCCAAAGTCCTCACCGATGGGCATACCGCTTGGGTCATATTCTGACTTAAACCAGGGCTTGGGTATTTTACGGAACACGCTCATGTCGTACATGATACAGCCTGTGCCGGTGGCGTCAACTTCAATAAGCTCCCCATCTTCCCAATCGTCTATGCTGGCATACGCTTTTGTGTTTGCATCCACGTCAACAATCTTCATCATCAAACTATCGAACGGGGGATAGCGACGGTGAACGAGCGCCCCCACCACCGGCAGGTTATGCGCCATCAGCTTGGTAACGGTTAGTGGATGGTACACTTGGTCAATATCACACATAAGGAGCTTTGTTGCCCCTACTTCCAGTGCTTTGCTTACCAGATTGTTCCGAAGCTCGTGTATTGGCCCAGTCGAGTCTTCATACAAATAAGTATAGTTTGGCTTCTCCATCTGGATAAACGAATGGAAGAAACTCGATGGCACCCATGGAAAAGAAAGCGGCACCCCAATGGCCAATTTCGTATTATTGATGTTCATTTACATACCTCCCGTTGGTATTATCCAGTTGCGTTCTACCCCAGCCTCTTTTGCGAGGACTTCCCTGGCGTGGTTCCATGCAAACAAGACCACATTCTGCGGGTTGTCCTCTCTGAATTGGTTATAAGACACAATCGGCACATGCGCCCCAGGCGAGAACTTCCCTTGCTTCTCTGGTGTCGTGTCGTAGATTTTCGACACAAGGTCCGGTCCAATGCCACAATAGTTCAGGACGGTGGTGCTTTTAGCCGCAGCACCGTACCCAACCACAGGACCCTTTATATCAACCAGCTTTTGTTTGAACCTGTCTGCGCTGAACTTCACCAATTTCCCAAAACTCTCAAATACATCAAACTTGTCAAGTCCCTCGTTTTTGATTGCTGCTTCAACCTTTGGCCGTAGTCCAGGTTTCCTATGCCCAATGAAGTACCGTATGGAACCGCCGTGAGTCCATAAGAACTCAAAGTCCATTATTTCCAGGTCATATAAGTGCAGCGTTTTTTGCATCGACACCATCGAACTATAAAATGTATGCTCGTTATAAAATTGATCGTACTCCAACCGGCTTATGATATTACTCAGGTAGGGCTCCTCGTCTATCCAAACCCCTCCGGGTGCCAACATCTTCTGGATTCCTTGCAAAACCCCAACCCTGTTTGAAATGTGGGCAAAAGAGTTCGCAGACACAAAGACATCTGTTTTTGGCCATGCGCTCGCAACCTGACCGAAGTTCTCAAACGGGTACGGATAAACCTTGACGCCTTTGCTCCTTGCCACTTCGTTCACGCTCTCCGATGGATCGAAGCCGAGATGCACACTGTCTTTGAAATGCTCAAGGAACGTACCATCGTTGCTGCCAATCTCCATAACGCATCCGTTTTTCGGCAGGATGGATTCCTTGATTCTGTCCGCCAGGTCAGCAAAGTGTTTAACCATGCGCTCTGACGTTCCGGTAAAGAAAGTGTAGTCCTTATTAAACACCTCTGAGACATCTGGGCAGTCTCCAATCTGAACCGTGTAACATTCTGGACAAAAGTACGCTTGCAGGTTGTAGAACCATTCGTCCTTGAAATCTTCGGGTGCCAGGAAGTTATTGGCTATCGGCTGACGCCCAAGGTCCATGAACATTTCGCACTTGCTTTCACACACCCTACATTTCATGGTTTGATCCCCACAAAACCGCACTGCCAATCGACGATATCAACAAAGGATGAATGGTCAACTGGCATCTTTTCGATTCGCTTAAACCCAGACATCTCCATCGCTTGCTTCAAAAGTGCGCCACTGTAAAAATATCTATGGAGTGAGTTCTGCACATAAGAATACATGAATAGGTCATTCAACTTTTTCAGTTCATGTGGCGAAGGGTTGTCAAAATATGCCTTCCCCAACACATCGAAGTCCGGAACGACAATACTAAGTTCCGCCCCTGGCTTTAAAACAGTCCACCAATGCCTCAAGGCTTCCTGCCCCTCGTCCCAGGAAAGGTGTTCAAGCATGTGACCACAGTATATCTCATCCACAGAATTAGGACCGTATGGTAAATCCGTTGCGTCTGCCAGTAGGTCCGGATTCACGCTTTCAAACTGGTCCACGTTAATGTATCCAGGCATGTTATAACCACCTGACCCCAAGTTCAAACGGACCGCATCCTCGCCCAGTATGCGGGTCTTCCCATAATACAGCTGGTTATACCAGAAGTCGTCACCCCACCGCTTTGCAAGGTGTTTATCGTTTTGGTCTGCGACATTATCATACTCTGTAAGACCGGCATTGCCCATCGCCTGGAACGTCTGGGAACCCTCATGGTGGATGTACACGTCACCGGCAACACCAACCCTGTACCCGGCTTCCCTGGCTCTGAAGCCTATGTCAATGTCCTCCCCGCTGCTTGGCCATAGTGTCTCGTCAAGGTATCCAATGTCCTCAAACACTGTCTTCTTAATGAACATACCGATTGTGGCGAAGTTGACATCGTAACACAATCCCTCATTCATCTCTGAGAACTCCTCGGATGCTGAGTCCAACTCATCCCGGGAACGGTACGATCCGATAGTGACGTTCTGGACCCCGGCAGCATAGTTGGAAGAAGGCGCTATTATATCGAACTCGTCCAGCCAACCCACAAGTTTATCTGCCCATCCTGGCGTGCAAATGACATCGTTGTTGTAAAGAACAACCACATCACCTTTGGCGTCTTTGATGCCCTGGTTCGCTGCCTTTGGAAAACCAAGATTAGTTTCGTTCCTAATTATTGAAAGATCATTGAAGCCAGTAAACGGTGCCTTGAACGGAGGTTCGGACCCGTTGTCGACTATAATAATCTCATAGTCCTCCGTGTTATCCATGATTGCAGTTATGCACTCCTGGGTCATCTCCTCACCGTTCCACACAGGTATAATTATGCTTATCATTTTTCAACTCTCCCGGGTTGATGGTTTAATCCAAACTCGTCATTATCTCGAAGTCCACGTGATATGCCCAAACTCTTTGCGTTCCATTTGGCGTTATATGATCCTCGACATTAAAAACCGTTGTCGCTCTTCTCATCCAAATCAAGGTTGACCCTGTTATTGAAAACGATTGCTCATCATAGAGGGTCTTCAAATTGGTGAACATCCCTTCAATTTCAGTCGTCCCCGATGCGATACTGAAAAGGGAGAACTGAATGGTCGTGTTCTCATAGTCTTCACTGAACGTGCGTTCCGGTGTATTGGTCACGACTCGATAAACAGCATACGGAAACTCCGTGTTTTCCGGTGCCTGTGACTTATACATCCTGCCACCGATGGCGGTTGAAAAGGATGAACCGGAAAGGCGGCCATAGATTGCTGTTGTCAAATTTTTCATGCGGATTCCTTACAAAGTAAATCTAGCCACCTGTGAGCCATGTCAGGGTCGATGGGAGGCGAGACCATGGCAAAGTACCTGTTTCCGAATTTCACCCGCCAGGACGCCAATAACGGCTTCCTATAGCGGATTCTTATCTTGTGAGTAATATTTCCCACGTTCTGCATGTTCTGTATCATTTCTTTCCCTGAAACTGGCCAGATTGCACAAGCCACGTTTGACGCTACGGTTTCAAAAGTGACCGTATATCCTCCCATTCCGTCCCCGACTTTGGTTTCAGCTTGGATGTCAATCCGTTTATCGAGTTTTCCTGCGCCCATTAATACTGGTCCCATAAGCGATAGCTTTTAATCAATCGTTGAACGGTCTTATTGTCCGTGTACTCGGAGCTGTTCGTTCCGTAAGTCTGACCTTCCCTGTTTTCGTACAAGTCGCCACAGATAAGCAGGATGGCTGATTTAAGTGGTGACGGCACCAGTGCAGCCGTTGTCCATCCGCAGGAGAAACTGATTTTGATTGGGTTCGAAGGATACAAGGTTCCTGATGGCCAGGTCTCCGCATACGGCAAAACAATCCTTCCGACCCATGCTCCGTTCGTTTCAATCAGATAATCGGTCGTCAGTGTGAGTGTGGTTTCAGTTCCGTCCGTGTCCTTCCACGATACAGCCAAGCCTGCCGACTGAAGGTTTCCGAAAGGCAGTTCGATGTAATTGCCCCTCGGCCATTCGTCCAGGTAATAATCCCATGTTGCTGTGATAAGCTGTCTGCTCGTCATGTCCTCGACGTGCATCCGTGCTGCCGATATCAGGTCCGTGAGGAGGTCGTCCTCGGCTGTGGTTGCCGCATTGACAAGGATACTCGTTCCAAACTCGCAGGCCGCCAGGAGGACCTTTGAGGCTGTCCTAATGTATTGTTTGACACCCGTGTACTGAATTTTGTAATCAGCGTTATCGTTTCCGGTTGTTACCGTGTCGAAGGCCCCTCCGGGCCAATCGGTGAACGTGATATTATCGTCTGATTCCTGAATCTTCGTGTCGTTGGTTCCGGTAGCTCCGTTCGTGCCTGCATGGAGTAGGACCTCAGCTTCGCTACCGAGAACGTCAACTCCGGTTCCAAGGTGAGTGTATGCCACAACAACGGCATGAGAAGCGAAAGACAAAGATTGTGTCAGAGTCAAATTATTATCAAGAGTCTCCGATGACACCCTCAAATGCGATTTTAACTCGCCAATCGTGATCGGTTCGATAACTGGAGCTACTGATTGAATCACTCGCATGGTCTACCTCCCCGGTAAAAAGTTCCAGGCAGCCGCCCGGGAGTTACGGTTTTCAGGTTGGGGAACCCTATCCTGGAACGTCTTTATTGTTTTAATTATCACTTATCCCCTTGTTTCTATTTTACTTCCTGCGCCTACACGGAGAACTAAAAGTCCTGAAAGGTCGTCATTAACAGTCAGCGACATCTCATCCTCATCTTCAGCTTTCAAGATAACCGGCTCAGTAAATTGCATGTTGACAGTTACCCATGTATTCGTTCCATCGGAACCACTACCTGTTATTTGGGCGTTGCTGAATGCCATGAAATCAAGGAACTGCTGGATATTTGCCGAAGAGAGTATAACGCCATTCGTCACCCTACGATATGTAATGCCAGTGGTGAGTTTAGCAACACCTAATAATGAATTATATGGAATACCTGGCATTGTGCCATCTGATACTGTTCCAGCATAAGCGTCAGCTAATAAGATTTGAAAGCTGTTGACATGTAACCAAGTGCCTTTGTCAGGTTTCAAGCAGAATTTGATAGGTGTTCCGGTCTCCTCAAACTGTATATCATCAATGAAAAAATTTGCATCAGTTGCAAATGAATTAGCGTATCTAAATCTTATTGAATCAATAGTTGCACCTGTCAATCCCATATCACTTAACGGAATAGTCAATTTATGCCACACATCATAAACCGAATAATCCATATAATTTTCTAAAAAAACTTGAACACCAACAATTAAACCAGTTGCAGTATCCCAACCATAAACACTAACACTATCTGAATCCCCCCAATTATTATTAATGTTTACCCACATTGTTAAAGAAACATAATCTGATAAATCTAAATTACTTCCTTTAGCAATTTGGCATAAGTCACCAGTATTAGACCATGATTCAAAACTTATAGATGCTAGACCTGTGTGTGCCCTATTATCACTGTCAAAATCTGTATCGTCAATTATACTTGTTCCTGTCCATAAAACATCGTCTATCCCATTATGCACTTTCTCAGGCGTCCCGCCAGCAGCGGAATTTTGGTTCATGTCAGCACCATAATCATCGTTGACAAAGAATCTGAGTGCATTGATATAAGTTTTCAACGGCCTGGTGGCAACAACCAAAGCATTTTCCTCATCACCACCAACTACGGCGGCCTGTATTTTATCTAATGGATCAGTGATGAGTGTTTTTAACATTATTATTCACCTATATTATGAAATGAAATTCCCATTCCTATCATAACTGCTATTCCGCCAGTGGAAGCATAACCTGCAAATACTTTATTTTTGGGAATTATGAATCCTGATAATGGTTCTATTCTCACACTTGTTTCTCCACCTTTTAAAAACATAGACATAACTGCATTACCACCACTAAGTCCTGTGATGTCTACTCCGTAAAGTGCAGTAACGTCAGCTATATTTCCACTTCCTGCATTTCTGTTCACTGGTGTTGCTGTCGTACCGCCTATAGGAGTTCCCGTATCACCAATTTTAAAACTAACTGTTTCATCAGAAGCGGCCCTCAGCATAAATTCTGAGATAACCATATCTATATCGTTGGTATTTTTGATGTAAAGAAAGCAATCTCCAGCAGCAGTGGGTGTAGCACTCACACCAAAACTATAGCATTCCCCTTCATGATGATTCGTTTGGTGCTCTTGGGTGAATGTTTGTGACGATACTTTTAATCTATTTTCACCTGTGACTCCAGCTTGATTACCATTCCCTGCCCCTTCGATAATAAGTCCCATTAGATTAACTCCTCATCCAGTCTGTAAAATGCAATATTGACATTTACATACATACTGGAATTTCCAGTTGGTGCTGTTAGGCTTATTCCAAAAGAATATCCAGGTGGAATACAAATTTTTTCCTCATCAATGGTCAGAGAGTTCTGTGGTTCAAAATACATGATCCACATGACAGTACCACCTGTCATTGTAGTTAAACCTTTTAAATCACTCGCTGCTTCACTTTGATACTTAAAGTTTGTATTAGTTGGCGTAATAGATGAACCACCAGAAACAGTGGGATTTTTATAATACCTGAGTGTACCACCATTTGTATCTCCACCTGTAGATGCCCATATATCAAAAAATACTTTGTCTATAACGATTGTTGTACTTTCGCTATTTTTAACGTAAATGACTCCAGTTTCAGCAGCATCAGTAAGCTCAAGGAGTCCAGTCGTAGCCTCAAAATAGTTACCGTCAATATTAGATTTCGTATGTTGATTGACGGCAGTAGCACGGGTAATCAATTGATGATCTTTATTTACTTGTGCTGAGAATCCTTTCCCCACCCCATCCTTAATGAAGTCACCCATCATTCCACCTCTGAATTATTAATCGTTAAATCCGTTACGATACTCATATGCAAATTAAGTTTTTTCAGTTCTTTAAAAATATCACCTAATAGCTGTTCACTATTTTGATTAGTGACATTCATACTCTTGATACCGCCTTCTGTTTCCAAAGCAGCTTCAGACGATCCGCTATTACTGTATGTAGAATATTGTCCCATAATTATTTATAAAATACCAAAGCTATTTTAGTTACATTCTCCGAGATAATTCCGATTGTGGTTGCAGCATCTAAATAACGAGTATCTGGATTTAACTCTGAACCAGTACCATCGGTTACATCTCCAGATGGTACTTTTGCTGTTCCACCAACACGAACCCAAATATCAGCATTCGCACAAAATAAAGCAAATTTAGATCCTGTTGGAACTGTGATACTCTTATGCTCATTTGCTACCAAAACATAGTTATTAATATATCCTTGTTTGATAGCGCTATTCGCTTCAGGAACAGTGGGAAGATCCTCATCAGTATGAGAAGCAGTCGTTAAATTGCGATAGCCCAGAAATGGATTCAAAGTCATAATAATTTCCTACTTCTTAATAATCCTAGAGCTTTTCTTTTCTATCGGTTTCGCAACAACAGGTTCTTTTGTACGTACAACCGGCTCAGGTATCTTAATTGGTTTCGGTTCCGGTAATTCATCTACAACCAGAATTCTTCTGGGATCTTCCTTAACATAGAAGCCGGTTTGTAGGGATTCTTTTGCATCAACAACATGCGCAAATATTACAGGTTTACCACCATTTTTTTCATAAAGAGTTACCATTACAATTTACCTCCTAGAACTTAAATTAACTACTTTTGGTTCTTCGTATGTCAAAGGCATCCAACCATCTTTGCTTATACCAAATGACGATAATATTTTTATAGTATCGGATACCAAACTATCTTTGAATTCTGTGTTGGCCTCACGTAGCTTAGAATCCATCATATCCAACATGCGACAACCCTGCTGGAACATACCCATAGATAAATGATGCATACAATAACAAGCACATTCTGGTGAATTAGCATATGTGAAGCGGTTTCCACTAAGTATGGGATTTTTTTGATATTCTTCATAAACACGTAAGAACCCTTTAGCGCCCTTGGTCATTAATTCCATATCCTGTACCCATACCCCATATTCTGTCATACTCATAAGGAGATCAAGGTCTTTAGGAAATTTCTTTATTCCTGCTAACAACCATTGCTGGGCCTTATCTTTTTGTGCTAACTTCCGATAAACACTTACAGCCGTACAGTAAATAGATCCATTGAATTCAACGGAAATACGTTTTGATGTTTCAGCATATCTTTCAATGTATTTGGCAGCCTCTTCAAACTCTCCATAAGCCGTATACGCCTGCGTAAGATAAAAAATCGCAACAACATCGTCAGGACTTTTTTCTAATCTTTTAAGTAATAGACCTTCAGTACGTTTTCTTTTTTGGGCTTGTTTTTCTGGAGTCAAATCATATCCGTAATGATTCAAACGAACAAATTGACACAGAACGGCATCTGGTTTACCTTTTGTGATAACCGGAGTGTTATGAATAATGCCATCATATTTAACAGCACCATTTCTAAATAATCGAACGGAATTAAATCGCATCGCCTGCATATTTTTTTGAATATCACTTAAAATCACAGCAGCAGACATGCAATCATCAGGAAGTTGATTTAACCAAGTTTTAAGAACATCTGGTGAAGTAGCATCTTCCAAAAACAGCTCCTCATCAGCATCAATTATAAATACCCAATCTCCGGTAGCATAAGATATTGATTGATTGCGATGCTTGGAAAAATCATTTTCCCAAGGATGTTCAAATACTTTGGCTCCAGCAGACTCAGCGATTTTCATCGTATCATCTGTGGAGCCTGTATCTATGACAATTAATTCGTCAGCTATACCCTTTAATGATGGAAGGCATCTACGCAAATTATCTGCTTCATTCTTAACCATCATACAAATGGATAGCGTGACTGGTTTTCGCCCCGAAGTTCCCATCACGCTTCTCCATTTTAGCTATAAATTTTACTAAGATAACAATCATACTGCAAACCAGAATTAGTACCCAAAGTCACATAATGACGCAGATACCTATAAGCAGTACCATCGAAATCATTGGAAAACGGAATAACATACCTACCTTCAAGCAGATTATCAGTAGCTAGACTTGAAGCACCCGTAAGCATATTCGCTTTACCAATTTCAGTAATTACAAGATCGCAACCAGTAGTAAACGAAGTATTCTTACTCCCTTGCAACCTAAACGTAATCAGTTTACTTGTTGCCAGCGTGGAGTGACTAAAATCATAAACATTAATGACCATATCACCACGAGTACGTCCACCACCAGTATCAATATATTTATCGGTACCAAGAGGACTCTCACCTACCATGCTTGTTGCAACAGTACCTTTAGCTTTCAAAACCAAGAGGCTGTCTTTCATCCGCCCTCTGGAACTTCTTAAAAATTCATGCGTAGCCATTTTTATACCTCGCTATATCAAAAAAGTTGTAATTATTTTTGTTAAACGCTTTAATTAAAAAGCGTTATTAACAAAATTCAAAATTAAGCTGCTACCGCCCCATCCTTAATATAACGGAGTCTTGCAACTGCACGTGCTCTAAGAACAGCTATGGAAATAAGCCATTCAACCCTGGTACGATATACGGGTTTTTCATCAATCTCACCCATGTCACGTACATCCATCTCACCATTCTGAATACCAACTACACCATTCTCTGCGAAAGACAAGCAGTAGATGGAAGTACACTGAGAAGTACTACTTGCAGCCGCTTCAGTGAAAGGCATAATGTCATCATAATTATTGTCTTTATCAGCAATAAGAATTGGAAGATCATTATACATCGTAACTGTACGCCCAAACTCATCTTTCTCATAGGTGATATAACCACCAACAGTATAAAGACGTGCAGCCGCAGTAAGTCTACGCCGCATAGTCTTATTCATCAACCAGTGAGTTGGATCTTCTACTGCATCATAGGTTTCATCCAATTTTGCAAGCGACAGTACATCACCACCAGCACCAGCACCAGCATCTATACGTTGATCGCCGATACACCTAACCTGCAATCCGTCAAACTCTTCAGAATTCGACTCAGTATCACCCTTAACAATAGTCTTTGTGATAGCCAAACTCAGAGCTTTGATTTTCATGGACTCTTGGGCAGCACGTTGATCGAAATTTCCAGTCTTCTCGAAGTAAGTATCTACATCGATGTCACCACCGGCTACGAACAAAGGTTCCTGAATTCTATCTACTTCCCCAGTTCCTTCCGCATATGCTTCATTCAATGAACGAAATCCAACAGTCGGAAGTTTCTGCTCTCTATTAAAGATCAGAGAACCACCAGGAATGTTCTGAAAAGGCAGGGTGCGCAACATATCAGAGCTACTAGCAAACAGTTCCATAATGGTAGCCTTCAGTGTTTCATCCCTACCAAGTGCCAATTTGGCAGATTCAATAAGTGTTAAAGCCATTTTAAAATACCTCCAAAAATTTAAAGTTTCTTGATCTTTTATGCCTCAGTAGAGACATTACTCAGGCTACCGAGTTTTTTCCAAAACTGCGTTAGCGTCGCAACGCTTTTAATCTTTCACTAGGACTCATAACCGCAAGTGCCTGCAACTGTTGTCGCTTTGTAGCATCTGAACCAACATTTCCACCAGCACCTGAGCCGCCTTGATTTGTTTTCAGAATATCATCTTTATATTGATATTCATTAATTAATACTTCGATGGCCTCCTCTGGCGATGCGGGATCTCCAGGTTTGGACATACTTAAAATTTTATCTCCATTACTCCGTACAGCATACACTTGTAAATTTCCATTCTTTTCTTCGATACTAAAATTCGCTCCAAATGTATTGTACGCCATCTCAGCAGGAATAACCGTGTGATCTTTAAGAAATCCACTCCGATCAAATGCGCCTCTAATGAGCAATTTGCGAATAGCGCCATCTTTACGTTCAACTTCCTGTTCACGTTCCTGTATTTTGGTTGTGTATGCAGCAGTTAAATCCTTCATTTGCGTTTCATATGCTTCCGCAACGCCAGCTTTCAATTTTTCTACTTCAATATTTCTCTCTTTATCGAGCTGGTCCAAATTAGATACAGTAGCAAGTGCTTTTTTTGCTTTTTCTGGATCTATACCAATAAAAGAATTTAACTTCTTTTGTACTTCTTCTGGTGATAGTCCATCAAATGCGTCCAATTTCGACTTGTATGCATCTTTCTCTTCTCTATAGGTTTTGGCTTCCGCCTGTAATGCTGGAATTTTTGTGAAAAGATGGATAGCATCTAATCCAAATTCTTTCTCATCTTCTTTCTCATCATCAAAAACCAACGGTCTTCCATTTTCATCAAACTGAATGCCATTGCCGTTTTCCAACAGCCTATATTGTAATGCCATGTTATAAACTCCTTGCTTTTCCAAGCATATGATTAATTTTTCAAATCCAACTAAAATTCTTTTTATAGTTGGTACTATTAAATGTTGTAAGTACCTCCTTTCATGCTAACCAAAAAAGTTATTGACAAAGTACACACTAACATATTATGGTATTGTGGAACATGAAAACATATATTTTTGGAAAAGTCAAGCTATTTTTTTGGGTGACATAAAAAAATATAAAAACAGGACTAGCATCAAGAATAGAAAGGAATATAACAATGCCCTCAATGCCAAAAGAGTTAAAAGGAATTATACCCCCTTCAAAAATATATAAGAAAAAAGTAAGAAAAAAGATAACGCCATCCCAAAGAACAAAGCTAAAAAAAGAATTTTTGGAAGAATATGAAAAAGAAGGCATGTCGATGAACAAGGCATCAAAGATTGTTGGATTCTCACGCCAGGTAATATATAAATGGGCTGAAGCAGATCCTGAATTTGCTGAAAAATTTGAAAGAATAAAATTCTCGAAAGAAAACAAAAATAAAAAAGCCTGGGACAAAATACATAAAGATGACACTGAAATTAAAAAAAGACTCTTGGAACTATATTCTGATGATAGTTATTCTATTGCCTCTGCGTTAAAAGAAGTTTCGAAAGAATTTCCAGCTAAAATTGATGATCAGTATTTTAATTACCTAGTAAAAACAGATTTTGAGTTCAAAAAGCAGTATAAAATGCTACAACAAAAATTAAGACCACAACTAGTAAAAGGAGTCGAGTTACGGGGATCAATAACGTCTGCTAAAATTAAAGAAAGACAGAACAAATTCCTGGAAGTATACACTACACAACATTTTAATATAACAAATGCTTGCAAAGCATTAGACATAAAAAGATCTACTGTAATGAGTTGGTGTGTAAAAGATCCTGAATTTGGTGCTGCGCTGGATGCTGCACAAGATGAAAAAGAAGATTGGGTGGAAGATAAATTGCTTCAATTGGTAGATGAGGGTAATATGCCAGCTACTATATTTTTATCAAAAATATTACTACAGAAAGCACGATTGGATAGAAGACATGCTTATGTTGAACAACCACAAAAAATAGAAGGCCATATTTCACATGTACATAAATTCGATCAGGATCAGTTGGATGCGATGGTCCGTGGAAGAAAAATAGATCGCTCTAAATACGCAAAGATGCTTGAAATTGACGATCCTAATATTATTGATGCGGAGTACATAAATGAGTCTTCCAACTGAAGAAGAGCTAACTCCAGAACAGATAGCACGATCTAGTCTATTAAGTTATGTAGGACTTGAATATCCAAAATATCAAGCAGAACCAATGCATGAATTAATAGCCACTGCACTAGAAGCAGTAGAAGCAGGTAAGATACGGAGATTACTAATAAATTGCCCGCCACAACACGGAAAAACGCTCCTTGCTTCTGAATTCTTTCCTGCCTGGGTATTAGGAAGAAATCCAGATTGGAAAGTTATAGCAGCCACGTATAATCAAACTAGAGCTAATGAAGTCGGTAACGTAGTCAGAAATAATCTCACAAGTGATACCCACAGAGCAATATTCCCAGATTGTGAAATAGCAGATACAAAATCCGTTCAACATGTTGCTACCACACAAAGAGGTCATTATTATAGCACTGGTGTTGGGGGAGCATCCACCGGAAGGGGAGCAAATCTATTTTTACTCGATGATCCGCTGAAAGGAAGAGAAGAAGCTGAATCCAAATTAATACGTGAAAAAATAAAGGAGTGGTATCGTGCAGTAGCATACACAAGATTACGTCCAGATAATAGAATTGTGATAATTTTAACACGTTGGCATCTCGACGATTTAGCTGGATTTGTACTAAGAGAACACGCCCATGAAAATTGGAAAGTAATTGAACTAAAAGCAATAGCAGAAGGAAATGATATACTAGGAAGAAGCCCAGGAGAAGCCCTATGCCCAAATATGTACAACAAAAAACACCTCGAAAATGTAAAGATAATCGAGGGTACATATAATTGGGAATCTTTATATCAACAGAGGCCTGTGTCTAAAGAAGGTGGAATGGTAAAATATGAATGGTTAAAACATTACACAGAATTACCAGAAGAGGAAAATGTTGAGAAAACAGTAATTAGTTGGGATACAGCATATAAAGAGGAACAATTAAATGATCCATCAGCAGCTACCGTATGGCAAATAACAAAAAATGGTTATTATCTGATTGATGTTGTAAACAAAAGAATGGAATTCCCAAAATTAATTAGAAAAGTAAAAGAACTTCATGAAATACATCACGCGTCTGCTCACCTAATAGAAGGAAGAGCCTCTGGACAATCTCTAATACAAGAATTAAAAAGAAATACAACAATACCAGTAGTGGAAATTTCAACTAAGAACCAAGAGAAAAAAGTACGTTTTGATGCTGTTACTGGATTATTTGAATCAGGAAAAGTATGGCTGCCTGATAAGGCACATTGGAAAAATGAAACAGAAGATCAGATATGTTTATTCCCATCTACAAAATATGATGATATAGTGGATAGCGTATCACAATTTCTAAATTGGGTTAATAAGCCAAGGTATGTATCTAGGCCAGCAAATAAACTTTATTGGAAATAATCAAACGCAAGGAGAATACAAAATGGTAATGACTATAGAAGAATTACAGAAAAAGCATGAAGTTTATTATGAGCATATCAAGGCATGGAGCTTCTACGGATTAGCATATCAAGGAGGTAAACCATTTATTGATCATGCGTTACAGAAGCACACAAGGGAGAGTCAGGCTAATTGGAAGGCTAGACAGGATGAGGGTATATGTTTCAATTACTCTAGCATCGTCATTGATCTATTCAATTTCTACCTAACGGAGAAACCAGCAGTTAGAAATCTTGGTAAATTATCAGATGATGTATTATGGAAAATGTTTACAAAAGATGCTGACTTGTATGGAACTAACTTTGATGTATTCCTAAATGAAGCACAAAAGATGGCTGGCATATATGGTGCTGTTGGTGTTCTTACAGATAAACCAAACTCCATGAGTAAGGTTGTAAAAGATGATATTAAAAAAGGTATATACCCATACTGCGCTTTATTCACTCTTCCAAATATACTGGACTGGAAACATGAAAGGCATCCAGAAACAAACAGACCTACCTTAACATATCTGAAATTACTGGATTTTGATAATAGATATTTACTGTGGTGGCCAGATAGGTGGGAAATATGGAAATTACCAGAAGGAACACGGACTCCGTTTAGAATACATAGACATACAGACACCTCAGACTATCAATTAAGACCTGGTGATAATAAATGGGCAGACGAACCTGGACAAGCTTATAATACAAACGATGGGCAGGAAGAACCTATATTGGTGAATTCAGGCGATAATCCATTAGGAGAAATTCCATTTGTATGGTTTCAAAATATCAAAAGTGTAATGAATCCATATATTGGTGTATCTGATATTAAAGAAATATCCAGAATCACTGCTAGTGTCATCAGAAATATATCTTATGGTGAAGAGGTTATCAAATTTGCTGGTTTCCCACAAGCAAGAAGACCTATGGCAAGAGAAGGTGAAGAGATAAATAATGAAGCTGGTGTAACAGCTATTTTAGAATTTAATCCAGAACTTGGTGCAGATGGAAAACCTGATTGGTTAGAAGCCAAAGTGCAGGAGCCTGTGGATGCTATACTAGCATGGGTGAGTAAGAAAATAAGTGAGATATTCCAACTAGCGCATTTATCAGGTATACACGCTCAGGAGTCGAGTAATTCAGTAAGATCTGGTGTTGCTCTACGTTATGAATACCAGCAACTTAGTCTTGTATTGACCAAGAAGAGTGAGAATGTAACTGAGACGGAATTAGGCATAATCAAGTACTGGTTAAAATGGCAATCAAAATCGAACTGGTTTGATACTATGCTGATTTCCAGAAGTAAGGATTTCAGCATTGATGATCTGTCTCAGAATCTTGAAAATGCAATAATGGCGAATAAAATAATACCAGAATTAAGCTTCAAAAAAGCATTGATGAAAGTGGTTGCGAAAAGGGTACTTCCTGATATACCGGATGTGGAATTATTTGAAATATATGGTAAGATTGATGAATTAACTGAAGATGATCTTAAAGAACCGGATGAAACTAAAGACAGATCCGCAAAAGATATTCGACAGGAAATTCAAGAAAAATATAAGACACCAGTAGAATCTGACACCATGTAACAGGTAGCTACCTAATGCCAAAATTAACAGTACTATTTCCTGTATATAATTCCATCGCCAGAAATGGCGATGGGTTCCTACAACAAGCATTAGACTCACTGATAAACCAAACATTCCAAGATTTTGAAATATATATACTGGATAATATATCGACAGATGAAACTCCGGATATATGTAGAAGTTATGCGAAAAGAGATAGTAGAATAAAATTCAATATTGATAGTGAACAAAGATTTCCTGAAGATGGAATAAATAAACTTGCTGAAAACGTTACTAGTGAATTTTTGATGGTTGCTAATTGTGACGATCTATGGAACCATTATTATATAGAGCTACTATTAGATCTATTCAAACATAATCAAAGCATTGATTTGGCATATTCAAATGGTAATTTTGTTAACGCATCGAACCATATTGGAAATCCATTAGTAAGAAACACTTCATTCACATATACAAATGATTTATACCTAAACTTCTGTCTCGGAGTACAGCATAGAACTGTGGTACCAATACTATTTGGTATATTCAAAACAGAAGCTTATAAAAACACTTTACCATTTCAAGCGTTTGATTCACTGAAAGCTAATGTGGATAATTTGTTTTTAATGAAATTTCTACTATCTGGATATAAAGCTAAATTGCATAATGAATCATTATTTTATTATAGGGAACGTACCAGAACTCTTTGTTCATCTGAAGTTGAAGGGATGCCAGAGAGTCCCATACTAATATTTGCATACTACATACTACATCAACTAAATTTCTATTCTACAGTGAATAATCACATACCGGAAAATTCAACATTACTGAAACTTGTATCATTCGATAGTACGCTACGCTGCATATCCAGGCTACTATTATGGATAACTAAAGATTACAATCCAGATAAATTTGAAACAAATGTATTAGAAACCCTATATGACAGGTACGCTATAATAAAATCTCTCTTATTAACAGATAGCTATCCCTCATTAACAGAAGAACTATGTAAAGAAACCTGTAAAAAAAGCAGAATATTTAAAAATCATATCCTACAGTATATTTACGATGTTATGCGTACACATAAAATACTTAAAGACGTTACAATAAAAATGGATATGATTCATAAAGATCTTGAAGACATACTAAATGACTTCCCAAACGACTACAGAGTAACCGTCAATGAATAAAGAGCCAATGTGTGATCGTTCACATTGGAGTATCTTTATTGCATTTTCTTTTTCCAACATTCTCAGATAACCTAAATACCCAGATAAGTAATTCCTCTTCTCTGCATATTTGATAGACAAGTAATCTAATAAATTATCTGGATTCAATAATTCATTAATTGGCTCTATATGAATTATATATTTTGGCTTATTTTTTAACAAATAAGATACAAAACTCTGAAAGTCTGCACCTAGTTGCTCCATTGAAGCTATTGTAATTACGGCACTATTTCGTTTTAATTCAAAATCAAAATCAGGATCAAACATATTAAACTTCTTACTGGATACATTATACATAAATCCATTTAAAGAATCTACACTTTTCAAAGAAGTATCCACCCAATCAAGACCACAAATACCCCTCAACTTTTGATTAGCCCAACTGACTCGCATTAAATTATGTCCAGTACCACAACCAAACTCATAAGCATAATCTACATCTGGTAGATACTCCTTAAAAATATACTTCTGCAAAAAGCAAAGACTTTGGTATTCTAAGCAAACATCAGCAGTATCTTCTGCGTATACCCACTTACCACCCATTCTTAAAATAGGGTATTTACCAAAATATCCTGGTACATATGAACTCCTATCATAACTTTCAGCCCAACCACTATTCCATTTTTCTATTCTACTATCTCCAGCCCTATCATTCTCTCCTAATTCATCAATATGTTTCAAAACAAAGAGCAGCCAATCATCGTACTCCTGATTATTCAAATAATGATAGTTCAAACCAATCTTATTAATTTCTGAATTTACATGCTTAAAGATTTCATTCATAAGTAACACCTCTCATAGGTATTTTATTTTTCCAATTATATGCAAAGGAACTAATAGCTATACCCAAACCTTCACTTACAGAAGTAAATTCAAAAATAGGGAACAAACTTTTAAACCTATTATTGTTAGATGGTTTTCTCATTTGTCCATCTGGTTTACTATGATCAAAGACACACTCTACTCCTACAGTATTCCCTATAATCTTTACAACATACTCAATAGTTACTTCTTCATCTGGTGAAACTATTAAGGGAATGGATGAATCATATTTTTTCAAACACTGCAAAGATATATTAGCCATATCATCTACAAAAACAAACTCTCTCAAAGGTTTTCCAGTACCCCAAACTACTAAGGGTTTGTTCTCTTTCTTTGCAATAAATGCTTTATGAATTAATGATGGAAGCACATGTCCATTTTCAATATCATAATTATCATTGAAACCATAAAGATTCGTAGGTATCAGAGTAATAAAATCACAACCATATTCAGTTCTATAAGATGTACTTTGTACATCAAGCATTCTCTTAGCATGGGCATAAGCAGCATTGGAGGGGTGCGGTGGACCATCATGAATATTTTCTACACTCAAAGGATAAGGGGCATTATCGGGAAACACACACGTACTCATATATGAAATCAGTTTTTTTACTCCTACCAATCTAGCACATTCAAGGACATTGTTATTAATATTGATGTTAGTATTAAAAAATCTACCAGGATGATTCATATTACTGCCAATACCACCAACAACCGCAGCAGTATGAATTACAACGTCTGGTTTAAGATAATCAAAAATTGCTTTGGTAGCATGAAAATCCGTAAGATCGCATTGAGAATGTGTCAAAGGAATTACCTCATACTCAATTAAATTAGCTTCTCTGTAAATCGCACTACCCAACAACCCATCTGCACCCGTTATAAGTAATTTCATTATAGCTCCTTTTGTAAATACTTAAACCATTCAATTGTCCTTTCAAGACCTTTTTCAATACCTATAAACTTTATAGCGCCAAATTCCTTAGTATATCTATCTGTAGATATTCCCACAAATTTAGGGGATGGGTCAATTCCTACTAAATCTGTCAACTCCACTTGAGCCTCTAATTTATCCCCTATCATCAAAGCTAATCTTGCTATTGTAAGGTTACTTTGACCTCCTACGTTATAGACGGTATGCTTACCATTCAACAAGATATTGAAAAGCATTGTAACCGTATCTGTAACGAAACAATACGTCCTTACATTTCGTAATCCACCTTTTGGTTCTATTCTCTTATTTTCCAAACCCATTCTAATGAAATCTGAGGAAACCCTTGTATCATCATATCTTACCCCAGGACCATAAGCTAAAGCAATCCGTGCAATCTTACCATTAAAGTTCAATTCATTTAAAGCATGAATAATTGTCTCGCCACAACGTTTACTTTCAATGTAGCAAGCTCTTGGATGTGCTGGTGTAGTAGTGCCAATCATATCTTCTGTAGCTTCAACTGTCAGACCACTATACAATTCGGAGGTACTAGCAAACAGAATAGAACCATTATCCTTTAGACAACTAATCAATTCAAATAAGTTATTTGTATTTATAGCAATGGTATTGAATTTATTTTCAGAAAACTTTCTTGGCTGTCCATATCCTGCTAAATGGAACAAGTAGTCATACCCCTTAGATATGAAATCAAATTCTCTTACCCCTTTCATAACGTAAGGCAAATTATTATTTCTAAAAACGTGAACCTCTGCACCAACGTCAACCAAAGTTGCCACTACATGATTACCAATTAAACCACTAGCTCCTGTCACTAACACCTTCTTACCTTCCATTTTCTCAATATTTTTAACTCGATCTGCTACACTTGGAAAAAAATAAGTTAAATTTACCATCTCAATCTCCTTACATTCCAAATAAGTCTATTTGTAATATCTTTTTGCTGATCGAAGCCAACGGGTACAAAACCTTTATCTGGTGAAACAGATACTATATTCAAATGAGGAAATGTATTTACTATTTCAGGAAGTACAGCAGAGTAAAACGGTTCTACAACAATGAGCTTACTACTAGGAACATTATTTCCTATAGTCTTCAAATCTAATGGTACTACAGTAGAGCAATACAAAACTTTGATTCTATCATCTCCTAGTAACCCAGATTTTCTGACGTATTCGAAGGCGGGACCTGTCACAAGCAGGGTGAACCTTGAGCCAGTTCCATGAAGTGGGAGCACCTCACCAAAGTTGACACCAAAATGATCAGCATTGACATGCTCTGACAGGCGATAGTAGGTAGGTTGACCGTTACTGTAGCACTGATGGAATAACTTGTCAAACTCTTTTGGATGACCTGGAACAACTATCTGCATATTGGGTATCTGATGCAGAATTGCAACATCTGCCGGACAGTGATGGGTAGAACCCAATTTATTATAATCAAAAGAGGCACCAACAGAGACAAAATTACCACCAAGCCTCTGATACCCGAAGTCCACCTTGAGAAATTCATATGCTCTCTCCACTAAAAAAGGTGCTATAGTGTGTACAATTGGAATGAACCCTGTCATAGCTAACCCTGCTGCCAGTCCTATTGTGGCTTGCTCACAGATACCGATGTTCTTAGCTCTGTCTGGGTATTGTTCGAGTACATGTCGAAATCCCCAAACTCCAATGTCTCCTAAAAGAAGATAAAGCTTTTCATCTTTCCCCATTATTTCGGTTATTGTTTTTACGAATTGATTCCTCATACATACCTCCCAGATGTCTGGTTCATTTTTCAACCATATCCATTAGTGGAATTTCGTCCATAACATGAAATACAGTCTGATTTGTTATTTCAGATACTCCATTATTTAATTCTATTAGACGTTTTTCAGCGTATTTTTTTGTTAGATATGCTTCCTTTGGATCGTAATCCTCACGCCATTTATCTGTCTCTGATAGTAAATATATTTTTTTAACTTTCATCATATATCCTCCGCTGAAGTTTCTCCGTGATCAGCACAATCTTCAAACATTTCACAACTAGCATTGGGTGACATACGAATAGATTGAAAGGTACAAATTTTTCTTGCTTTATCACTACCACGATATAAATTCATCGCATTAAACCGACACTCAAGACATAAACATTGAAAAACATCTGTAGCTTCCATATATTTAATCCCCTCATGCCATCATACCGGCAGTTCTGTAGTTTTCACACTTTCCATCTACACCAATTTTTAGGAATTTCAAAGCACAATTGTTGTTTTCCATATTTCTGTAAACACAACTGTAATTATCACAATTCACTTCACACAAAGAAAAAAGATTAGTAGTAATATCCACTGTTATGTTTGATGCCTTTGCCATTATTCTAACTCCTTTAAAGCCTGCTCATATTGATCTTGATTCATGGATTTATGGTGCCATTCTGGATTATTTTCCATGAAACTAACACCACAACCTTTAACTGTTCTTGCTATAATTGCTAGAGGTACTTTAGGTGGAATAGATTCTTTGGTTATGTAATAATCAATATCGTGAATACTATGTCCACTTATTTGAGTAATACACCAACCAAATGCAGCAAACACTCCAGGTAAATGCGCCGTTAAAGCTCTATCAGCAGAACTATTTTGATCAACAATACAGCAGAGATTTCCAAGATTATGATACGATGCCAGATTCATCGCTTCCGCCACACTCCCCTCATTTGCTTCACCGTCACCAATTAGCACATAAACTCTGCCTTTTTTACCAGAAGCTTTCAGACCCATAGCAATTCCAACTCCAATAGGCAGTCCATGTCCCAAGGAACCAGTCGAGGCTGTGACATAAGGTAGTTTCACTCTGTCTGGATGGCCAGGTAGACAAGTTCCATCTTGACAGAATGTACTCAAATCAATTCCTGGTAGATGACCGAAATGATCTAAGACAGTGTACAGACCTAACGATGCATGTCCTTTACTAAGAATGAAGTAATCATCCTCAGTTAAAATCTTGCCATAGAGAGTATATAGTATCTCCACTATAGAAAGTGATGATGCTACATGACCTTCTTGCGCCTCATAAGCAGTTGTTATGATCTTTCTACGAATCTTTTTTAAATCCATGTTTGTCATAATACTCCTTTTTTGCAGCCTGATATTCTTTTCGTAATCCGGTATTCGTAACAACCCCATTACCTGTTTTTGTATAGCTGCGATCAGTAGTACTATAATCACCGTAAACCTGTTTTCTAATTCTCTTGGCTACTGTCTGTCTCATTTTATTACCTCCTTTAAAGCTTCAATTAATTGATCTTTCCACACATTATATGTAGCTACTTCTCTTTCTGAAACCATGCTGTCTTTTAAAATTAATAAGCATTTGTCAATCTGGTCATTTACGGAAATCTTTCCAACCTTAGTGGCAGTCACAGTTACATTACTTAGATACGGCCATCTATCCCATTGTGTAGTAGACATATCAGTAATATGAAAACCAAGTATTGATAGGGTAGTTTCAAATCGTTCATTGAACCACTGATCAGTATGGAACCCCCAAGGTGCCGCCTGATCTCCGGTTAAATGCCTGATAATAGCCATCTTATGCTTGTACTCAATATCATCTGACACAAGTTGTTTAATGCTTCCCATGAAATCTGGTGTTTCAATTACTAAGATGCCATCAACTTTTAACCAGAAGTGCCATTTGACTAATTGCGCTAGGGCAATAATTCTTGGAAAATGCTCGAACATGTGATGACTTCTTATTTCGTCAACAGAGAATCTTGGAAAGTTAAGATCCTTTACAATATTCGCTTCAGCATCAGCAGCAGATTTCATGACATTGTGTTGATCCTGTGGGAAATCGATATCAATGTAATCTGGGAGACTCACATTACCGCATCCGAGATGTAACCGTACTGGTCCACCACGCCTACATAGTCCAGATTCTATTAACTTGTCTAGTGTATCCATTTTAACCTCCAGTAAACTCTAATACTTCCCTAACTCTTACTTCGGTAGTGTGATTCTGCAACAAATTAACTCTAGCATTCTCTGCTATATGAAAACGCAGTTTCGAATGAGCTTGTAAATTAATTAGGCATTCTAACAACTCAAATTCCGTTTCATAATATAAAATATCTTCACCATCAGTAAATAAATTATCAACACCGTTTTTCATCAAAGGAGAGATCACCGGCTTACCAGCAGCCATTCCTTCAATAACTCTGCTTGATAAAACGTTAGTACGATGTGGAGGATTTACAAAACCACATCCAGGTAGAGTACAAAGGTGATTAATCCAAACCGAGTATAATGATCGCCTGATATCATACCATTGTTGATAGAATTCTAAATATGTTAATGTTACATTAGAAAATAGCTTATCAAACCAAGCTGGAAGTATAGTAGAATCTTCAGCAGACGGAGGGTTAATATTTAACGTGTACTCAAGACTCTTAATCCATTCAGATCTATCACCATATAATGTGCCGTAGAATATTGCGTTATCCGCAGTACCACTGGGTTGTTTTATTAATCTATATGGAATAGAAGCAATACCTAACATCGTTGGTTTATTACAGGCAATTAAATCACGTTCATCAGTGACAACGCAATGCGTAAGATATGGTAATTTTTGATAAGTATTATCAATCCTACGCTGTGTCCCTGTTGGATTACTAATAAATTCATCTTTTGCTATAGTGAGACTTTCAACAATAAATCCAACTCTAATAGGAGCTAATTCAGTAAGCCAATTTAAAAATTCATCTGACATCTGTGAGTGAACAACCTCAAGCCAAACTTGATCGAATTTCTTATCTCCAACTATGTCTTTTGCGTATTTTAACCACATATCATTATGATACGTTGCTGGTATTGTTGTATGATCAATATTCTTAAAACCTTCAATCATTCCTATTCCAAGTGGGTAAGGAAACTTTCTGGCTGAGAAAAATCTATTAAACTCCAATGGCAGATATAAAATCTTCACGATCAATCTCCTATGTCATCAAACAGTATTGGTATTACTGCTTGAAAACCCTTCAGACATGATTTCATTAACTCTCTAATCTGAGGATGTGCTGCTTTGGAAGTACGAAGTTTAAAAATATGTCTCCACTCTCGCATGTTAGCACTTACGACAATTTCAGTCTTTAAGGAATTAGGTAATACTTCTCTCGCTTGTTCTGGTCGCCATCCCTGCCGTAGTAAATTCAGGTATGCCTCTTCAGCATTTTTCATTGCCCGTTCCCATTCAAATTTTGGTGCCTCATCTGATGTTTCCCACCAAACCGGCTTAATAAATTCCATATCTCCATCATATTTCACATATCGTGTACTCTCTTGACTAAAAGCACAAAGCCGATGCCTTACCAGTTCGTGTGTGACTCCTCGATTGGTAATGAATTTTACAGAAGCATTAACATGTTCAATGACACTCTCATGCCCACTCTTTAAAAGACTATTAACAAATTTAGCTGCTGATTCATTGG
>FLOH01000727.1_pt1 | contig 61483 bp, 55 predicted proteins | sample 756751 | NCBI WGS metagenome assembly FLOH01 (sample SAMEA4026879, study PRJEB14308) | marine metagenome | biome: coastal water; material: water | depth 74 m
AGTAACCCCGGGCTCCAACATTAGCCGCTTCGAGCGGCCACGCGCCGAGAGGCGTTCTGCGGTCCGGCTCCCTAGTTCTTCCCCGCGGGAGCTTCGTGTGTCTCGACGGCAACAATCTGTGGCGACGCAGTGTCTAAAGAAAAATGAATCACACTGAAGCTTCCCGTTGCCAGGTTTGCTAGGTCATACCAGTGAGCTCCGCCTCCACCATGGCCCACCTCGGCGGCAGCAGAAACAAGCTGGGGCAAGACGGGTCCATGGGAGCACACCACCGTGCCCACTCTTTTCCCCATTCGTTTCTCGATGATGGAGTGCACTTTGTCCCCCGAAGACTCGAAGTTGTCTTGGGCGAGACCTTGTGAGGTTTTCAGTGAGAGCGAGGCAGCTTCTTCCAGAGGACCCATGGTTGCTAGGCAGCGCGCTGCAGGACTGCTGAGGATTGCTTCGGGACCAAACGCTCTAATACCGCCTGCGATATTCCGGGCTTGGAGGAGACCTTTATGGAGAAGTGGCCTGGTCGAATCGGGACCATCCCAGTTTTCTGGTGGCATCGCTTTCCCATGTCGGACAAGAATCAGTGGGAAAGTCCTCGCCCGGCCACTCTCAAACAGTGCCTCGAAGTTTTCGACAATATCCACGTCGTGTTCGTAGGTGAGGGCTTTGCGAGCCTTCTTAATGCTGAGCCACTCCAGGGCAAAGATTTCGTTGTTGGACTCAAAGGGTGAGCGCTCCGCTTCACCAGCATCAACTTCTGCGGCCCAGTAGTAGACCTCTTTTGGCTTGCCGCCAGGAAGCGAGTAATCCACGCGACCGAGGTAAGGACCCAGGGTGATGTGGAGACTTGTTTCCTCCAGAATTTCCCGTTGCGCGGTTTCGGGCAGAGTTTCCCCTGGGTCCACTTTGCCTTTGGGCAACGAGACATCTTTGTGTTGGGTTCGATGAACAAGCAAGATGCGGACTTCGCCATCGACCACTTTCCAACAGACAGCGCCACCGGCAAATACGGTGTTGGGGGAGGAGTTCACGCGATTATGCCGCCTCTTTTGCGGGCAGAGATGTCCTGCATCGTGTCATTTTGAACATCCCCCAGTAGCTCACCCGAATCATCACGGAAGTGTCTCGTCCACGAACCGTCAAGGCGTAGCGACCAGGATTGCCTTTCGTTGCTCATCCCCCGGTCGAGTTGGGATTCTAATTGCGAAATATGGTGGGGGTCCGTGATCTGCACCAAAACCTCGATTCGGCGGTCCAGGTTGCGGTGCATCATGTCGGCACTGCCGATATAGACAGCGGGGGACCCGGCATTGTCGAACCAAAAAATCCTTGAGTGCTCTAAATAGCGCCCCAGGACGCTTGTGACCTTAATCGTTTCGCTCAATCCGGCAACACCGGGAATAAGCGTGCAGATTCCCCTGACCCAAATCTCGACGGGCACACCGGCCATGCTGGCCCGGTAGAGGGCATCGATGATGATTTCGTCCACCAGGGAATTCAGCTTCAGACGAATCCGGGCAGGCTTGCCCGCTTCGTGGTTTTTGATCTCCGTTTTGATGAGGTTGAGCAAGCCTTTTCGAAGGTATCGCGGAGCGACAAGAAGTCGTTTGTATTTTTTCTCCAGCGCATAACCAGACAGTTCATTGAAGAGTCGGGTCAATTCTTTCCCCACCTGCTTGTCTGCGGTGAAGAGCCCATAGTCTTCATACACCCGGCTGGTTTTGGGGTTGTAGTTTCCTGTTCCCACGTGAGAGTAATGCCCAAGGGTTCCGTCTGCCTCTTGGCGGATAATGAGCGTCAACTTGCAATGGGTTTTGAGCCCCACAAGCCCATAGACCACGTGAACTCCCGCTTTTTCGAGCTTCCTGGCCCAGGAAATGTTGGCCTGTTCGTCAAAGCGAGCTTTGACTTCCACCAGTGCAAGAACCGCTTTCCCGGCTTCGGCAGCCCGGATGAGTGCACCAATAATCGGGCTATCCCCGCTGGTTCGATACAGGGTCTGTTTGATGGCCAGCACGTTCGGGTCGTGGGCCGCCTGCTCAAAGAAGGCTTGAACACTGGTCGCAAAAGATTCGTAGGGGTGGTGAACCAATATGTCCCCCGCACGAATGGAGCGGAAAATATCGGGTTCTTCCGTGGGCTCGGAGGGGAGTAATTGGGTTGAGGTAACAGGAAGGTGGGGTGGGTATTTCAGCGAGGGCCGCTCGATAGCAGCAATTTCGAAAAGCCCAGTGAGACCCAAGGGCGCGGGTAGTCGATAAACCTCCTGCTTGGTTATTCCCAATTCACCGATGAGTAGCTCCAGCGTGACATCGTCCATGTCATCGGTGATTTCGAGCCTGATGGGGGGACCAAACCTTCGCCGGAGCAGTTCTCGCTCGAGCGCTTGGATGAGGTTTTCACTCTCATCCTCATCCACTTCCACGTCTTCATTTCGGGTCACACGGAATTCGTGGTGCTCGAGGACTTCCATTCCGGGGAACAGCTCTTGAACATGGTTGGAAATCAGGTCCTCAATGGGGATATAGCGCTCTCGTCCGGTCCCATCATCGGGCAGAGCAATAAAGCGCGAAAGAATGGGCGGGACTTTGAGCCTGGCAAATTCGACGGTGTCTGTTTTGGGGTTTCGAATCCGAACCGAGAGGTTCAGCGAGAGACCAGAGATGTAGGGGAAAGGGTGGGCGGGATCTACGGCAAGGGGCATCAGCACGGGATAGATTTGCTCGCTAAAGAGCTCATCCAGGCGCTCACGGTCGGCATCCCCGAGGTCACTCCACGATTCGATATGGATATCCGCATCATCCAGAGCGGGTTTCACCAGGTCAGAGAAGGCTCGCGCGTGGCGGTCTTGCAAAGCGTGAGCCGTGTGGGAAATATCTTCCAAAACCTGCTGGGGAGATCGACCCGTGTTGGTGGGGACAGCAATACCGGTGACCATGCGGCGTTTCAAACCGGCCACTCGCACCATGAAGAACTCGTCGAGGTTACTGGCAAAAATCGCCAAGAAATTCACTCGCTCCAGCAGGGGAACTTCCGCGTCTTCGGCGAGTTCGAGCACTCGTTGGTTGAAAGCCAGCCAACTCAGTTCGCGATCGAGAAAACGGTCATGGGGGAGATCGTCGGAGTGCGGCGGTGTGATTTCATCGAAATCCTCGGCGAAGTCGCCGCCTACCCCCGCGGCGACGTCATACTCGCGGCGAATCTCATCCATGGGCGTCATTGTGTCACCTCCGCCGCAGCGATGGCGAAAGAATGAAGAAACCGTCGCTAGAGGCCAGTGGGGTGCTGGCTGGTGGGCGAGGGCTGGTTCATGTTCTTTACTTCTTCCGAGGCTTCGGCAATGGTGAATCGGTAGCCGACGTTTCTGACCGTTCCGATGAGGGACTCCATCTCACCAAGCTTCGCGCGTAGACGACGGACGTGAACATCCACCGTTCTTGTGCCACCAAAGTAGTCATACCCCCACACTTCACTGAGCAACTGTTCCCTGGTGAACACCCGTTGCGGGTGGCCTGCCAAAAACCTCAATAACTCAAACTCTTTATAGGTCAGATCGAGTGCTCGACCGTTTGCTTTCGCCTGGTAGCTGACTTCATCAATGGTGACCCCGCTGGCTGAAATCATGCTGTCACCCGCTGCCGCGGTCCCCTTGGTGGTGAGCAACCGAATTCTCGCGTCTACTTCCCCCGGCCCAGCAGTGGCGAGGACGACATCGTCAAAACCCCACTCCGCATTCAGTGCCGGCATTCCCGACTCGCTGACCACGACAAGGAGGGCTGCGGAAAGACCGGTGGTGGTGAGTATTCGACACAGCGCTTTTGCGGCAGAGAGATCGTTCCGGGCATCAACCAGCACAACGTCAGATTCCGGTGCGCTCACCAGCGAAGCGGGTTGGGCGGGAATGGTGCGAACACGGTGACTGAGAAGGTTGAGAGCAGGGAGCACTACAGAGGCTTCCTCGGAACTGAGCGCGAGAATGCTTGCCATAACGGCTCACCTCGATTCTTGCTTGTGCAGTGACCCCATTCTAACCGGGCTCTAGCATGGGGGTATGGCACCCATCCTCACCAACGTTCTTCCTGCGTGGATCGTCATGCTCGCCGGGGCGTTGGCGGTCGCTGTTTTCGCGCCAGAGGGGTCGTTGTTTCAAGGGCTGGTGGCGGTGTTGGCTGCGGCGATTGTGGTGGCCTTTGTCCTACAGATTGCCTTTTATCGCGCCGAGGGTCTGGTTTCCCGGTTGTCGCTGGCGTTGACGGGCAACGTGGTGATCACGGCAGCGTTTGCCATCGTTTTCCAGGTTCTCGCTCAGATACAATAAGGGCATGCTCCTTGCCATCGAAATCTTCTTCCTCGGTCTCCTCGTGCTTGCTGGAGTAGCAATCGCGTGGTTGTCGGGGATTGTTTTGCTCAATCTCTACAAGGGCCAGCGCTAGAGACGTGGCTCCCGCTCCCCACGAGCACCCACCCGATAAGCCCCGCGGGGGAGATGTATTTGCTGCGCAAAGGGCGTTTCTCCAAGGGAAAACCTGGTGGGATGCCAGTGCTCGCGGCATCGTTACTGTCGCGGGACCAGATCGTCTGACCTGGCTGCACTCTGTGACCAGTCAAGACCTTCTGGGCCTTCGGCCAGGAATCACAACCGAATCACTCATCCTCAGCCCCCAGGGGAAGATCGAACATTCCTTCCTCGTCACTGACGATGGCACGGTGTCGTGGCTGTTGACAGAGCCTGGACACCGCGATGCCGCAGCCGCTTGGCTGCAGTCGATGAAGTTTCGAATGGACGTCGTCATTGACACCCCCGAAGATCTCGTGATTGCAGGACTTTGGGGAACCCAGACGGTTGCTTCAGAAGCGCACTTTCCCATCACCTTCAGAGACCCCTGGCCACAGGTGGGCGATGGATCCGTGGGGTACCACCAGGGGGACCACCCCGGGTCTGGCTGGGACATGACCTACGTTCTGTGGGGAAGCGACTCCTCCGGCTTACTCGAGGACCAAGCACCCATCAGCGATCAAGCGTGGGAGGGCTTATCGATTGCAGCCGCCAGGCCCTCCGCCACAGAAGTGGATGAGAAATCCCTTCCCCACGAATTGGATTGGCTGCGCACCGCAGTGCATTTGAATAAGGGGTGCTATCGCGGACAAGAATCGGTGGCAAAAGTCCATAACTTGGGACACCCACCTCGGCGCCTCACTCTTCTGCATCTCGATGGCACCCCCTCGCTCCTGCCCGATCCAGGCGACGTGGTGGAAAGCGAGGGTGTGAACGTCGGACATATCACCCGGGCAGCATGGCATTACGAACTGGGACCTATCGCTCTGGCACTGCTCAAGCGAAAAGCATCTGCGGCAGACGTGAGCGTGGTGACGAAAGAGGGCACGATTGCTGCCGCTCAAGAAGTGTTGGTCCCGGAAGATGCCGGACGAGCGATGCCCCGGCAACGCCTGGGCTAGGAGTCGCTGGATAAGCTGGAGGCATGGCACACACACTGATTCTTCTGCGGCATGGTCAATCTGAATGGAACGAAAAGAACCTGTTCACCGGTTGGGTGGACGTTCGCCTCACCGCTCAAGGCCAGGAGGAAGCATCCCGAGCCGGCACTTTGATGCAAGAGCACGGTTTGCTCCCGGATGTTGTTCACACTTCCTTGCTGTCGAGGGCCATCCAGACCGCTAATCGCGCTCTGGAAACGGCCGACCGTCTTTGGATTCCCGTTCACCGCACCTGGCGCTTGAACGAGCGTCACTACGGCGCGCTGCAGGGAAAGGACAAAGCGGAAACGCTTGCCGAGTTTGGCGAAGAACAGTTTCAACTCTGGCGGCGAAGCTTTGATGTTCCACCACCGCCTATTGACCCCACCAATACCTATGCGCAGCAGGGGGATCCGCGTTATGCCGACGTGGAGGGGTTTGTGCCGAAGACCGAATCGCTAAAAATGGTGATTAACCGAATGCTTCCCTATTGGAATTCTGACATTTTTCCTGATGTTGCCGTCGGCAAAGTGACACTGGTAGTCGCGCACGGGAACAGCCTTCGTGGCTTGGTGAAGCACTTAGAGGGAATTGGCGATGACGACATCGCAGAGCTGAATATTCCCACGGGCATGCCTTTGGTCTATGAATTCACAAAGGGCATGAAGGTCAAGGGCCCTGGAAAATATCTTGACCCCACAGCGGCGGCCGCTGGTGCTGCTTCTGTCGCCAAACAGGGAGCAAAAAAAGGCTAGGACTCGCTCGGGTTCCATTCTCCCGACGAGAGATACATCATCTTCTTCGCGATGGAGACAGCGTGGTCGGCGAACCGCTCGAGATAACGTGATGCGAGTGTGGCGTCGACAGTAGTTTCAGCCCCCTGAACCCATCCTTCGCTCAACACGGTTTCGAAGACGGATAGGTGCAACTTGTCGACCTTGTCGTCCTCGTCGCGGATTTTCTCGGCCAGCGCGGTGTCTTGAGTTTTCAGCAGCTCCACCAGCATTGTCGCCAACTGGACATCGAGTGAACCCATCTCTTGGAAGGTGGGTCGAATGGACTTGGGCACCACTTTGTCGGGGAAACGGTACCGCGCAAGCTGGGCGAGGTGCTCCGACATGTCACCCATCCGCTCGAGCGACGAGCTGATGCGTAAGGCGCTGACCACGATGCGAAGATCTCTCGCGACCGGCGATTGCCTTGCAAGAATAGCGATGGCGTGCTCGTCTAGCTCGTTGACCGCCTCATCGATGATGCTGTCCCGGGCAATGACCGATTCGGCCAGCGTGACATCAGATTTGTTGAAGGCTTCGACCGCGTCCGTGATGGAAGTGACCACGAGACCGGCGATGGCGACGAGCCGATCCTGGACTTCGTGCAGTTCTTGTTGAAAAAGCTCGCGCATGTTGCTCCTTGTTGACCTCAAACCCCTTCATGCGACTCTCTCGCACCAACGTTAACGCGGGGTGATGCGGGGGTTAACTCTCCGCTTGAAGCCTAGTTTAGCGCCTAAAGCTCGCAAACGGCCGGTGGCAACACCCTAGGCTTGAGCCATGGAATGGGTCTGGTCATCGGGCTGGAGTGTGGGACTGGGCGTTGCCATCGGTCTTCTTTTGGCCGCGCTGGTCTGGGCCGCAGTGGGCTGGAGCCGTCGGGGTGAAACCGTCCTGGAACAGCCGGTGCCCCACGGCGTGGACACGGCGCTGGAAGTGATCGGTGCGACCGGGGTGGTCTTAGATGCAGACAACCGCGTGCTCCGGGCGGCTAAGTCGGCTATCTCTTTGGGCCTTGTCACTGACCGCGACGTGGTCTACCAACCGATCCTCGACTTAGTGCGGGAATCCCGCGAAGAGGGTATTCCTCTCTCTGAAGAGTTTGAGCTGCCCGGAGAAACTTCATCGGCACCGCCGGTGCACCTTCTGGTGAGGGTCGCGCCACTGGGACTTCGTTTGATGTTGGTGGTGGCCGATGATCGGTCAGAAATGTACCTTCTGGACTCTGTTCGACGTGACTTTGTCGCCAACATTTCACACGAACTCAAAACCCCCATTGGCGCTGTCTCGCTGCTCGCCGAAGCCCTCCAGTATTCCGCGGATGATCCCGATCAGGTGCGGGCCTTTGCCGCGACACTGGAAAAAGAGGGTCACCGCCTTGCGGAAATGACCAGCGACATCATTGAGTTGACCAAACTGCAATCCCTGGGCACGATTCAAGACCCCGAGGTAGTCTCAATCGATCGAGTGGTCGAACAAGCGATTGCTACCAATTCGGTCCTGGCGAAGAAATCTGGCATCACCGTGGCCATGTCGGCGACAAGCGGTGGTTTGGTCATGGGAGATCCTGGCTCCCTGACGAGTGCGCTGCATAATCTGGTGCGCAACGCAATTATGTATTCCCCATCCCAGTCCCGGGTGGGGGTGGGAACCAGCATTAAAGGCGGGGTGATCGAAGTCTCTGTCACCGACCAAGGCCAAGGGATTGCCGAAGGGGACCTCGAAAGGATTTTTGAGCGTTTTTATCGCAGTGACCCCGCTCGATCGCGCGACACGGGAGGAACTGGATTGGGTCTTGCCATCGTCAAACACGTCATCAATAACCACCAGGGGGAAGTTCGGGTGTGGTCGCAATGGGGTAAAGGCTCCACCTTCACCATCCGTTTGCGCCAGGCCCCCGTGGGCTCTGAGTTAGGCGATGAAGGGGAGGTTCTGCCAGCACCCGTGGGTAAGAAGGTCATTCCTCGGCCGGCCGAATACCTCGCCACTGATGAAATTCCTGTGGTGAGTGTGGAGAAAAGCTCCGCACCGGGAGAGGGCAGAAGGCCGTGACGTCAATCCTGGTTGTCGAAGACGAAAAGTCTCTCAGTGAACCCCTGGCGTATTTGTTGCGCCGAGAGGGCTACGACGTTGCGGTGGTGGACAACGGTCTTTCCGCCGTGGAAGCCTTCACCGAAGACCCACCGGATCTCATGTTGCTGGATTTGATGTTGCCGGGGCTTTCGGGAACGGAGGTCTGCCGCCAGGTGAGGCTCACCTCTTCCCTTCCGATCATCATGTTGAGCGCGAAAGACGCCGAAGTGGACATTGTCGTGGGTTTGGAGCTGGGAGCAGATGACTACGTGACCAAGCCATATTCCTCGCGCGAGCTTCTCGCGCGTATCAAAGCAGTGCTTCGCAGGCCAGCCCAAGAACCTGAGCCCGAGGGTGGCGTGCTGGGGTATCACGAGATCTCCCTCGACACCGACCGCCATCAACTCTTCGTTCGAGGCGCACCGGTCTCTCTTCCCCTCAAGGAGTTTGAGCTGCTGGAGTTACTGATGTCCAATGCTGGCCGCGTCTTGACGCGGGGCCAAATTATCGACCGGGTATGGGGCTCTGACTACTTTGGTGATACCAAAACGCTGGACGTCCACATCAAGCGGTTGCGATCAAAAGTAGAACTGTCGCCCTCGGACCCCACGCTGATTGTGACGGTGCGGGGTTTGGGATACCGATTCGAAGCCTAGGGAACGAGTAGTTCGTATTCAGCCATGGTGCCATCGAGCACGGGCACAAATAATAGTTCGCCAGGAACATCGGCGTACTGGAAATACACCGGGAATAGTGAGCCTGCTAAGACCTCGTCGTCTTCGATGATGATTCCTGCTGCGGGGTCATCCCCGAACCTGGTGAGAGCGGGCAGCGATGAAATATCAAGCAATGAGTCGACTCTGTCTGAGCCAGAGTCGTATTGAACCAACAAGGAAACGTCCGCGCCGCTGGTGTTCACCACACTCATCACCAGGTTTGCTTCACCCTGATCGTTGGTGACCAGGAGGACGTTTCTGATTGCAATTTTTCCCATGGTGGCTCCAACACCGTCAGAGGGGTCGTAATCCTTTTGGGTCGCAATTTCAGCCGTGAAGGTGCATCCTGTGACTCCCAAAATCAACGCCGAGGCGAGAACCAGGGGGGCAAAAAAACCGCGTCGCACGGGATGTTCCTCCGGGGGCTGATCGATTAGGAGCCATAGTCACGGTGTGACAGCGGTTCTCAGCTTACTAGGGATTACCTTTCTCGCTCTCGCCAGAGCCGCCGCTGCGGGGGGCTTTTTGGCCCGGAAAATAGGGGGAAGGGCTGTGGTAAAATAGAAAGTTGCGAAAGGACACAGCGAATGCTTTTTGAAGTTGGCGAGACAGTGGTTTACCCCCATCATGGAGCGGCGACCATTACCGAAGTAAAGAACCGCACCGTCCGCGGTGAGAAGAAAATGTACCTCAAGCTCAATGTGAAGCAGGGAGATCTGACAATCGAAGTCCCTGCTGAAAACGTTGATCTTGTGGGTGTTCGCGATGTTATTGGGCAAGAAGGTTTGGACCAGGTTTTCGAAGTTCTTCGCGCGCCTTTCACGGAGGAGCCCACCAACTGGTCGCGTCGATACAAGGCAAACCTCGAAAAGCTTGCTTCAGGTGATGTCATCAAGGTTTCTGAGGTTGTCCGTGACCTGTGGCGCAGGGATCAGGACCGCGGTTTGAGTGCGGGGGAAAAGCGAATGCTCGCCAAAGCCCGTCAGATTCTGATTTCTGAGCTGGCGTTGGCGAAGAAGACGGATGAGGAAAAAGCCTCCGACGCTCTCGACGAAGTCCTCGCCTCTTAAGGCTTAGTGGGCGAGAGCGTTGAACACGGCACTCGTCATTGTTGCCGCTGGCAGCGGACAGCGGCTGGGCTCTTCTTTTCCCAAAGCTTTTGTTGGGCTTGCCGGTAAACCGCTCTTGCAGCACGCCTTAGAGCAGGCAGTGAGCTGGCACATCCCGCACTCGGTGGTGGTCGTTGTGCCTGAAGGATGGGTCGAACCGGCACGAGCGCTGGCACAGGGTCTGGTCCTTCCCGTCACTGTGGTGGTGGGAGGAGACACCAGGACGGCCTCTGTTCGCCAAGGTCTGCAGGCCCTGCCGGAGGGCGTCACCCGAGTGTTGATTCACGATGCTGCACGACCATTGATGACCCCCTCAGTATTTGATCGGGTCCATAGCGCTCTCGAGGCTGGATCTGCAGCTGTCATTCCCGTGGTTCCCGTGGTCGACACCCTGGTGACCAGGGACAGCACAACCGGGGCAACAGAAGGCGGCGTCGATCGGGACGCTCTTGTGGGGGTTCAGACTCCGCAGGGTTTTGACGCAGGACTCTTGTTGGCGGCCTACGAATCAGTGACCGGTGAGTTCACCGATGACGCTGAAGTGATGCGCTCAGCCGGACACAGAGTGGATTCGGTGGAGGGCGAAAGCGCAGGGTTCAAAATCACCTACCCGCAGGATCTGGAGCGCGCTGCGAGCCTTCTTGGCCACAGTCACACCCCTCTGGTGGGGTTCGCAATGGATGTGCACGCTTTCGATGACGAAAGCCCCCTGTATCTCGCGGGACTGGTGTGGCCGGGGGAAAAAGGACTCTCGGGGCACAGTGACGGAGATGTCGTCATCCACGCCATTGTCGATGCTGTTCTCCAAGCCGCGTCGCTGGGGGATTTGGGTCACCATTTCGGCAGTGATCGCGCGGAATTTGCGGGGGCCCCCAGCTCCGTTTTTGTAGAACACACGCGGGGGCTTCTGCTGGAAGCCGGATTGGTTATTTCTTCGGTGGGAGTCCAGATTGTGGGCAATTCACCCAAACTCTCCTCTCGTCGCCTCGAAGCGGAACAACACTTGACCGCACTGGTGGGCGCACCCGTATCACTGTCTGCCACCACCACGGATGGGCTGGGATTCACCGGTCGCGGCGAAGGAATCGCTGCCGTGGCAAACGTGGTACTTCGCAGAGCCACCCATCACTAGTCGGTCTGGCACTGCCTTAGGACCCTCTATCCTCGCTACCATGGGGCAGTGCCCGTCAAACTGTTCGATTCCCAGGCCCATGAACTCGTTGAGTTCACGCCGTTAGTCCCTGGACACGTTTCGGTCTATGTCTGCGGGCCAACCGTTCAGTCTTCGCCCCATGTTGGGCACTTGCGAAGCGCCCTGGTCTATGACCTGTGGGCGAGGTGGTTGGAATATCGCGGGTTTCAGGTCACGGTTGTGCGCAACGTCACTGATATCGACGACAAGATTTTGGAAGCATCGAGTGGTTCAGCTGAGCAGTGGTGGGCGCTTGCCGAACGCGTCGAGGCGGAGTTCCAGGATGCCGCCGATGCGTTGGGGATTTCACGGCCCACAAAGCAACCGCGAGCCACGGGTGACATCCCCAGCATGCTGGAACTTATTTCCACATTGATGTCTTCGGGTCATGCCTATTCGGCCAAAGATGGCTCAGGCGACGTCTACTTTGATGTCTCGCAGTGGAGCGACTATGGCGAATTGACCCACCAGAAGGTCGAGGATTTACGCAGCGGCTCAGGCCACGGCTCAATGGAAGCGGGTGCTAAACGCAACCCGGAGGACTTTGCGCTCTGGAAAGGGCATAAGGCAAGCGAACCAGACACGGCTTCGTGGTCTGCCCCCTGGGGTGCTGGGCGCCCGGGTTGGCACCTTGAGTGCACGGCCATGGCCACCAAATATCTGGGAAGCAGTTTTGATATTCATGGTGGCGGTATGGATCTTCGGTTCCCCCACCACGAAAACGAACTTGCCCAGGCGCGCGCTGCCGGTGATGGATACGCCAACCATTGGCTTCATAACGCCCTTGTGACGGTTCAGGGCAACAAGATGTCTAAATCCCTCGGCAATGGTGTCTTGGCCGCAGAGATGCTCGCCCACGCGCGACCGCTGGTTATTCGGTATGCCCTCGCGAGTGCTCATTATCGATCAGAGCTTGATCTTCACGAAGGGTTTCTTGCGGAAGCTGGCACAGCTTTTGGCCGCATTGAATCTTTCCTCGCCCGGGCTGAAACCCAGGGAATCACGACGGCTGGTGGCGAGATCCCGGAGGCTTTTGCCCAGGCCATGGACGATGACCTTGGCATACCCGCGGCGCTGGCTGTGCTTCACGACACGGTGAGACAGGGGAATCACGCCGCTGATGAAAGTGCATCCGATGCTTTTGCAACAGCCGCTCAACAGGTGCGAGCGATGCTCGCTGTGCTGGGGCTAGACCCCCTCGACTCCCAGTGGGACAAGGACCCGGGCTCAGACGATGTGCTGGAAGCACTGGTAGAAAATATTCTCGCACTGAGGGGGAAAGCAAAGTCAGAAAAGGACTTTGCCCTTTCTGATGCTTTGCGAGCGGCGCTCGACCGATCAGGGATCGACGTTCAAGACGAACCAACAACCAGCACCTGGAGTATTCGTGGCTAAAAAAGGACACCCCACCCCCAGAAAAGCCAAAAAACCGGCAACGGTGGGGACGGGCGGGCACGGTCGAAAGGCCCTCGAAGGTAGAGGCCCCACGCCTAAAGCCGAAGATCGTGGGTGGCACCCCGCAGGGAAACGCAAGGCTGCCAAAGAGCGACTCGACGTTGCCAGGGCGCGCAAGGGTGGCTCCGGCGCACCCAAGCGCACCGCCCGAGCACTCGGTAAAGATGCCGAAATGGTCACGGGTCGCAACGCTGTTCTCGAAGCTCTTCGGGTCCGAATCCCCGCACTCTCGCTGACCCTCGCCACCCGCATCGAAATGGATGACCGGGTGCGAGAGTCTCTCACGCTCGCGAACCGGCACGGTGTCCCGCTGCTCGAGGTGCCACGGCCTGAGCTTGATCGCGTCACAGGACCGGACACGGTCCACCAGGGAATTGCTCTCACCATCCCGGCCTATGACTATCCCCACCCCATCGAGATGGCAGATGCTGCCCTCAAACGCACTGCAGCCCCGATTATCGTCGCCCTTGACGGTGTGATGGATCCCAGGAACCTTGGGGCGATCGTTCGCTCTGTCGCAGCCTTTGGCGGCGCCGGTGTGATTGTTCCTCAGCGCCGTTCCGCAGGAGTCAATGCCACATCCTGGAAGACCTCCGCCGGTGCTATCGCCAGGACCCCTGTGGCGATGGCTGCCAATATGACACAAACCCTGAAAGCTTTGAAAGACCGTGGGTTTTTTGTGGTGGGCCTCGATGGTGGAGCGACTGATTTTGTCCCCAACGCCGATATTGCCGCAGCCCCGTTAGTGGTTGTTGTGGGTAGCGAAGGAAAGGGATTGTCTCGCCTCGTCACGGAGACCTGTGATCAGATCTTGGGTATCCCCATTTCTGCCAAGACGGAGTCGCTGAACGCGGGAATCGCTGCGAGCGTGGTCCTTTACGAAGTGGCCAGAGCCAGGTTCCTGGGTCGCAAAGCCTAGATTCGATCCCGCCAGTTGACGTCAATGGTGGGGTTGGGCAATGTGAAGGCCTCGGTCGGGGGACCCGTCACCATGGCCTCATCGCGTCTGTGGGCGAGCACGTTTTCCATATAGGCGGCAACACTTTCCTTGAACCCCACGTCTCGGTCTTCTTCCCGTGACTTCATACCTCGGTGCTCGAGCCACTGGTGAAATATTTCCGCGGGTTCAAGTTTCCCCCGGAACTCTTTGGGGATTGCCTTCATGACTTTGTCATAGACCTGGGAGAGCCATTCGTGGGCGACGACTTCTTCATCCACCTCTTCCTGGGGGTAGTGAAACGCTCGAAAAGCATCGAGGTCATTCAATAAGCGCCTGGCCTGGTTTTCACCGGCGTCAATTCCTGTCAAACGAAGAAGCCGCCTGGTGTGGTGACCCGCATCCACCACCTTGGGCTGAATCGTGAGATTGGAACCTGATTCGTCGGTGGAAATGCTGAGGTTCTCAATATCGAAACCCAAGTCATTGAGTCGCTGAACCCTTTGTGCGATCCGCCAACGCTCGGACTGGTCAAAGCTTTCCCAGCCGGTCAATTCATCCCACAGGGCGCGATACGACAACAGGATCGATTCCGAAATTTCTAGTGGATCAATGTCCTCATCGAGCCGGCCACCTGCCTGCAGGTCGAGTAGCTCCCCGGCCACATTGACACGAGCGATTTCCAGATCGTTTTCGCGCTGACCATCCGAGAGCGATCCGGGCATCAATTCACCCGTCTCGGCATCCACCAGGTAGGCAGCAAAAGCGCCCGCGTCCCGGCGAAACAGGGTGTTGGACAGGGAGACGTCGCCCCAGAAGAACCCCACGATGTGGAGACGCACCAAAAGTGCCGCTAAGGCGTCAGCAAGCCTTCTGGCCGTATCGGGGCGAAGACTTTGGGAATAGAGCGCGCGATAGGGGAGGGAAAACCTCAGGTGTCTGGTCACCAGCGCGGTGGGGAGAGGGTCACCGGTGTGGTCGGTTCTCCCGGAAACAATGGCCACGGGTTCCACGCAGGGAACATCGAGGCGGTCGAGTTTTCGCAGCATGTCATATTCTCGGACCGCCAGCGCCTGGGTCGTTTCTTTGATAGCGACGATGTGGGGGCCTAAGTGGACAAACCGAACAATGTGGCGGGAGATTCCCTTGGGAAGCGCTGCCACCGCAGCCTTGGGCCATTTCTCCAACGGAAGATCCCACGGTAGCTCCAAAAGCTCAGCACTGCCCATCGATGCAGTGATGGAGAGCGAGGCGCTCATCGACTATTCCTTAACCATGCGGGTGGGGCTGCAGATTCTCGTTGCAGCCCCACCCGCATGACGACTAAGAGCCTGAAGAGATGGCCTCTTTAGTGAGGCGAGCGCCAGTGGCGGCGTCGAACACGTGAATGTGATGCTCCACGGGGAGCAGCGCAATCTTGTCGCCGGCAACAGGGTGGTTGCGACCGTCCACGCGGACGACCATTTCGATGGACTCCCCGTTAATTTCGGTGTTGGCGTAAAGGTAACCATCCGCGCCGAGTTCTTCCACGAGATCGACGGTGGCCTGGATTCCTTTGCCGGTGGCCGATACCGTGAGGTCCTCGGGACGGATTCCCACGGTGACCTGTGACCCGGTGGCGCCATCGAGAGTCTTGCGGTCCACCTTGGCGGTGGCAGTGCCGAATTGGACGCCGCCGTCGACAACATCAGCGTCGAAGAGGTTCATGGCCGGTGAGCCAATGAATCCTGCAACAAACGCATTGGTAGGGGACTCGTAGAGATCCCGCGGTGTTCCCACCTGCTGCAGGACACCATCCTTCAGTACGGCGATTCGGTCCCCCATGGTGAGGGCCTCGGTCTGGTCGTGGGTGACGTACACGGTGGTGACACCCAGGCGACGTTGGAGAGAGGCAATTTGGGTTCTCGTTTGGACGCGAAGCTTCGCATCCAAGTTCGAGAGAGGCTCATCCATGAGGAACACCTGAGGCTCGCGAACGATGGCACGTCCCATGGCGACCCGCTGGCGTTGCCCACCAGAGAGAGCTTTGGGCTTGCGGTCGAGGTAGGGCTCAAGGTCCAGCAGCTTGGCTGCGTCCTGAACGCGGGTGGCACGGTTCTCTTTGCTAACACCTGCGATCTTGAGCGCAAAACCCATGTTTTCTGCCACGGTCATGTGGGGGTAGAGGGCGTAGTTTTGGAAGACCATGGCAATGTCACGGTCTTTCGGCGCGACATCGGTGACATCCCTGTCACCGATGAGGATGCGACCATCATCTATTTCTTCGAGCCCTGCGAGCATTCGCAACGACGTGGACTTTCCGCAGCCAGAAGGGCCCACGAGAACAAGGAACTCGCCATCTTCGACCCTCAGGTCGAGCGCGTCCACCGCGGGGGTGGTTGTTCCGGGATAGATACGACTTGCTTTGTCAAACGTCACTGACGCCATGATTTTCTCCTTCACCGGCAGGTACGTGCCGGACGATCCTTTGTGAATGGAACCCACCCCGCCCACATTGGCTTGGTGTTATCCCTAGTATGCCAGCACCGCCCGAGTCGGCACCAGTTTTTCCCAGTAGAGCCCCGTGTCAGTCCGGGATAAGATGACGGGTTGGCGCACGCTCCAAGCTTGCTCCGAGATTTCCTCTGTCACCATGGTGTGACAACTACGGTCCCTCAGGAAGAAACAGTCATGAACGCTCCAGATAATCGCCCCACCAAGAACGAGAAACGTCAAGACGCTCGCGAGAAGGCGCGCTCCATGCGCGAAGCACAAATCAAGCGCTCCAAGCGCAATAAAGTCTTGACCCAGGCGAGCTGGGCCATCGGTGTGCTGGGCGTCGTCACTGTTGTCACTCTTCTCATTGTGACCTCACTGCGTCCTCCAGGGCCTGGACCAGCCAACATGCAAAGCGATGGCATCAAAATTGGCGCGGGGCTAACCGCGGCGCAAACCCCCGCATTGTTGCCCGATGAGCTTCCTATCCCCTCCGAGCCAAACGCCGATGGTGTTCCAGCGATCAGTGTGTTTCTTGACTACACCTGCCCCGCGTGCGCGCAGTTTGAGGGCTACTATGGTCCGATTCTTCGCACCTGGTTGGAAAATGGCACCGCCACGGTCGCCTACCACCCGCTGTCTTTCCGTGATTCGCAAACCGGAGGAACGCGCTTTGCTACGAGGGCAGCAAATGCCGCCGCCTGTGTGGCGGACGAAGCCCCGGATTCTTTCTTCGATTTCACCCAGTTGATGTTCGAGAATCAGCCTCAAGCCCCTGCCAGTTATGAGCTCACCGATGCTCAGATGGTGGAAATAGCAGGCGCTAGTGGTGTGGAAAACATTGAAGCAGTGGCTAGCTGTATTGAGGAGGAGACGTTTTCCAACTGGGTCGGTCAGGCTACGGCCCGCGCGATGAGCTCGGGCCCGGTTCCGGTGAAGGATAGTGAAGTCGCGCTGATTAAGGGGACACCCACCGTTCTCGTCAACGGAAAAGAATTCCAGCCTGAGGTTCATGGTGACTTAGCGAACTTTGTTGCTTCTCTCGAGGAGAGCGAGTAACCCACTCGTTCGGTACTCTTAGAGGCCTGCTCATGCAGGTAACGCCGGCTTGGCGCAATTGGTAGCGCATCCGACTTGTAATCGGAAGGTTACGGGTTCAAGTCCCGTAGCCGGCCCCACGAAAATTTATAGTTTCTTGCGATCGATGACCGAAGCAATCGCCAAGACCAAAGAGATGGCCCAGCTGGCCCACAAGAGCCAGACCTGCCACGACAGCGGTGACCTCAATGTTCTGCGTAACAAACCGATTCCGGTTGCCAGAGAACTCAGTAGAGCACTACTGAACAAGAACTGACGCATACCCCCATTCTAAACGGCGCTTGGCGGCCCGTCTAGGAAAAGAGCCAATGCCGGGCTGATAATCTCACTCACGTGTCCCTCACGCCATCACCACCGTTGCCGAAGCTGGTGGTGGTGTCGAATCGTTTACCGATTGCCTACCGCGAAGATTCCACCGGCGCCACAATCCCTATCTTGTCGCCTGGCGGACTGGTCGCTGCTCTTGCCCCAGCGCTTGCCGGAAGCGGCGCTGCTTGGGTGGGCTGGGATGGGACATTCTCTGGAAGTGAAGAACCCGTGGAACTGGAAGGGTTTTCCCTTCAGCCGGTCTCTCTTACCCAAGCTCACATAATAAATCATTACGAAGGTTTGAGTAATTCAACCCTGTGGCCACTTTTTCACAACGTCGGGGTGGATCCTGAATACTCAGAGGCGTGGTGGGCAGGCTATCTTCAGGTCAATCGACTTTTTGCCCAGCGAGTCTGCGATGTTGTAGCCGAAGGTGGGACCGTTTTCGTCCAGGACTATCAACTCATGCTGGTGCCGGAGTTTGTCCGAAGCCTCCGACCTGACGTGGTCATCGGGTATTTCCATCACATTCCCTTTCCCGAAGCCGCACACGTGGCAGGGTTTGAGCACGCCGCAGAGCTTCTGAAAGGCCTCGGAGCCTGCGACGTTGTGGGTTTCCAGCGCCAGAGTGATGTGGATCACTTCCGCGCCTGCCTGCAGGAGCTGAACCCTTCGGCCGTAAGTGCTTCAGTTCCCTACAGCGCTGCGTATCCCATTTCTATTGACAGCGCTGCGGTATCCACCGCAGCTTCGCAGCCGGTGGTTCTTGCCAAAGCGGGGGAGTATGCAACGAGTTGGGGCAATCCGGAGTGGGTATTTCTCGGGGTCGACCGCCTCGACTACACCAAAGGTATTACTCAGCGCCTGCTTGCGTTTGAGGAGTTGTTGGCTTCTGGAGCGGTGAGCGCAGACACCGCTGTTTTTGTTCAAGCAGGGAGCCCCAGTCGAGAAAATGTTGCCAGCTATCAAGAACTGAGTGCTGAAATCGATGCCATCATCGAGCGGGTCAACGCCACCTTCCCCTCCGTTACCGGCCGCCTGGCAATCGTGTATCTGCGGGAAAATCTTCCCCGCACAGACATGTTGGCGCTTTTTGTGGTGGCAGATGTCATGGTGGTGAGCTCACTGGCTGATGGCATGAATCTGGTGGCCAAAGAATTTGTGGCCGCCCGCCACGATGACACGGGCGTGCTCATTCTCAGCACTCACGCAGGCGCTGCCGAGCAGATGCCAGAGGCATTGCTGGTGGATTCCTTTGTGGTGAGCGACATCACCAAAGTCATGCAGGACGCGCTCATCATGGAAAAAGATGAAACAGCGCGGCGCATGAAGCAGCTTCGAGCCGACGTAGCGATTCACGATGTTGCGGAGTGGGCAACCAGCATCCTGGGGGACCTTTCCCAGGCGCGGAAAGCCTGAGTTATGGAGACCGACGAAAACCTGGTGGGGCGCAAGCGAGCATCGCGGGTTGTGCGAGTGCTAGCTAGTGCACTCGGTGCTGCCGTGGGCCTTGGCGCCATCGCGGGTGCCGGTTTTCTGGGGTTTGCAAACCCCAGTGTGGATGCTCTCATCCCCGCTGTTGTGGAGGCAGAAGAGGCAGCGGTGCAGGTCACTGGGCGGTTGAATCCGCAGACTCCTCAGGCCAGTGTCCGCTTCCCCACGTGTTCCATTTCCTCTCTGCTTGATGACCCTCGAATGGATGTTTTCTCCGGTGTGGTGTTCGATCCCTGGAGTGGCGACGTGCTGTTTGCTAGGGCTTCTGAGGGTTTACTCGCACCGGCGAGTGTTCTCAAGACCGTTACCGCGGCGGCTGCACTGAGTGCTCTTGGCCCCGATGCCACCTTTGCCACTACAGTTCGGGCGGGAGAGACATCCCAGTCAGTAGTTCTCGTGGGAGGGGGAGACCCCACACTTCGCTCCCGCAGGGGCGAGGGCGAAAGCGTTTATGTGGGAGCACCGTCTGTGACGGAGCTTGCAGAACAAACCATCGCAGCGGTTTCTGCGGGGTTGGAGGAGGGCACAAAAGTGTCCATCACGGAGCTGATCGTGGATGCCACCCTCTGGGATTCAGGGGACAACTGGGATGATTCGTGGGCAGAGAGTGCTCGGGCGAAAGGATTTTTATCCCGCGTCACCGCTCTCCAAGTCGATGGCGATCGCTCGAACCCCGCAGCGGCGATGAGCCCGCGGGGCAACGACCCCGTTACCCGGGCTGCCAACACTTTTGTTGATGCTTTGAAGGCGGCAGGGAACACCGCCCGTTATGTCACGATTCGCTACGAAAACCCCGACTCGGAAGGCGCCGTGCTGGCGCGGGTGGAATCGAGGCCCGTGCAGGAGTTGGTCACCTACATGCTCAAAGAAAGTGACAACACGCTGGCGGAATTCCTCGCCCGGCAGGTGTCCTTGGCCGAAGGCTTGGATGGATCCCAGTCCAGCGTTGGCGAAGCACTCCACCAAGCACTCGAGCAGTATGGCGTGAGCGCAGAAGGCATCACCATCAGGGACGGGTCGGGACTGTCTGCAATGAATCAGGTCACCCCCGAATACGTCGCAGGAATCTTGATGGAGGTTTTTCGAAGTGAAGGCAGTATCGGGTTGTTAGCAGAGGCACTCCCCATCGCTGGTGTGGATGGGTCTCTCGATGACCGTTTTGGCGGAGAAAATGCGGTCGTTACCTCCCGTGTGCAGGCAAAGACGGGCAGTATTTCGGGGACCCGCTCGTTAGCAGGATTTATTCAAGGCGTCGACGATTCCGATCGTGTCTTTGCCTTTTTCGCTACCGGCACCGTCGATGATGATGCCCGCACGGCCCTGGAAACCGTGGTGGCAGGGGTGTATTCGTGTGGCGCGAACCTGGCAGACTTCTAACTGATGACGAACAGCACGGAGACTAAGCGGGGCCTGCTCATTGTCGATGTGCAAAATGACTTTTGCGAAGGCGGTGCTCTCGGCGTCGCCGGTGGCGGCGCCGTGGCCCGGGGAATTAGTGACTATCTCAAAGATCATGCCGGCGAATACGCCCTCATTATTGCCTCGAGAGACTGGCACGACGCGGATAATGACAACGGTGGCCACTTTGCCGGGGAGGGTACTCATCCAGACTTCATATCAACATGGCCAGTTCACTGCGTTGCGGGCACTGAGGGAGCGAAATATCATCCCGATCTTGCGACCGACGCCGTGGCTTTTCACGTGAAAAAGGGACAGGGGGTCCCCAGCTACTCCATGTTTGAAGGAACGACCGATGAGGGTCACACGGTAGAGGGACTTATTTCCTCCCATTCCATTTCTGAAGTGGATGTGGTGGGGCTCGCCACGGATCACTGCGTGCGGGCAAGTGCTTTAGACGCCCGAAAAGCGGGTGTCTCGGTGCGGGTGCTGCGAGACCTTGTCGCAGCAGTGTCGCCTGTGGCAGAGGAAAGCGCGCTCGAAGAAATGAGCAAGGCGGGGATCACTTTTGCCTAAGCATGAAACCCCTACTTACACGGTGGTGTCCTGTCACTACGGGGACCTCTTCTGGATGAGGCATCTCCTCGATGAGGTGGCACGGCACTCCGATGAAAGAGTGAAAGAAGCGGTCATTGTGGACCAATCGCGCGGGAGCGCGAAAGAAATTTCTGCCATGCCCCTGGTTCGAGAAGTGTTGACCTTTGAACCCGATGCCCAACAAATCGCCGTGGAAGGCCACGATCATCCTTACGCCTTGGATCGGGCGATCCACGACACAGTGTTCACAACATCACACGTCATCGTGATGGATTCGGATGCTTTTCCTGTCAGTGCTGGCTGGCTGGATGCGATGGATGATATTTCTTTGGCTCTCGTGCCCGGGAGCAACAAAAACACTCATCCCTGCTTCATGGTGTTCCCCGTTGCCGATATTCCCTTGGTGAGCTTTTCCGAGGGGTATCTGGAGCGCGCGAGCCGCAAGGGCGCACCCGACACCGGGCGTCGGGTGGGAGTGCAATTGAAGGAGGCAGGACGACACGTCACCCTTCTCGAGCACACCGCTGCCTTCAATGGTTACCGTGGATCGTTTTACCTCGATGCCACCGTGTATCACCACGGTCACGGGTCCTTTATGGCGGGTGATCACGCCCAGTACAAAGGGTTTGTTTCTCAAGCCAGCGAGAAGCTTTATCGCAGAAGAATCCAGAGTGGGCATTTCACCCTCAGCCCGTTGGATATCGCAGGATTGTTCATTCGCTATGTGTGGCGGAGGTTTGCTAATCGCATTCGTATGGCCGTGCTGGGGCCAGCGGCAAAACCTGAGTAGCTAGACCAGTAGTTGGTGTTCCGCGAGGTTTCGATAGAGGTCTGAGCTCTCTAACAACTCCTCGTGGGTTCCTCGGGCATCAATGCGCCCGTCTTTCAGCACCACGATTTGATCGCTATCGACCACGGTGGCAAGACGGTGGGCAATCACAACCAGGGTGCGTTCTTTGGATACTTTGTCGATGGCGTGCTTCATCAACAGCTCATTGGGTCCATCGAGGGACGATGTTGACTCATCCAGAAGCAAGATAGCGGGTGCTTGCAACAGCGCCCGGGCAATGGCAAGGCGTTGCCGCTCTCCTCCGGAGAGCAAAACGCCACCCTCGCCCACCTCAGCATCGAGTCCCTCAGGGTCGCGGGAAAGAATCTCGGAAAGATTGACTTCTGCGAGCACTGCCTCGAGTTCACTGTCGGCGGCATCGGGGGAACCGATAAGAAGGTTGTCTCGAATAGTTCCGGCGAGCACGGGCGCGTCCTGCTCGACGTAGCCGAAGTGGCCTCGCAGTTCAGCCCGGGGAATGGTGTGGGCATCTTTCCCAAACACGCGGATGACTCCACTGGTGGGGTCATAGAAGCGCTCCATGAGAGACAGAACACTGCTCTTCCCGGCACCGCTGGGGCCAACAATTGCTGTTTTGCTGCCCGTAGGGACCGAGAAGGTTACGTCCTCGAGGACTGGGCCCTTGGTATGAGGCGTCATCGTAATTTTCCCGGTGGCGAGAGATTCCTCGCCCAACGTTTCTGCGACGAGCTTTTCCGCTTCCGTCTTGTGGGCTTTTTCGGGGTAGCTAAAGGTCACCTGAGAAAATTCGATGGCAAGAGCTGCGGAGTCGTCGCTACCTTTCCCCGGGGCGACAGTATCGTTGTCCGTTTCTGAGGGAAGAGTAATAATTTCTTGGATTCGACCCAGCGCGCCGAGCGCTTGGTTGACAGAGGTGATGGCACCAAAGGCTTGCCCCAAGGGCATGATCATCATGAACAAGAAGAGGATGAACGCGACGAGATCAGCAATCGGCAGTGCGCCACTAGCCACCCGGTAACCGCCGACGCCGAGCACGACGAGGAAGGCGATTTGTAAGGCAATACCTGAAATGGGCACGACGAGGGCAGAAATTTTGGCAACGGCGATACCTAAACGCCAGGCACCTTCGGCATCTTTGCCGACACTTTCTATTTCGCGCTCAGTGGCGTTGGCGGCGCGGACCGTGCGAACCGAGCTAATCGCGCGCTCCACGCTGGAGGTGAGGTCCCCGACCTTATCTTGGGCTTTACGGCTGGCAACTCGGATGCGACGAGAGAGGGTCACCACCGCGGTGACCGCGATGCTGACCACCAGGGCGGTGAGAAGGAAAAGAATCGGGTCGAGGTAGAGCATCGCGATGACTGCGCCGACAAAAGTGAGGGTGCCACCGACGGCCTCCACCAACCCCTGAGTCAGCACTGCTCGCAGCAGGGTCGTGTCGCTTCCCACGCGAGACACCAGGTCACCGGTCCGACGTTGATCAAATTCCGCTACGGGAAGGTTGAGCATTTTCGCGACGAGAGCTTTTCGGCTTGAGAGGACCACCCCTTCACCGGTGCGCTGCAAAAGGTAGTGGCGGAAACCAGACAGGGCAGCAGAAATCACGACCAGCCCGACGAGTGCCCACACCAAAATCCCCAGAGGCTGCGCCTCCCCCACAAGCGTGATCACCTGGCTCACCACGAGTGGTTGGGCAAGGCTTGTCAACGCACCGGCAACGCTTAAACCAATGACGATGGAGAGAATACGTTTGTGTTCCATCAGGAAGGGCAAAAGTTGGCGGAAGGTAGCACGCGGCGAACCGTCATCGGTGTCGCGATAATTTGTTCCGCGTCGACGTGATCCAAAACCCATACTCATGAGCACTCCTTACCCAGGGACTCTTAGAGTGTGCCCTACCTCGACTTAGACATGGCTGATGTTCGCTCGCCGATAAACTCGCAGGATGGCAGCCCCCGGTTCATCCTTCCGCGCCCCTCGGCGCTCCAAAGCTGTGGGCGCCCTGCGAATCCTCCGGATGAAGTGGGGGCAACTGCGTCGGGGGACCCCGGAACCAGCACCGGTGGGCAGGCCCGATTACTATTCACGGGAACTTTCGCCGGCTCTTTTTGTTCGAGACGCCTCGAAGCTTCCGCAGCGGACCTTTTTGGCAGCGGATCATCGCGAACCAGCCGCCGTGGATCTCGGGCGAGAGTGTTTCTCGACCTACGGCGTATATCCGCTGAATTTTTCTTTTCCCCAGCCAGAAATGATGCCCTCCGCCTTGGCAAACCGGCCCCATTTTCTCTCCAGCACAATCCCTGGTGAACCTTTTTCTTTTGATTCGTGGGATGACTATCTATTGGAATACCAGAGCTCCTACTTCGCTCTATCGACCAAGAAGGGTGGTTGGGACACTTTTCGCCACCTGGAGATTCTTTTTTCTGGAACCATCCCACTCATCCCGCGTTTAGCCAAAGCGAACGCTTTTTCGCTGGCTCATTTGCCTAAGCGCGCGCTGATGACGGTGATGGAACAACTCCTTGCCGAAGGACCGGCGATCCCCGATGACCACACCAGGGCTTTTTTTGCGGAGTTTGCTTCACAGCGTCTGTCTTCCCGGGCCATGGCGTCCTATGTGGTGGAGGCAGCGGGTATTCGCGGTTCCCGCATCATGTACCTCGACCATGGGCTTGCCGCGCGGACAGATTACCTGAGCGCTTTCACGCTCACTGGGTTGCGGCAGGTGTTAGGAGAGACCATCATCCCGGCATTCGAGGTCGACTACTTGCTCGATGATTTTTCTGGTAACACGCACCGCCTCTATGGGCGGGGTTTTGGTTATACGGAGGTGTTGCCCGCGAGGCTTCGAAGCCCAGACTCGTTGGATCCTGCAGAGGCGGACACCGTTGCGGGGCAAGCAGACCTGCTGGCGCTCGCGGAAAGCTGCGACTCCATCGTGGTGGGCAACTACGACGGGAATCGAGAGCGGGTGAGTGCCCTAGTGAATGCGGGCATCCCGGAATCACGCTTTGTCTGCATTCTGGGATCCGATCTCATCCCAGACCGATCCATGCTCGCTCAAATTCGCAAGAGCAAGATGACTTTTTTTGTCCGCGAGTTCCCAGGAATCTAGAGCGCGCGCAGGAGAAGTGCTGTGTGCAGGGCGGCCTCTGCAGCCTCTGCGCCTTTGTCTTCTTCTGAGCCTGGCAAACCCGCCCGGGCTATCCCTTGGGCTTCATCATCCAAAGTGAGAACGCCAAATCCCACAGGTTTTCCGGTAGACAGAGCGACATCGGTGAGACCTTGGGTCGCTGCGGAAGACACAAAGTCAAAGTGGGGTGTTCCGCCCCGAATAATGACGCCGAGTGCCACTGCGGCATCGGCACCGGAGCGCAGTGCAGCCTGTGTCACCACGGGCAATTCGAAAGAACCCGGCACCCGAATCACCTGAATGTCCACTCCCGCGAGCTCGAGGACGCGAAGCGCCCCAGCAATAAGTGCTTCAGATATCTCTTCGTGCCACATCCCGGCAACGACGGCAACCTTGAGGCCTTGAGCGTTGGCGAGGTCGATACGGGGTGCTCCGTGACCACTCATGGGGTTTCTCCTTCGGTGGGAAGTGTGATGACTCCGGTGTTGAGCTCGCCTGGTAGGTAGTGACCCATGCGGTCACGTTTTGCTTCCAGGTAGGCGGTGTTGACGGCCCCCACACCCACTACCAATGGTGCAAGCTCGGTAACAGTGATGGAGTGCTCTTCTAGTTGGCGACGCTTCTCAGGATTGTTGCTGAGAAGTCGGACACTACTGATGCCCATGTCGGTAAGAATGGCCGCGGCAGCACCATAGTCTCTGGCGTCGGCGGGTAACCCCAAGGCTAAGTTTGCATCCAGTGTGTCTAGCCCCACCTCTTGCAGGCGATAGGCGCGAAGTTTGTTGATGAGGCCAATACCTCTCCCCTCGTGCCCGCGCAGATAGATCACGACACCACCTTCTTCGGCGATGCGGTCCATTGCTGTATCGAGTTGGGGGCCGCATTCACACTTGAGGGAACCCATTGCTTCGCCGGTGAGGCATTCGGAGTGCAGCCTCACGAGCATTCCATCGCGGGGGGTCCCAGAGACAATAGCGATGTGATCCGCCCCGGTCGCCCGGTCACGATAAGCGCGGAGGTCAAACACACCGTGTTCGGTTGGGACGCGCGTCTCGACTTCAAAAATCACCCGCTGATCAGCCACGGGTCCCACGCGGGGGGCCAAGTGGTCAGGGGTAAGCCCGTTTTCGTCTAACTCAAGAATCAGTTGGGCAATGGTCACAACAGGGACGTTGTGGGTTATTCCCATTTCCAAGAGTTCGGGCAGGCGCAAAAGTTCACCGTCATCACCCACCACTTCGCCGATCATTGCCACGGGCTCGAGGCCTGCCAATTTCATCAATTCCACAGCGGCCTCGGTGTGCCCAGCGCGTTCGCGAACGCCTCCTGGTGCAGCTTTGAGCGGCACAATATGACCGGGGCGAATCAAGGAGGCAGGTGAAGAGCTTGGATCAGCCAGAGCGCGGAGTGTTCTGGTTCGATCCGAGGCACTAATACCGGTGGTGATACCGGTAGAAGCGTCCACACTGACGGTGTACGCGGTTTTGCGAGGATCTTCGTTGTTCTCCACCATGGGGGGAAGCTCGAGTGCTGTAGCGCGATCTGCTGGCATAGGGGCGCAGAGATAGCCAGAGGAGTGCCTGATGGTCCAGCCGACCCACTGCGGGGTGGCTAGTTGGGCGCTGAGAATAATGTCGCCCTCGTTCTCGCGCGCTTCGTCATCCACCACAATGATGGGGCGACCTTCGCGAAGGTGCTCGAGGGCCTCTTGGATGGTGCCAATACTCATGCCGAACTCCCTTCCGGGGCAAACTCTTGGAGCCTCAAGACGTGTCGCGCGATCATGTCGGTTTCGAGATTCATGACATCCCCTGGTTTTTTTGACCCCAGTGTTGTTGCTGTCAATGTTTCAGGGATCAAGGACACCTCGGCCCAGTCTCGGCCAATTGCTGAGATGGTCAAAGAAACACCATCCAAGGTGATGGAACCTTTGTGGGCAACCAGGGGGGCAATGTCTGGGGCCAAGGAAAAACGAATCACACTCCAGCGCTCTCCCGGTGTGACAGAAAGAATGGTGGACTCGGCATCGACATGGCCTTGAACGATGTGGCCCCCCAGGCGGTCTCCCACCCTTGCGGCGCGCTCGAGGTTTACCCCGGTGCCAGAAATCCAGGTGCTGGCAGTGGAGTGCTGGAGTGTTTCTTTCATCACTTCGGCCACGAAATGCGAGGCGGTGGATTCAGTAACGGTCAGACACACCCCGTTGACAGAAATGGAATCACCGTGACTCACATCTTCAACGACCAGCGAAGCCGCCACTGTTACCAGGGCGCCCTCGCCACTGGGGTCAAGGGCGGTAATGGTTCCCATTTCTTCAATCAAACCGGTAAACATGGCTATGCATCGTCCTTTCGGGGCTTGGCAATGATGAACACATCACTCTCGAAACGCAGAACTTCGCAAATATCAAGGGGAAGGGCCTCGGCCATGGTCGAGACACCAAAATCGGTCAGGGCTAGCTTTGGCCCACCCAAAAGCATCGGCCCCAGAGAAATGTGGACTTCGTCACAGAGCCCCTGCGCAAGGAATGCGCTGGCAAGGGTGGGGCCGCCTTCAACGTATGCACTTCGGATGCCCTGGTGAAAAAGACTCTCCATCAGGTGATCGAGATCATGGCTGTCGTGGTGTGTGAAACCACCGGGATGAGTCCGGAGGAGAGCAGTGTCTGGCACAGCTCGCTGCCCCACGACAACAGTGTGGGGCTGGTGGTCCATCAGTGATCCATCCCTGTTTCGCGCTGTCAGGGTGGGGTCATCGGCAAGAACTGTTCCCGTGCCCACAACAATCGCATCATGACGGGATCGATCCAGATGCACCCGGTGCCTGGTTTCGGGGCCTGTGATCCACTGGCTCGTGCCATCTGCTGCGGCAGCTCGGCCATCCAGCGACATCGCCCATTTGATCGTGATCCACGGCCTGCCCTTGGTGGCGGAGAGTAGCCAACGCTCGATAAGTTCGCGACCCGCAGCCTCTTCCACCCCGGACACCACTTCGGTACCGGCGGACCGCAAGATGTCAGCCCCTCCGCCAGAGCCAACACCGGGGTCGGACACGGAGAAAACAACCCGGGCGATGCCGGCGTCGATCAAAGCTTTCGCGCAGGGTCCTGTCTTGCCAGTGTGAGCACACGGTTCAAGAGTGACCACCGCGGTGAGGCCAGCAGCGCTGATTCCCTGATCCCTAAGGCCCGTCAACGCCACCACTTCTGCGTGGGGGGTGCCAGAGCCTTGATGCCAACCCTCAGCGACGATGGTGCCGGAGGAATCGACTAATACACAGCCCACACGGGGGTTAACCCCCCGCTCCGCCCCATTCTGGGCAAGCTCGAGTGCCCGCACCATGGCGGGGGCAAAGAGAGCTTTGGCTGTCATCGGTGTGCTTCCTGTTTCAGGGCACTCCGGGGGTTGAAAACAGCACTGCAATATCAAAATTCCAGTTGCACGTCTCCTATCATCCGGACTTTAACCGTCGGTTAGGGAATTTCACCCCATCAACCGCCAACAAATTTCTTTGCAGTCGGGTCGCGGACTATCACCGCCGGCTCAGAGTTTCACTGACCCCGGAGCACGTTACTAAGCTTCACTATACGGTGGTCAGCAGAGAAAACCAGTGTGTGTTTGGCAAAGGAGCTCCGAGATGAATGCCTACATGATGTCCCTCGATCAGGGAACAACCAGCACCAGGGCCATCATTTTTGACCATTCGGGGCGGATTGTTTCCCAAAGCCAACGCGAGCACGAACAGATTTTGCCCCAGGCCGGATGGGTGGAGCACAATCCCCAGGAAATTTGGGATAACACCCGGGAAGTGATGGGGGAAGCGCTTTCCAGGGCCACCCTCACCCGGCACGACATCGCGGGCCTGGGGATCACCAACCAGCGCGAGACAGCACTTATGTGGAATAAGTCCACGGGAGAGCTCGTCTATAACGCGATTGTGTGGCAAGACACGAGAACGCAAGACGTGATTGACCGCATGGAGGCTGCTCACGGCAGCGATTACTTTCGGCAAAGGACTGGGCTGCCGCTGGCGACCTACTTCGCCGCCAGCAAAATTGTCTGGATTCTTGACAACGTCGAGGGCGCCAGGAAGGCGGCCGAAGCCGGAGATCTCCTGTTCGGGACACCTGACACCTGGCTGCTGTGGAACCTCAGCGGGGGTGTCGAGGGAGGGGTTCATGCGACAGATGTGACCAATGCCAGTCGCACACTCTTGATGGATATTGCCACTTGTCAGTGGGACGACGGATTACTCGAAGCCTGGGGAATCCCTTCTTCGTTGCTTCCCGAGATTCGATCGTCTTCAGAAATCTTTGGTCATGTCCATGAATCAAGCCTGATGCGAGAAACACCCATTGCAGGAATTCTGGGAGACCAACAGGCCGCCACCTTCGGGCAGGTGGCCTTTGACAAGGGTCAGTCGAAAAATACCTATGGCACCGGGAACTTTCTCATTGTCAATACGGGGGAAGAAATCGTGTTTTCTACACACGGACTCCTCACCACTGTTGCTTACCAAATAGGAGACCGCGCCCCGCACTATGCCTTAGAAGGCTCCATTGCGGTGACCGGCTCCTTGATCCAGTGGTTACGAGACAACCTGGGCATCATCAAGGATGCGAAAGAAGTCGAGGCGCTTGCCGCCAGTGTTCCCGACAATGGCGGGTGCTATGTGGTCCCAGCCTTTAGCGGCCTCTTTGCCCCCTACTGGCGCTCCGATGCTCGCGGGGTCATTGTTGGGCTTACTCGCTTCATCAATAAGGGCCATATCGCTCGGGCGGCACTGGAGGCAACAGCTTTTCAAACCCGGGAAGTTCTGGATGCCGTCAATGCTGACACCGCTGTGCCCGTGATGGAATTGAAGGTCGATGGCGGCATGGTGGGGAATGAAACCCTGATGCAGTTCCAGGCAGACATCTTGGGCATTCCCGTCGTGCAACCGTTGATTGCCGAAACAACAGCGCTGGGAGCTGCCTATGCAGCGGGCTTAGCGGTGGGTTATTGGGCTGACCTTGACGAGCTTCGCGCGAACTGGGGCGAAGCGAAGCGATTTGTTCCTCACATGAGTGTGGAAGACCGAGAAGAAGCGCTTGCCGCCTGGAAGAAAGCTGTTACCAGGACGTTTGACTGGGTTTAGGAACGACCCATACCCCGATAGCGGAAGCCGGCAGCTTTCCAGGCATCATCGGGCAGGCAGTTACGACCATCGATGACGAGGGGATTCCCCACCAAGCTTCGAATTGCTGCGGCGTCTTCGTTTTGGTAGTCCATCCATTCGGTGGCAACCACAATTGCGTCAACACCGCGTGCTGCTGATCGGTGGTCCGCATCAAGTGTCACTCGATCACCGAGCCCCGCAGCATCGATGCGGCGGGACGCGGGGATGGTTGCTTCTGGGTCACTACCGATGACGATGGCCCCCGAACGGGCTAAGGATTCGACAATGTCCAAAGCGGGTGAATCTCTAATGTCGTCAGAGTCTGGCTTGAAGGCAAGACCCCAGACCGCAATCTTTTTACCCTTTAGATCGCCGAGCTCTTCTTTAAGGATTTCCGTAACCCGCCCGCGCCGCCTCATATTGATCTCATCAACATCGGTCAGGAAAGCGAGAGCCTCGCCGACACCCAGTTCATCGGCTCTTGCTACGAAACCGCGGATGTCTTTCGGGAGGCAGCCGCCACCAAAGCCAATCCCGGCGTTCAAAAATTTGCGACCAATCCGAGCATCGTGGCCGATGGCATCAGCGAGCTGGGTGACGTTTGCTCCGGTGACATCGGCTATTTCTGCCATCGCGTTAATGAAGGAGATCTTGGTGGCAAGAAATGAGTTCGCGGCAACCTTCACCAGTTCTGCGGTGGCGAAATTCACGATTAGCCGGGGGGTTTGCTTGGCAAGAATGGTGGCGTAAACATCGTCCAGAAGTGCGGTTGCTTGTGCTCCCGCATCATCATCGCTAACCCCATAGACCAAGCGGTCAGGGGAGAGAGTGTCTAAGACGGCGAATCCCTCGCGAAGGAACTCGGGATTCCACATCAAAAGCGCGCCGGTGGGCTCAACCAGCCCGGCGAGACGAGTAGCTGTTCCGACGGGAACGGTCGATTTCCCCACCACAAGATCACCTGGTTGAAGATGAGGCAGAAGATCTGACACCGCCTGGTCCACATAGGTCAGATCAACGGACCCATTCGGCCTTTGCGGCGTACCCACCGCTAAAAAATGAACGCGGCTTCCCTGGGCTGCTGACATGTCGGTGGAAAAAGTAAGGCGTGTGGCGTTAGCGCCCAACAGGTCATTAAACCCTGGCTCGTGAAAAGGGGCGATTCCCTGGGACAGCGAACCGATACGGATCTCGTCGACGTCGATACCAGTCACCTCGTGGCCAAGCTCAGCCATCGAGGCAGCATGGACTGCTCCGAGGTAGCCACAACCGATAACAGAAATCTTCACGCCGACAACCTTAGGCGCTAGGAGAGACGAGGTAGCAGACCGAGTGCCTGGTGGGCACGATGAAGGGTCGCCTGCGCGGTGGCCTCTGCTTTCTCCGCCCCCACAGCAAGCAGGCGATCAAGCTCTGCCGGGTCAGAAAGGAGCTCGTGAGTTTTTAGCCGAATCGGTGACACCAGTTCAACGACGGCTTCGGCAACCTCAGCCTTAAGTGCCCCATAACCGGAGCCAGAGAGGCCAGAGACAACATCTTCCACCGAACGATGAGTGGCCAGGGCGAGCAAACTGAGCAAGTTTGACACCCCGGGTTTTGTATCGGGGTCACAGTGTATTGAGTTATCCGTGTCGGTAACCGCGGACTTGATTTTTTTCGTCAGAGCGGCGGGCTCATCCAAGAGCCAGAGAATACCCGCGGGGGATTCGCCTGACTTTGACATTTTGGAGGTCGGGTTCTGCAAGTCATAAATCTTTGCAGCGCCCTTCATGATGGTCACCTCGGGGACAGTGAAGACCTCGCCAAAACGCTGGTTGAACCGGGTGGCGATGTCCCTGGTGAGTTCAATGTGTTGGCGTTGGTCTTCCCCCACGGGAACCATGTTGGCGTCGTGGGCAAGAATGTCTGCAGCCTGCAGCACCGGGTAGGTAAAGAGCCCGACGGTGGCGTTATCGGAGCCCTGTTTTTGTGACTTGTCTTTGAACTGCGTCATCCTGCTGGCTTCGCCAAAGGCCGTAACAGTGTTAAGAATCCAGGCTAGCTCGCTGTGTGCGGGGACGTGGGACTGGATGAAAAGGGTGGACCGTTCTGGATCGATTCCACTCGCAATGTATTGAGCAGCCGTCTTCCGAGTATTTTCTGCAAGTTTTTTTGGGTCTTGGGGGATGGTCAGCGCGTGAAGATCCACGACGCAGAAGACCGCGTCGTGGGTTTTTTGCATCTCAATCCACTGCAGGAGAGCACCTGCGTAATTTCCAAAGTGAAGCGAATCAGCAGAAGGCTGCATGCCAGAAAACAGCCGGGGAGTCGTCATGGTTTTTAGCGTAACGGGTTAGATGTTGTAGTCGGCGACCACGGGGGCGTGGTCTGACCACCGGGTGTCATAGCTGGGAGCCCGATCAACGACATACTGGGTGACCGCTGGAGCAAGGGCAGCATTGGCCAGCTGGTAATCGATGCGCCAGCCCGTGTCGTTGTCGAAAGCTTTTCCTCGCCAACTCCACCAGCTGTAGGGGCCCTCCACTTCGCCCTGGGTCGAGCGCCCAATGTCAACAAATCGACCTTTGGTTCCGGTGTTGTAATCGTCATCCTCTTCATGACCCATCCACTGGTCAAAGTAGGCGCGCTCCTCCGGAAGGAACCCAGAGTTCTTTTTGTTGCCTTTCCAGTTGCGGATATCGAGTGTCCGGTGGCCGACGTTCAAATCTCCCACCACCACTGCTGCCTTATCAGATGCCCCCAGTTGCTTCATGCGCTTGGTCATCACCGTGAGGAATTCATATTTTGCAGCCTGTTTGGGAGTATCGACTTCACCCGAGTGGACATAACAACTCACGATGGTGAGCGGATTTCCCAGCGGAGTCGTGACGTCTGTTTCAATCCATCGACCGGCGGTGTCCAGTGATGCTGGTCCGAGCTTCGTGCTGACATTGACGTGTGGCACTCGCGTTGCAATCGCGACTCCCGCTCGGCCCTTGGCCGTGGCAGCGTCGTGGGCAATCACCCAGTCATCACCCAAGAGGGACTCAAGATCTTCGCGTTCGGCGCGGACTTCTTGCAGAGCCAACACATCTACCTCACGGGCATCCAGCCAGGGACCCATCCCTTTGCGAAACGCAGCACGAACGCCGTTGACGTTGACGCTCGCAATACGCATGGGGGACTTAGGAACGACCGCGAAGCACCGCTTGCTTCACTTCAGAAATTGCTTTGGTAACTTCAATCCCTCGTGGGCAGGCTTCGGTGCAATTGAAGGTGGTGCGGCAACGCCACACGCCTTCTTTGTCATTCAAAATGTCGAGGCGCACTTGTGCTCCCTCGTCCCGCGAATCGAAGATGAAGCGGTGGGCATTCACGATAGCGGCGGGCCCAAAGTACTGACCATCGGTCCAGAAAACAGGACAGCTGGACGTACACGCGGCACACAGAATGCACTTGGTGGTGTCATCGAAGCGAGCGCGTTCCTCTGGGGATTGCAGGCGTTCCTTGTCCGGCTTGGAAGAGGCAATCAGGAAGGGCTGTACCTGGCGGTAAGACTCGAAGAAGGGCTCCATATCGACGATGAGGTCTTTTTCTAGCGGGAGACCCTTGATTGCTTCGACGTAGACGGGCTGGGAGATATCGAGGTCTTTGATCAGCGTCTTGCAGGCCAGACGGTTACGGCCATTGATGCGCATGGCATCGGAGCCACAAATACCGTGGGCGCAGCTGCGCCGGAAGCTCAGTGTTCCATCTTGATCCCACTTTATTTTGTGGAGACCATCCAGAACGCGGTCGGTGGGATACATTTCGACATCAAAGTCTTGCCAGAATGGCTCGGCGTCATTCTCAGGGTCGAAACGCCTCACGATGAAGGTCACGGTGAAGGAGGGGATCTCCGGTACTTCGGTCACAGCGGCTGCAGCTGACGAAGCCATCAGTACTTCCTCTCCATCGGGGGGTAGTTGGTAATAACCACAGGTTTCCAGTCCATGGTGATGTGGTCTTCCACGTTTGCAGAGGTTGCATCACCGGTCAGGTAGGCCATCGTGTGAACGAGGAAGTCCTCGTCGTTGCGGTCTGGATAGTCATCCCGCATGTGGCCGCCGCGGCTTTCCTTGCGGTTGAGTGCAGAAGCCACCACCACCTCAGCAATGTCGAGCAAGAAGCCCAATTCAATGGCTTCCAACAAGTCGGTGTTGAATCGCTTACCGCGGTCATGAATACCGATGTTCTTGTAGCGCTCGCGCAGAGTGTGGATGGTTTTTGCAACACTTCGGAGAGAGTCATCGGTTCGGAACACCTGGGCGTTCTTGTCCATCTCTTCTTGCAACTCTTTGCGCAACTTCGCCAAACGTTCGTCGCCATCAGCAGAGCGTGCGCTTTCGATCATTTCCCGAACAGCCTTGGCGGGGTCATCGGGTAGCGGAGAAAATTCTGCTCCATTGGCATATTCCACCGAATATCGGCCCGCCCGCTTACCGAAGACGTTGATATCCAGAAGCGAGTTGGTACCCAGTCGGTTGGAGCCGTGGACAGAAACACAGGCACACTCGCCTGCGGCGTAGAGACCCTTGACGACGGTGTCGTTATCCGAGAGCACCTCTGCCTTGATGTTGGTGGGAATACCGCCCATGGCGTAGTGGGCGGTCGGCATCACGGGAACCGGCTCCACTACGGGGTCAACACCCAAGTAGGTCCGGGCAAATTCGGTGATGTCGGGAAGTTTGGTTTCCAACACTTCGGCACCCAAATGGGTGCAGTCCAGGAAGACGTAGTCTTTGTCCGGTCCGCCGCCGCGGCCTTCTTGAACTTCTTGAACCATGCACCGGGCAATGATGTCCCGGGGGGCAAGGTCTTTGATGGTGGGGGCGTATCGCTCCATAAATCGCTCCCCAGAGGCATTGCGCAAGATTGCGCCTTCGCCACGAGCACCTTCGGTGAGCAAAATGCCCAAGCCCGCAAGTCCGGTGGGGTGGAATTGGAAGAACTCCATGTCCTCCAGGGGGATGCCCTTGCGCCAAATAATCCCGACGCCATCACCGGTCAGGGTGTGGGCATTGGAAGTGGTCTTGTAGATTTTGCCAAAGCCGCCGGTGGCGAACACCACGGATTTTGCGTGGAAGATGTGGATATCGCCCGTGGCCAATTCGTAGGCAACAACCCCGGCTGCTTTTTGAGGCTTGGCCTTGCCTTTGCGCTTTTTCCCATCCGGGTCATCGACCATGATCAGGTCCAGCACATAGAACTCGTTGTAGAACTCGATACCGAGTTTCACGCAGTTCTGGAATAGGGTCTGCAAGATCATGTGACCGGTGCGGTCTGCGGCGTAGCACGACCGGCGCACGGGTGCCTTACCGTGATCTCTGGTGTGGCCACCGAAACGGCGTTGGTCGATTTTTCCATCGGGCGTCCGGTTGAAGGGGAGGCCCATATTTTCTAGGTCGATTACCGCATCGATTGCTTCTTTCGCAAGAATTTCTGCTGCGTCCTGGTCGACCAGGTAGTCGCCACCTTTGACCGTGTCAAAGGTGTGCCATTCCCAGCTGTCTTCCTCAATGTTGGCAAGAGCCGCAGCCATACCGCCCTGAGCAGCTCCGGTGTGGGAGCGGGTGGGATAGAGCTTGGAGATGACGGCGGTTTTGGCGTGGGGGCCTGCCTCAATGGCGGCCCGCATGCCGGCGCCTCCGGCGCCCACAATCACAACATCAAATTGATGGTGGTGGGTTGTGGTGTCGGAGGACGCTTTGGGAATGGTGGACGTTGGTGACATTTCTCCTACTTCACGGCCGCGCAGAAGGAAGGCAACAAATCAGCCGGGCCTCCTGCGGGACAAGGGTCAAAGGCATAAATCGTGAGGGTGCCAAGAATGATCAAGGCTGCGGTGGAGATAAACAAGGACCATTGCATCACGGTGCGGAACTTGGGGTTCGTCGCATAGTCGTTAACGATGGTGCGCATGCCATTTGCTCCGTGGATGAGGGCAAGCCACAGCATGGCCGTGTCCCACACGATCCAGAACGGATCGGTGAACTTCCCTGCCACGAAGGCAAAGTCAATGGCTTTGACGCCTTCACCCACCATCAAGTTGACGAAGAGGTGTCCGAAGATCAGGACGACCAGCACGATGCCCGAAGCACGCATGTAAATCCAGCCCCATTTTTCCCAGTTGATCCCGCGCTTGTCGCGGCGAATGGGGGATTTGGGCATTTCGATTGTGACGCTCATTTTTCTACCACCCAAACACGTTCATAAGATGACGGGGCGTGAAGGCAATCATCAGGGCCAACCAGAGGCCGAGCACCACATAGAACAGGGCCACGTGGTGCTTTGTTCCGATATTCCAGAAGTCCACCAGGATGATGCGTAACCCGTTGAGAGCGTGGAAGACGATGACAGCTACGAGAGCGATTTCTGCAACACCCATGAGGGGGGTTTGGTAGGCACCGATAACCGCGTTGTAAGCCTCGGGGCTTACCCGGACGAGTGCGGTATCAAGAACGTGGACGAGTAAGAAGAAGTAAATCCCAATCCCGGTGATGCGGTGAAGAACCCAAGACCACATGCCTTCACGACCGCGATACAGGGTGCCACCGGGGATCACGCTTTTCTTGCGCGGGGCGGGTGGGCTGATGGTCACCGTGGGGGAACCGGAGGCACTATTTATCGACACGGAGCGGGGACCCTTTCGTATTACTGCCTAGCCCTCTCATCATACGGTGTTGGGTATGGGGAGATTCTCAGCTTCCCGGTACCCTGTGCCTATGTCAGGTGAATTTTTTGCGGTAATTCCAGCGGGCGGTTCGGGCACCCGGTTGTGGCCTCTCTCCCGGTCGGGAGAGCCCAAATTTCTTCTTGACCTTCTGGGAACAGGGCGCTCACTGCTGGTCGAAACCGTTGACCGCCTGAAGCCATTTGCGCCTGTTGACCGAGTGTTTGTTGTCACGGGCGGAGCGCATCATGACGCTGTTCGCGCGCAGGTTCCGGATTTGCCGGCGGGAAATGTTCTCGTGGAACCTTCGGCAAAGAACTCTGCAGCGGCAGTGGGGCTGGCGGCCTTCGTTCTCGAGCGGACCCATCCAGACGCCATTGTCGGCTTTTTCGCTGCAGACCACGTGGTAGCCGAAGCGGAAGCTTTCCAATCGGTGTTAGCAACTGCTCTGGATGCGGCTAAAAGTGGCCTGATGGTGACCATCGGTATCACGCCGACAGAGCCATCCAGTGCTTTCGGCTACATCAAGAAATCGAAAGACTTTGCCGACACGGAGGCAGTCCATCACGTCGGGGAATTCGTGGAGAAGCCGTCCTTTCTTGATGCTCAGCGCTTTGTCAAGAGCGGCCAGTATTTGTGGAACGCCGGCATCTTTGTGGGCTCTGTGGCGAGTGTTGTCAAAGCCTTTGACGACTTCTCCCCCGAGCTAGGTGTCCCTCTCCGCGAAATTGCTGCGTTGATGGCTGCAGGTCATGATGTCGCGCAGTTGTGGGAAGCGCTTCCCTCCATCGCTTTTGACTACGCCGTCGCCGAACCCGCGGCCAAGGCCGGGCAGTTCTTGGTGGTCCCTGGCAGTTTCGGGTGGCGAGATGTCGGTGACTTTGATTCGCTAGCCCAGGCCCAGCAACCCAATGGGGCCTCCGATGTTGTGGTGGTGGGGGATGCGTCGAAGGTGCATCCCCACGATTCCACTGGAATCGTGGTGGGGTCATCAGGGCGGATCATCACTCTGCTGGGAGTGGAAAACATTGTGGTGGTGGACACACCTGATGCTCTTTTAGTGACGACAAAAGAGCACGCGCAAGATGTGAAACAGATCGTCGAACACATGAAAGCGCAAGGTCTTGAGGACGTGCTCTAGCCGATTGAGGCCCTGCCACCGATAACATCGTGACCATGCGTATTTTGATAACCGGCGGCGCCGGGTTTGTCGGGTCTCACCTTTCCGAGCGACTATTGGGTGCTGGCCATGAAGTCGTCGTTGTGGACAACTATTTCACCGGTTCAAAAACGAACATCGCCCAGCTTCAGGGAAACCCCGGCTTTGAGGCCATCCGACACGATGTGACGTTCCCGCTTTATGTCGAGGTGGACGCCATTTATAACCTGGCATCTCCTGCCTCGCCCATTCACTACCAACACGATCCTGTTCAAACCACGAAGACCAACGTGATGGGTGCCATCAACATGTTGGGTCTCGCCAAACGCCTAGGGGTTCCCATTCTCCAGGCGTCCACATCGGAGGTCTATGGCGACCCCGAGGTTCACCCACAGACAGAGGATTATTGGGGCAAAGTCAACCCGATCGGTCCGAGAGCCTGTTATGACGAGGCCAAGCGAGTAGCCGAGACCCTATTTTTTGACTACCACCGGCAACACGGTTTGGAGATTCGTGTTGCTCGCATCTTCAATACCTATGGTCCTCGGATGGCGGCCGATGATGGTCGTGTGGTGAGCAACTTTATTGTTCAAGCCCTGCGCGGTGAGCCGCTCACTATTTATGGCGATGGATCCCAGACCAGGTCATTCTGTTACGTGGATGACCTCGTGTCAGGACTGGTTGGGCTGATGGAGAACACCCATCAAGAAACCGGCCCGGTCAATATCGGAAACCCGGGCGAGTTCACCATGTTGGAGCTTGCTTCTCAGGTTCTGGAGCTGACGGGGTCTTCCTCGGAGATCGAGCACCGAGACTTGCCCGCCGATGACCCGAGACAGCGCCAGCCCGATATCAGCCTCGCGAAGAAGACAATGGACTGGGAGCCACACATTCCACTGAGCGAAGGACTGGCCAAAACCATTGCCTATTTCTCCCAACAGCTCAAAGGCTAAGAAGTAACGCCCGTGAAGATCCCTTTCATCATCGATACCGACACTGCTCAAGATGATTGCGTCGCAATCTTGCTCGGGCTACTGGATCCTGTAGCGGATGTGCGCGCCATCACGATGGTGGCGGGCAACGTGGGATTTGAGCAACAAACAAAGAATGCGTTCATGACACTGAGTGTCGCCGGAGCTCTCGGCGAATGCCCGGTGTTTCTGGGCTGCCGCCGACCCATGGTTCGAGCCTGGGTGTCTGCAGAGAACGTCCACGGCGATGGAGCCGGCGGACTCACCATGGACAACTCTGGAATCGAACCGGAAGCCGAACACGCGGTCGATGCACTGTTGAGGCTGACAAAAGAGTCACCGGGCGAAATAAACATTGTGGCGATTGGCCCGCTCACCAACATTGCCATGGCGGTGATCAAAGATCCCACTTTCTCCGACAGGGTCAAATCCCTCTACATCATGGGTGGATCCAACAACGCTCGCGGAAACATTACGGCTGCCGCTGAATTCAACTTCTATGTTGACCCGGATGCGGCGAAGGTTGTTTTTGATGCTGGCTTTGACATCACCGTCATCCCTTGGGAGCCCCTGACTATTCAGGATGCTCTGTTCTCCAGGCAACACATGGCAGAAATAGGTGCTGGCGGATCGCCGGTGGCATCTTTTTTTGCGCAGGTGTGTGAAGCGACCCTGGACTTCGATGAAAGTGTCGGCATCCCAGGATCATCCCACCCTGACTCGTTGACGGTGGCACTCTTGCTGCACCCGGAGCTCATCACCAAGAGTGCCCCCTATGCGGTTGATATTGAGGCAGATTCTGAACTGACGAGGGGATATTCTGCGATGTCCTGGGGTATTCATGGACTGAAGGCCAACGCCCGCGTGATTGAGGCTGTGGATGCCGCCGCCTTCTTTGAGTACATCAAAGAAACCATGGCGACCCCGACGACTCCCTCGCGCGAAATTGTGGGGCTGAAAAGTTAGTGACAGACACTCTCAACTGAGGCTTGAGGCTCATCTGCGCGGACTGTGCTCTATCTCGCAAGGCTGTGATTTTCGCGCCCTAGAATGAAACCAAAGCGTCAGACACCCTTTCGCGTAGCACTCTGTTGAGGCGACAGTCGCGAATCGGTCGGTGTCTGGCATCGAAAAGCAATGAGAGGACCACACAAGTGAAAGCAATCACCGCAAAGCGTACCTTCGCAGGTATCGCCGCACTGGGTGCGGCTGCTCTGGTTTTGGCAGGTTGTGCTGCTGATACAACAGAGGAAGCCGTCACCGAAGAAGTAGCTGTTGAAGAAGCAGCCGCGCCCGAAGAGTCCCTTGACTTCCTCGCCTGTGCCGTTTCTGACGAAGGAAGCTGGAACGACAACTCCTTCAACGAAGCTGTGTATGACGGACTAGCCCAGGCAGAATCAGAGTTGGGTGTTCAGATCGCTGAGGCAGAGTCCAACAGCGCCGAGGACTTCGCTCCCAACCTCCAGGCCATGGTTGACGCGAGCTGCGATGTCATCTTTGCCGTCGGGTTCAACCTGGTTGCTGACGTCAACCTCGCCGCTGCTGCAAACCCCGACGTGTCCATGGTGACCGTCGATGGTTGGACCGAAGGAAACGACAACCTCAAGCCTGTTGGTTACAAGATGAACCAGTCCAGCTACATGGCTGGATACCTGGCAGCTGCCTACTCGACCTCTAAGGTTGTGGGCACCTATGGTGGACTCCAGATTGACGCTGTGACCGACTTCATGTCTGGTTACTACTACGGAGCCAAGGCCTACGAAACCGAAACCGGCACCGCTGTGACCGTTCTCGGTTGGGACCCCATGGCAGCAACCGGTGACTTCTGGGGCGGATTTTCTCCGAATGACCCCACCGGTAAAAGCATTGCTGCTTCTCAGCTCGAGCAGGGCGCTGACGTTCTCTTCCCCGTGGGTGGAGACCAGTTCGGTGCAGGTTCAGAAGCTATCAAGGAGTCCGGTGTGGATGCTGTGATGATCGGTGTCGACAAGGACATCGCCGCCACGGCGCCTGAATATGCCGACTACATCCTGACCTCTGCGGAAAAGCGTATGGGTGCAGCAACCTTCGACATCATCGAAGACTTTGCAGTCAACGGTAACTTCAATGGTGACTACTACATGGGTGACCTTGCGAATGCCGGAACGGACATCTCTCCGTTCTACGCCTTCGATGGCAAGGTGTCCCAGGACATCAAGGATCGTCTTGCTGAAATCAAGCAGGGCATCATCGACGGAACGATCGACCCTCTGTCCTAGACAGCGGCACGACGTTCTGACGTGAAGTAGCGGAGGGGCCCTGGACCTGCGTCCGGGGCCCCTCCTGCTTTCCGCACAATGGAGAGCGCCACAAACCAGAGGAGAACCAAGCAATGAAGCTTGAACTGCAGGGAATGACGAAGCGATTTGGCCCCGTTGTCGCCAACGATAACATTTCTCTTATCGTGCAGCCCGGCGAAATCCACTCGCTGCTCGGGGAGAATGGCGCCGGCAAGTCCACGCTGATGAACCTGCTGTATGGTCTCTACCAGCCCGATGAGGGCCGCATTCTTTTGGACGACACGGAAGTAAAGTTTTCTGGCCCCGGTGATGCGATGGCCGCTGGTATCGGAATGGTCCACCAACACTTCATGTTGGTTCCTGTTTTCTCCGTGGCAGAAAACGTTGTTTTGGGCAACGAACCAACCAACGCGATCGGTGCGTTGGATCTTGCTACAGCGCGCGATCGGGTGCGCGACATTTCTGCCCGATTTGGATTTGATATTGACCCTGATGCGCTCATCGAAGACTTGCCAGTCGGTATTCAACAGCGAGTGGAAATCGTCAAGGCTCTTGCGAGGGACGCAAAAATTCTGATTCTGGATGAACCTACCGCCGTCCTCACACCGCAAGAGACTGATGAGTTGATGGAGATCATGCGGCAGCTCGCGCAAGAGGGAACATCAATCGTCTTCATTACGCACAAATTGCGGGAGGTGAAGGCCGTAGCCGATGTTGTCACCGTGATTCGCGGTGGAAAGGTTATTGATTCGGTTTCGCCCTCGACAGAGGTGGGTGAGCTTGCGTCGTTGATGGTGGGCCGTGAAGTTGACCTCTCCGTCGATAAGGTGGAGGCCACTGCGGGCGCCACAGTCCTAGAGATCCGAGATTTGGTAGTAGTGGATGAGCGCCAGCAACGGGTCATCGATGGCGTGAGCCTTGATGTTCGCGCTGGTGAAGTGTTGTGTATTGCGGGGGTCGAGGGGAATGGTCAAACCGCTTTAGCGGAAACTCTCCTAGGTTTGCGCAACGTGAGTGAGGGAACTATTTCTCTCGCGGGCGAGGACATCACTCACGCGAGCGTGAAGGAAGTGCTTGAAGCGGGTGTCGGATATGTTCCCGAAGACCGCAAAAAAGACGGTTTGGTCGCGGACTTCACGATTGAAGAGAACTTTATGTTGGATGGTTCATTCTCCAAGCCCTTCACCAAAGGCTTATCGATCGATTTTGCGTCCCGTCATGCGCACAGCGAAGATCTCATCAAGCGCTTTGACGTGAGGACACCCTCAGGCCAGACCCTGGTTAAAAAACTTTCGGGTGGAAATCAGCAGAAAGTCGTTGTGGCGAGGGAGCTCTCCCGTGAACTGAAATTTTTTGTGGCCGCTCAACCAACAAGGGGTGTTGATGTGGGATCCATTGAGTTCATTCACGAAAGCATCATCAAAACGCGTGATTCGGGAATCCCCGTGGTGATTATCTCGACGGAATTGGATGAAGTGTTCAACCTCGCAGACCGTATTGCCGTGATGTATCGGGGCAAAATCGTAGGAATCGTTCCACCGACAATTTCTCGGGAAGATATGGGGCAAATGATGGCGGGAATTATGCCGGAGGGAGTATCCGCATGAGTCTTCTCAAAGAAGTGTTCTCCACCAGTGCGACGCGAGCGTTTCTCTCGATCGTGATGGGCTTTCTCGTGGGAGCAATCTTCATGATGGTTTCTAGCGAGGATGTCGGTAAGGCGCTCGAATCGGGCGGACTCATGGACGCGATCCAAGCCGCACTGCGAACCGTTGCCGATGGTTATGCCGCCCTGTTTCGTGGCCCTATCTTCAATACTCGTGCCGATGACCTAGCTACCGCTTTGCGTCCACTGACGGAGACTTTGCGCCTTGCCGGACCGCTGATTGCAGCAGGCCTGGGTATCTCGCTGGGTTTCCGGGTAGGCCTTTTCAACATTGGTGGAAACGGTCAAATGATTTTTGGGATCTTGTGGGCCACCTGGATCAGTACCCGCATGGAATTGCCCGTGATTCTCCACATGGTTGTCGCCGTGATAGTTGCAATTTTGGGCGCTGCCTTGTGGGGCGCTCTCGTTGGTTTCCTGAAGGCACAAACCGGCGCCCACGAAGTCATCTTGACGATCATGTTGAATTATGTGGCCATTAGCTTGTTCACCTGGTTCATTCGCTCGCCCGACCTGTTACAGGCTGAGCAAGCGGGAGGGACACCGAAGGCAGAGGCCCCTGCCTTCACGGCTCAACTACCGCAACTTTTCCCCGGGACGTATTCACTCCACTTAGGGTTTATTTTCGCTCTGATTGCGGTTGCAGTGTATTGGTGGCTCATGGAGCGTTCTGCGATTGGGTACCGCTTTCGGATGGTCGGACATAACCCTCATGCCGCCAGGACTGCCGGAATCTCGGTCGAGAGAACATATGTGTGGGCCATGGCCGCATCTGCCGCTTTTGTCGGGGTTGCCGGAGCCAATCAAGCACTGGGAACCCAGGTCGGCTACACCGAAACGGTCCACGCCGGTATCGGGTTTGACGGCATCACGGTTGCGTTGCTGGGTGGCGGAAACGCCGTGGGCATTCTTTTTGCAGGCCTCCTGTTCGGCGCTTTCAAGGCGGGTGGACCGCAGATGCAGGTCATTGGTGTCTCCCCTGAAGTGCTGGGCATCGTCCAAGGGGCCATCGTCCTCTTTATTGCCGCGCCACCTTTGGTGCGGGCAATCTTCCGGCTGCCTTCCTTGGCGTCAACCCCCGCCCTTGACCGGCTGAGAGCCAAGCTCCAGCGGAAGGAGACTACTTCATGAGCCTCGAGGTGAAACCAGGAATGTTCTCCATTGCCGAAGCCAAGGTGAGCTGGAAGGCGCCGTCACTGATGGCCGTTTTCTCTGTCCTCGTCTTTGTGGCGTTTGGTATTTTAGGCCGACGGGAACCGGTGGAATACACGGTGACGGCTGATGATGCAGCGATTTCGTTGCCCTCCATTACCGCTCTTTCCAGCACTGTGGGAATAGTTCTTGGCATCGTTATGATGCTGATTTCGGCTCTCGCTTTTTTCCGCGTCATCTCGAAACGCCCGGTGCCCTTGTGGTGGTCGATGGTGTTTGGGTTTATCGCGGTGGTGGCATTGCTTGGCTGGCTTGCGGCGGGAGACAGAGTTCCGTTTGCGTTCCTCTTGGCGAACGCCATTGTGCTCGCGATCCCGATCATTTTCGGGGGCATGGCCGGCGTGATGTCAGAGCGTGTTGGCGTGGTGAATATTGCTATTGAGGGCCAGCTCCTCACGGGGGCTTTCGTGGCCGCTGTGGTGGGCACGCTCACCGGGAATCTTTATGCTGGCCTTGTCGCCGCGATGGTGGCCTCTGCCCTGGTGTCAACAATCCTTGCTGTGTTCGCTGTGCGGTACCTCGTTGATCAAATCATCGTCGGTGTTGTCCTCAACGTGCTAATTATTGGGGTGACAAACTTTCTCTATTCGCAATGGTTGACGCAAGACAGCGCTGGGGCTAACAACCCAGGAACCTTTCCGATTGTTAAGATTCCCTTTCTCAGTGAGATCCCCATCCTCGGCCCTGTGGTATTTGAAAACCGCCTGACTGTGTACCTTGCGTTCCTGTGTATTCCTTTGCTGTGGTTTGTGCTGTTTCGCACCCGCCTGGGCCTTCGGGCACGAGCAGTTGGTGAGTACCCGATGGCGGCCGACACGATGGGTGTCAATGTCGCTCGCACCAGGTTCTGGTGGGTCACCACGGGCGGCGCGCTTGCTGGTTTGGGTGGCGCTGCCTTCACCATCGGTAATGTGGGTGCTTTTGGGCAAGAGATGTCTAACGGGCAAGGCTTTATTGCGCTCGCAGTGGTGATCCTTGGTCGTTGGCACCCCTTCTATATGTCCGCTGCGGCCCTGTTGTTTGGTTTTTCCATCATCCTTCGGGTGTGGGCAAACCAGGTGAGCCCGGGCATCCCCACCGACTTCATCATCATGGTTCCCTATTTGGTCACCATCATTGCTGTGGTGGGGTTTGTGGGCCGAGTCCGACCACCCGCCTCCGTTGGCAAGCCCTATATCAAGGAGTAACTCATCGACATCAACTGGCAAGCACTCCGTGATGCTGCAAACGCAGCGATGGAGCGGGCGTATGCGCCCTATTCGAATTTTCCCGTAGGGGCTGCGGCTCTGGTGGATGACGGTCGAATCGTGTCTGGCTGCAACGTCGAAAATGCTTCCTACGGAGTGGGGCTGTGTGCAGAGTGTTCGCTGGTATCTGAGCTCACGATGACCGGCGGTGGGAAATTGGTTGCCTTCACCTGTGTGGATGGCCACGGGGATGTGTTGATGCCGTGTGGCAGATGCCGTCAGCTCTTGTATGAACACTCGAGCCCGGGCATGGTGCTCGAAACAGTGAGTGGAATGAAAACAATTGACGAAGTATTGCCCGATGCTTTTGGGCCACGACAACTTGAGGAGTATGCATCATGAACACAACGGCCCTGACTGAGGAACAGATTCGGGAACTCCCCAAGGTCTCTTTGCATGACCATTTGGATGGCGGGCTGCGCCCGGAGACGATTCTTGATTTGGCGCAACAGTCTGGAATCGACCTCCCTGGCGGGGCTCCCACCGACTCTGCCGAAGCCTTGGGCCAGTGGTTTGCCACACAAGCTGACTCGGGTTCACTCGTGGAATATCTCAAAACTTTTGATGTCACCTTGAGTGTGATGCAAAGCGTGGAAGGGCTTCACCGGGTCGCCAAGGAATTTGTGGAGGACCTTGTCAGCGACGGTGTGATCTATGGTGAAATCCGCTGGGCCCCGGAACAACACCTCGAACAGGATCTCAGCCTTGAGCAGGCCCTCGAGGCAGTTCAAGCTGGCTTGGACGCAGCTGTCGCCGCGGCAGAAGCCTCGGGTAAGAACATCCAGGTCGGACAACTCATCACCGCCATGCGCCACAACGATCGCGGGATGGAGATTGCTGAGCTTGCGCTGAAATACCGCGATAAAGGTGCTGTGGGCTTCGATATCGCAGGAGCGGAGGCGGGTTTCCCCGCCAGCAAGTTTGCTGATGCCTTCACCCACCTGGCGAATCACATGTTCCCCATCACCGTTCACGCCGGTGAAGCCGATGGCGTGGAGAGTATTCGTAGTGCCCTGGTTGATGGGAGAACGCTGCGTCTTGGTCACGGTGTCCGGATTGCCGAAGACATTGCTGCGCTCGATGCGGGGGATGCTGATGTTGCAGGGCTTGGCGACGTGGCCCGGTGGGTACTTGAGCGAGGCATTCCGCTGGAGCTGAGTCCGTCTTCTAATCTTCAGACCGGTGCCGTTGCGCAGTGGGGCACTGAGATGGCTCAACATCCCTTTGATGCCCTCTATCGCCTGGGTTTTGCTGTCACCGTCAACACCGATAACCGACTCATGAGCTCCACCACACTCACCAAAGAACTGCTTCACTTGGTCGAAGCGTTTGGCTACGGGTTGGAGGACCTTCTTCTCTTTCAGCTCAACGCTGCCGGGGGCGCATTCGCTCGCTTTGAAGACCGCGAGGCACTCGTAGATGCCCTCGTTAGCGCTTACACAAGCTAGGACAGAGAATCGACGAGAGAGCGCAGGGCGCTCTCTAACTCCTTGAGCGCTGTTTCTGCCTCACGTCGGGTGTCTCCTTGGGTGTCCAAGTAGATCTTGAGCTTAGGTTCAGTGCCGCTGGGTCGAATAATCACGCGGGAGCCGTCTTCTAAGTAGTAGCGAAGGATGTCTTCCCGGGGGAAATTCCCGACGCCTTGCAAGAAATCATCCACCTGAGTGATGGCATGCGTCCCAAAGGCGCCTGGTTGGGCGCTTCGAAGCTGTTCCGCGAGAGGGGTGTTGTTTCCTTGGTCGCCGAGCTTGATCGTGATTTGGCTGGAGGCGAACCCTCCTACGGCCTCTTCGATGGTCGCCAGGTAATCCCAGAGCGTTCTTTCCTCGGCTGCGAGCGAGTAGGCAATCTCCAGCGCCGTAAGGCCTGCGGAGACTCCGTCTTTATCCCTAACAACATCAGGGGTCACGAGATAACCCAGAGCCTCTTCGAAGCCGAAGATGAGATGAGGGACACGTGAGACGTATTTGAAGCCGGTCAGGGTTTCTTCATGCTCAAGTCCAAAGTGTTTCGCAATCTTGCCCAACACAGGGGAGCTCACCAAAGAATTCGCCAGCATCCCGCTGACTCCAGTTTTGTGGGCCCGCTCGGCGCAATGCCAACCGAGAATGGCGCCCACCTGGTTCCCCGTCAGGGGGATGTATTCCCCGTCGCGAGGCAACGCCAAGGCGAGACGATCTGCGTCGGGGTCGTGGGCGATGATGAGGGCAGCATCGTGCTTTTTGGCGGTGGCGATACTGAGATCTAGCGCTCCATCCTCTTCCGGGTTGGGGAAAGCCACCGTGGGAAATGCCGCATCAGGCTCTGTTTGCTCTGTGACGGGATGGACGCTCGGAAATCCGGCGGCTTCTACCGTTTCGAAAAAAGTGCCAGCCCCCACTCCATGCATGGCGGTATAGACGATAGATAAAGGCTGATCGTGTGGGGCTTCTGGTGCCACAGAAGCAACCGTTGCCGCCACATACTGGGAAACAATATCCTCTGGGGCTGGAATAACCGCCTCAGGGGAGCGCGGGATGTCTGCCCAACGTATCGAGCGGGCAACGCCGGCGATAAGTTTTTCGATGTCACTGTCAACCGGGGGGATGATTTGTGAACCCTCGTCGGCTCCACCGAGATAAACCTTGTATCCGTTGTCCCGTGGCGGGTTGTGACTTGCCGTCACCATCACACCCGCGTCAGCATTCAGATAGCGCACGGCAAAAGCCAAAACAGGTGTGGGCAGCTTTTCGGGGAGCACGATGGCCTCCAGGCCGTATCCGGCCATGATGGCCGCGGTGTCTGCTGCGAAGATGTCGGAATTGGTTCTTGCATCACACCCCACCACAACCCTCAGAGTTTTTCCTGGTTCTGTGGAGCGATGCTCCAGCAAATACTGGGCTAGCCCGGCGGTGGTTTGTCCAATGACCACGCGATTCATTCCCCGAGGTCCTGGTTGCAAGGGTCCCCGAATTCCTGCAGTCCCAAAAGCGAGGCGGCCATCAAAGAGTTCAGACAGGGTCGCAGCTGCTTCGAGGTTGCCCCCGGCGTGACTCTCGAGCAGAGCCCCTAGTTCAGCTTGTGTGTGCGTGTCAGGGTCCTGGTCGTGCCATGGGGTGGCTGCCGCCACTACGGTGTCCATGTGGCTGGTCACAGTGCGGCAACAATCTGTGCCAACAGAGCGGAAATCACCGGCTCAGCTATCTGCCCAGCCTCAATAACTTCTTTGTGGCTGAGAGGTTCTGGTGAAATTCCAGCCGCGAGGTTAGTGATGAGAGATAAGCCCAACACTTCCATGCCCGCCTCTCTGGCCGCAATAGCCTCCAGGGCTGTTGACATGCCTACGATGTGGCCGCCCATGACTTTTGCCATCTGGACCTCGGCAGGGGTTTCGTAGTGGGGACCCCGGAATTGAACATAGACACCCTCATCAAGAGTGGGGTCAATCGTCCTGGCGATATCGCGAAGACGGCTCGAGTAAAGGTCGGTGAGATCAATGAACGTCGCTCCCTCCAAGGGGGAGCTAGCGGTCAAGTTGAGGTGGTCAGAAATCAACACCGGGGTGCCGGGGGTCCAGTGATCTTTGATGCCACCGGCGCCATTGGTCAACACCATCACCTTTGCTCCACACGCCGCGGCAGTTCTCACAGAATGCACAACGGCACGCACTCCTTTGTCCTCATAAAAGTGAGTCCGAGCCCCGATGACCAGGGCATGTTTCCCGTTTGCCATCTTGATGGAGCGAATCGTCCCGGTGTGACCGGGAACTCCTGATGAGGCAAAACCGGGGACATCCCCCGCGGGGATTTCCGCAATGGTTTCACCGATGAGGTCTGCCGCTTTCGCCCAGCCGCTACCTAAGGTGAGGGCAATGTCGTGGCGGGAGATACTCGTTTGATCAGCGATGACCTTTGCTGCATCAGTGGCGAGGGCAAAAGGGGTGCGATCTATGGATGAGCTCATCCCTTCAGCCTATCCAGGAGAAAGCAGGCGGGTGGCTAGTTCAGCACTACCAGGAGGTGGCCCCCCGAGATCGAGTCGCCCACGCTGATGTTTATGGCCTCAACAACCCCATCCTTGGGAGCCATAATCGGCTGTTCCATCTTCATCGCCTCGAGGACGCATAAAATATCCCCCGCAACAACGCTCGTGCCAACCTCGACCATAACCTTCACGACGGTGGCCTGCATCGGCGAGGTGATGGTTCCTTCCGAGGACCCACCTACCAGCTGCGTACTCGCTCGCTTTGGCGCCTTACCCAAACTTGCGCTCTGGCCGGCGGCGAAAATTCCTGAGGGCACACCAACTTTGAGCCGACGTCCTTCTACTTCGACAACGACGGTTCGGTAAAGGTCTTCCGCGTCAAAGCCTTCCTCAATAGCACCTTCCCAGGGCTCAATGTCCGTGGTGAATTCGGTTTCAATCCACCGCGTGTGAACGGAGAAGCCCTCTTTTCCGGAGGCAGTGAAGGCGGGGTCTTCCACGATGGCGCGGTGAAAAGGAATCACGGTGGGGAGTCCGGTGATTTCGAACTCGGAAAGGGCGCGACGCGCTTTTTCGATCGCATCCTGCCTGGTTGCCCCGGTCACAATCAGCTTCGCAAGGAGTGAATCGAAAGCACCCGTGATCACATCACCAGTCGTGATGCCAGAGTCAACCCTCACTCCAGGACCCCCAGGGAATCTGACCGAGTGAATGGGCCCGGGGGTGGGGAGGAAACCTCGACCGGGATCCTCACCATTGATGCGAAATTCGATGGAATGACCGTGATGGGTGGGGTCCCCGTATTCGATCAGGCCGCCCTCCGCGATGCGGAACTGTTCGCGAACCAAATCGATTCCAGTGATTTCTTCTGAAACGGGGTGTTCGACTTGTAAACGGGTGTTGACCTCTAAAAAGGAAACGGTGCCATCTTTACCAATCAAAAACTCGCAGGTTCCAGCCCCGATGTATCCGGCCTCCTTGAGGATCGCCTTGGACGAGCTATAGAGAAGCGTCTCCTGTTTCTTGGTCAAGAATGGAGCTGGTGCTTCTTCAACGAGTTTTTGGTGGCGCCGCTGAAGCGAGCAATCTCGTGTTGAGATGACGACCACGTTTCCTGCTGAATCAGCCAGACACTGGGTTTCCACGTGCCGGGGTTGCTCGAGATACTTTTCCACGAAGCATTCGCCGCGGCCGAACGCCGCTAGCGCCTCTCTCGTGGCGGACTCGAACTGTTCAGGAATTTCTTCCATCGTGTAGGCAACCTTGAGGCCTCGGCCACCACCACCGTGGGCTGCCTTAATGGCAACGGGGACACCGTGCTCTTTGGCGAAAGCGAGTATTTCATCAGCGCTGGATGCGGGGTCAGAAGTCCCCGGCGCTAGAGGAGCCTTCACTTTCTGGGCGATGTGGCGTGCAGAAACCTTGTCGCCGAGAGCTCTGATCGCCGCAGGGGGCGGGCCAATCCAGATCAGGCCGGCATCGATCACCATTTGCGCAAAGTCAGCGTTTTCAGAGAGAAACCCGTAGCCCGGGTGAATAGCGTTCGCGCCGGACCGCTTGGCAATCGAGAGTATTTTTTCGGGCACTAAGTAGGTTTCGGCAGAGGTGTTGCCATTCAGCGCATATGCCTCGTGAGCAAGACGAGCAAATCTAGCGTTGCGATCCTGATCGGCGTAGACGGCAACGGTGTTGATTCCCGCGTCTTGAGCCGCTCGAATAACCCGAACCGCGATTTCGCCACGGTTGGCAATGAGCACCTTTGAAATCGCTACCACGGTTTGAGCCTACGGTAAGGGGACGCGCCTTGGTGATGGCTCAGCCCGCTGGGCGGACGAGGGCGCAATAGTTGGCTAACTCCTCGAACGGTTATTGATGACACGAAATTTCTTGCCCTCGCGAATCGCGATCCCCGCCTCGGTGGCTGGTACTGAAGAGCAATCAGGAATGCTAGCCAGAACCATAAACGGTTGAACCCGGAGGTTTCTTTTTCTTCAGGGGTGAAGGATTCGAGCCAATTCCGAAGGTCAACAAAGCGCACCGCCTTTAGCCCCGCGGGCCATCCGGCCTGAACGCGCGAGACTATTTGAGTCGCACAGTGTTTAGCGTCACCGAGCGTGTAGTGGTGTTTGGATGCTTCGATAGAAGATTGATTACCGAGAGCAGTGACTGAAGGCACCATAGGAAAGGTTCCCACGGCGATGGCGTCATTGAATTTTCCGGAACTCCCCCACTGAAAGTACGGCTTGTCGTAAGGGAGAACGACGATTTTGCTCGAGGTGAGTAGCTCTTGATAGGCGCCTTGAGGAAGGGGCAGGAGAGTTGATTCTGTGGGAATCTCATCGAGCCCCACAGCGGAAGCTAAGTCTTCGTGCAGAGCCATCTTTCCCTTTAGTCCTTGATTTTCCAGTTCCACCAGAAGATTGAGGGCGAACGTCACCTCATTCGAACGTTGTGGGACAACCAGTACATCAGTAGGCCGGTTGTCCCAATGGGGGAAATCTTTCGCCAACAGCGTGGTCATGATGGGGAAAACATGTATGAGGGTTTGGAATTTCTCCGAAAGCTTACTTGCGAGAACCTGGCTTTCAGCGGAGAAAAAAAGATTCGAAGACTTATGTTGGGCTACCTTCCTCAAAGCCGACACCAAAGCTGAGGGCACCGGTTGCCGCCTCTCCACAAGTTGGACCCAATCCAGGGCCCAGTGGAAATTGTAGAGAAAAACTGTCTGCGGGAGGTCGAAGGCCAGTCTTGACATGACAAAGAGTTCCGCGATTCCGCCGTCGTAACACTGAATGTGGGAGACGCCGTTAGTGGAAAGAACCCGTGCCGCCTCGAGCACCCTCTTGTAGCCCAGAGTGGTCATGCCATATGCCGAAACTGTCAGGTGTGCTTCGCGTGACACGGGTATGGCCCCCAGGAGGTGCCCAGCGGACTGATTAATTCTGGAGATAGTGACAGGTTGGTGGGGGTGTGGTCTTTCCTGTTGGTCTAGGTACTGATACCACCAAAAGTAGTGTCCTGATCCGGGATTGCTGGAAGCATTGGCGGACAGTGAGCCGACGATTGGTAATTTATGCATCGGTCATTTTTCGTCACCGTCGAGGATTGAGTCGACCAGCTTCAGTAGTCGAGTGGAGTAGGAGAAATCGTCTTGATGAACAAAAAAACGTGTCTTCGAATCCGAGAGTCTGGCGGAAATTTTCTTACTGCCGAGAACGTTTAAGAGAGCCTCTTCCAGGACGGATTGGCTCTCGCAAATAGCAAACCCAGGAATATTCTCTACGCCTTCGAAATGAGAAAAGTAGCGCCTAGTGGTGTTTTCGTGGATGCCATCGTCGTAGGAGAGACCTACCACCGGCCGCAGGGATAGAGCCGCTTCAAGAAGCATCGTTGTGAGTGGACCGACTACCGCAGTTGCACCTGATAAGAGGGACGGGTAGTAGCTCAAATCTGGCTGAAATCCGGTGTCCGTAGTTTCCCGCTGCACCCCTGAAGCGTAGGCTTCGCTGATTTGGCGATCGAGGATTGTCCTGCGAAAGTCCGATTCTCTAAACTCTGACCCAGAGAGTCGTTTTTGCTGCCACGGGTGGGGCCGATACACGATGGTGAGCTTCCCAGCTTTGGCTGATGCTTGCTCGAGGAGGTTTTCAATTAGGTGGATTGCTCCAAGCTCATCGAACGGCATTGCTGATCCGACGAACAGCAGGTAGGGGAATGCGTAGCTCTCTACTGGTTTTTGGTTCCGATACTGGAAGTATTCATCGAACCGAGGATTACCAATCGGGTGCACACGGTCGGGGGGAAATGAATGTATTCGGCAGGCTTGCTCTCTCGCCTGTTCGCCCCAAACACCCAGATAATCTGGTTTGGCCCAAAAAGTAGTTTTGGAGGTCAGATTGTCCCAATTGTCGACGAGACAAAGGGTTGGAATTTTTAGGGTATGCCCCAACCGCGCTAAATCGACGGAGGCTGCGTCAAAGGCCGCCGAGGGGTAAACGATTAAATCAAATAGTTCCTGGCGGACGAGAGATTCAATGCTGGGATTGACTGGCAGTCTGTTCTCCAAATATTTCTTCACGAAGGGGAAGACCATTCGGTTTCCCAACAGGGGAATTCGCAAGCCAGCAGGATTTATAAGGGCTCCCGGAATCCAGCGCAAGAACCCAATGAACCACTGAACGGGGCCTCTTTTTGTCGAAATCGTATCCCAGTGGGAGTTGCGCATCCAACGATAGAAAAAAGTGGGAGAGAGGCGCCTGTTGCGCCACATCAGCAGGCTGAACAGGAGTTGATGTCTTCGCTCGATGTGCGGATCCGGGTCAAAAAACCCCCGGAAGCCTGGGGTGTGCTTAACCTCTTGCTTGAGAGCCAAGGCACTACTAGCAATGACGGAAACACTATGAACGCTTGTCAGCTCACTGAGTGCATTGGTTTGAAGGTAGTTTCGGACGTAAATATCTCCACTTACAACGAAAAGAATTTTGGCAGTCACTTTACACCCCGTGGCCAGTGACTCGAGGGGTCGTCTGCGAGGTTGGAGCAAACATCTCGGATAGCAGATTCCGCAGGTTGAAATAGTCGAGGGCATCCTGAAATTGGCGGTCATTCGCTTTGTGATTCACATCGGAGAGCGCGGAAGTCTTTTTCTGGCCCCCAACCGGGCGATGCGCAGGAAGGCCAAGACAGAAACTCGAGGTGCCGGATTGTTGGGCTGCACCCCAGAACCAAATATCGTCCGCGGTGGGGCATACCACCAGCGCGGCGGAAACGTCATCCACCGTATCGGCCAGGGAATTGGGTGGGTACAAGCAACCATTGCCGCCAGGCATCAGGAGGTCTTTGCCTTCTGCAGGGGCGCGCAATCTTTCCCAATTCTCGCCATAGTGAACACCGTTGCCAGGAGCCGGGCGGATTCGCCAGCCCCGCGCGCCAACAATGCTCGCAGGGTGGGCGCGCGCGGCCTTGTGCAATTTATCGAGGATGGTGAGGGGGAAATACTTGTCATCGTCAAAGGTGACGATTGTTGTATTTGGGTGCTCTCGCCTTACCGGCAAGAGTTTGTCGAAACTTCGGTTGTTGTCAGTGACCCAGAGGATGCTCAAGCCCCGGCGCGTCTGCGAGTGCAGGCTGGAAGGGATCAATTTTTCTGGGAATTCTGCCTCAGACAGAACTAACAAGAGCGCTTGTGGCTGGACGGACTGCCGGAGCAGAGTCTCGATCGATACCCACGCCCTCCTAATTCTTCCGGGGTGGCTGGTTAAGCTCACAACCAGGGGAATTACTGGTCTTTTTCTGGCTATCGAGAGGTGGGGCAGCCAGAGCCAGGCCACGATGAGAGTTTCCCGGATCCAATTTGTCAGGGAGAAAAAAGCGTTTACCAACGAGCGAATCACAGAGGAATATTCCCGTGCTTCCCCGCGGGAGCAGTTCTCGACTTGTTCTTCAGCGCGCGCAAACCCTTCGCAATCGTCGTCCTCGTTGCCGCCGGCTCGATGACCCCATCAATTTCGCCACGCTCGGCTGCAAGAAACGGACTAGCAACGTTGTAGGTGTATTCGCTGGCCAATTGCGCGCGGACTTCAGCAACATCCTGACCGGTATCCTCTGCTGCCTTAATTTCGTTGCGGTAAAGAATATTGACAGCCCCTTGCCCTCCCATTACGGCAATTTCGGCTGTAGGCCAGGCAAAGTTGAGGTCGGCCCCCAGTTGTTTAGACCCCATCACAATGTAGGCGCCGCCGTAAGCTTTGCGCGTGATCACGGTGATGAGAGGAACGCTTGCTTCGGCGTAAGCGTAGAGCAGCTTTGCTCCCCGACGAATGACCCCCGTCCACTCTTGGTCGGTGCCAGGAAGGTAGCCGGGAACATCCACCAACGTGAGAATCGGAATCCCAAAGGCGTCACAGAAACGGACAAACCGAGCGGCCTTTTCGCCCGCGTCGATATTGAGGGTGCCGGCCATCGCGTTGGGCTGGTTCGCGATGATTCCCACCGACTGTCCTTCAACACGGGCAAAACCGATCACGATGTTGGGGGCGAACAGAGGCTGCACTTCAAGGAATGAGTCAGGATCCACTATCGCTTCGACGATGCGCAGGACGTCGTAGGGAACAGAAGTGCTGTCTGGAATGATCTCATTGAGACGTCGATCGCGATCAGTTATTTCCAGTTCCAAATTCGAGGAGTACACGGGGGTGCCGCTGTCCCAGCTATCAGGGAGATAGGACAGCAGGACGCGCGCGTAGTCAAAAGCATCCGCCTCATCCGGAGCCAGATAGTGTGCGACTCCGGACGTCTTATTGTGGGTGAGGGCACCGCCGAGCTCTTCCATCCCCACCTCTTCACCTGTCACGGCTTTGATCACATCAGGACCGGTGACAAACATTTGACTGGTTTTGTCGACCATAATCACAAAGTCGGTAAGAGCCGGTGAATACACTGCTCCGCCGGCGGCCGGCCCGCACACAATCGAGATTTGAGGGATTACCCCAGAGGCCAGGGTGTTTCTCTTGAAAATTTCCCCATATTTTCCCAGCGCGATAACACCTTCTTGAATCCGAGCGCCGCCGGAATCTAAAATCCCGATAATGGGCACTTTGGTTTTCAAAGCGAGGTCCATAATTTTGATTATCTTGTCACCAGCGGCTTCGCCGAGGGAGCCACCAAACACTGTGAAATCTTGGGCGTAAACAGCAACCTGACGACCGTGTATTGTTCCGAATCCTGTCACTACCGAGTCGCCGTAGGGGCGTCTGGCTTCCATCCCAAAAGCCTGGCTGCGATGGCGGACAAACTCGTCGATTTCGACGAACGAACCGGTGTCAAGTAACAGAGTGATGCGCTCCCGCGCGGTGAGCTTCCCTTTGGCGTGTTGTCGGCTTTGGGACAGTTCTTCGCTACTGGTCACGGCCTCATTAAAACGGTCCTTAAAACCGGCGATGCGTTGCGCTGTGCTCAGACTTGTGGTTTCGGGGGCTTCATCACTCACCCAACCAGACTAATGCTTTCTATCAGCGGTGCTTGAAGCGAAAGAGGGCGTTGAGCCATCGGTCTCGCTCCACCGCAAGCAGGTGCAAGCGGTGTCGCCACGAGTTCTTCACGGCTAGGTTCGCAATCCGCATGCGCAGAGGTGGGTTCTCGGGGTCCCAAGAAGACCACGTGTCCCAGTGGTGCCGCAAAGGACGTTCTTGGAGCATCCAATAGGCAACAAACCTTTGAGCCCCGCCGGGGTCAACTTCCCAAGGGGTGAGGTGTGACTCGGTCACATCCTCTGGTTTCAACATTTGTCTGACATCGGCAATCTGATCCCATTGGCTGGCCTGGTTCACCCACACAGGTTTACCCATCAAGTTTGCTTCCAAGCCAATAGTTGATCGTTCGGCGATCACCCAATCAGCTTTCGCCGCGAGGTCGTAAGAGTTAGCTGAGGATGTGTGCCACAAAACTTCAAGCCCTGGGTGCCGCTGTTCCAAAGAGCGAATGGCTTTCACGGTTTTGAGGAAGTATTTTCGGCTCTTGCTGGTGAGATTGGGATGGACCCGCAGGGTCATGGCTGCACCCATTTTTTCTAGCACCGTCATCGCCAAGTCGAATGCTTCAAATTGGCTTGTCCACGAGTCGATGTGCCACATCGGGCCAAAGGCAAGAAACTCATCTGCTGAGGACGTAAAAAAAACGGCATGAGGTTTGGTTCCTTGCTTCTCGTCGTCCAAGAGGCCCGAAGGGGCATCCCACCGTGACGAAAAACTGTTTGTTCCAGAGCCCACGGAAGTGCGCTCTTCAATCCACGCTGACGCCAGGGCAGAGACCTCACGACTCGAGACTTTTGCGAGGAAGTTTTCGATCTCCGCTTGGGAAGCGAGGCGGTCATGGGGTTGGGTGTTGCCTAAATAGTAGGAACCTTTGCGAGCTCGACCATTCTCGTAAAACTGAGTGACGATACCGAGTGATTCCGCAGCTAGGCGGGCTGCTTTTTGGCGGGAGGTTCTGCCATTGGGAATCAGCACCGAGTCTGGAGAAAGTTCTGTGAGGGCCCCCACAATGGCCGCGTAGCTCGCGGTCGTTTGCCGAGTTAGCTCGCCACGAAGCGAGTTAACAAACCAATGAGAGGGTGTTAGAGATTCACGTCGGAAATAGGTCAGAAGCTCCGATTCGATGGCAACCTGGCACTCCTGCTGCTGCCCGGGGGTCAAGGTACTGGGAAGGGTTCGGCTTTTCCTCAAGTGATGGTGTCTCACATCCCGTTCTTGAAGAAAAGAGTCGAAGTGTTCTCTAAACACTCTGTGTCCCAGCACTCTGGCAATCCACTGGGGAGGAAAATCCTGGCTGATAGTGGTGAAGCCACTGATGTCCAGGAGATGAACGGTGTGCCCTTCGTCTCGAAGATCAGCAATTACAGAGGTAACAACGCTTCTGCTCTTAAGCGTGGCACCGTGATAGTAGACGACGGCTATCGTGCTCATGGTTTTGCTCGAGTTACGAGGAGCCAGGTCAGGGGAGCACCCAGGGGCCCCAAAATAGCCAGGACTCGCAGCACCCAGCTCGCCGCAGACCCTTTTCCGGTATGAAGCCGACCGCTGAAGAGCGCTCGGCGACAGTGCATTGCCGCCGTCGAGGCGAAGCCTTGTCCTCTTATGTCGGTCATCATCTCCCGTTCTGCCTGAAACCACACGGACCAGGTTGGGTTGATCTTGGTCCATCGAGAGGCATGAGACCGGTGAAGATGCCAAGGCTTTAGTGGGCCGGAGTAATGAATTATCTGAGGAATATTTTCTGGGTCGAAGTTACGGTGCCAACTGGAAAGGAAATTAAACTCCGATCCCACGGAGGAGGTTTTCCCTGAATATAGGGTGTTGAACAGGTATTGCTCGGAGCTAAAGCGCTTTTCGGGGAGAGACGCCAGAGCTGGCAACCAGTCCTCCCGAGTTTTTCCCGTCCACCCCAGCACGCCGGCGTTGAAGCCTTCGAACCGCGTATCGGGGCCCGGAATTTTCTCAGCGACGACGAGTCCGGCAGAGTCAGGAGCTTCGCGGATCGCGCGGAAAATACCGTCCCACCCGCTGGTAACTACTGTGTCGATGTCGAGCCATAGGTGTGGTTGGCCCAGTTCGTCTGAAATGACAAACTTGAGGAACGTCGTGGTTGTGAGGTGTCTTCGCTCCGTAAAAAGCTCGTGAGGGGAATACTCGACGATGTCATGTTCAACCGCCAGCCATGAAAGGTATCTGCCAATCAGGTGGATGTTTTTCGCAGAAAGCTTGCCGGGGAAGTAACCCACGACGAGAAAAACTTCGTCGCGTGGCGTCCTCGCCAGGCGGTGAGCGAGTACCAAGAAACCATAAACCATATTGTCGTCAAGCCCGAGCGCAACGATGTTTTTCTCGTGCTAAAACGGTCTGTGGGCACCGGGGTCACTTTCTTGGGGACTTCAACTGTAGTGAAGAGGGTGGGTGCCGCGGGGAATCAGCGCACGGAAAGGTTTTGCCGCGATGACCAGTAGCCATCCGAAAGGGCCCACTTTCTGGAGAACACTAAGTAGTCCAAGCCCCCGTTGTTCGGGTGCCCATCCGCCTTGTCCGGAGCGCACAGCGGCTTGTTGAAGAGGTTGCATAAGCGAGGCACGGATGAGCGGGGGGAGACTTGCCTGCATGTCCCTCTCAGCGCTGAACCAAAGTGACCAAGGACATCCGTGGCTATGGCAGCGCTTTCGAAATCTTTTCGGTAATTGCCACGGTTTGTGGGCTCCTGCAAAATGCAAGATATGGGGTAGTTCGGGTAAATCTTTGAGGGTGTCAATTCGGTAGGTGAGGGTGTTGAAAGATCCAGGCACTGTGGAGACTGAACCCGCGTACAGATCATTGAAGAGGTGCTGTTCTTGGGTTTGGACCTGCTCCATGGAATCCAGCGCTTCCGACCAGGCCCGCCGAGGCCCGGCGGGCCAACCGAGAACGCCCGCGTTGAAAGCGAGATCGCTGGGTGATGCTGCCAGTCTCGAGGAGGCAGCGCTCACGACTCCGCGTTCGGCAACGATGAGCTCAATGCCTGGAGGGGGTTTCTCGATTGCAGAGAAGATCGAGTCCCAGCCGGTGGAAGCAACAGCGTCGACATCGATCCACACGTGCTCAGTCGGAATCATGTCAGCGAGAACAAATTTTGCAAAGGTGGTGGGGGAAATATGGCCCTGAGTGATGAAGCGATTATCGAAGGGCAGAGCTCGAAACTCGTGTTCAATTCCCATGAAGTCCAGAAGTTGCCCAAGAGTTGATCGGTTGTGATCGCTAAGGGTTCCTGCGAGATGGCCGATCACGAATCGAAAGCCTGCTTGTGCGGTGTGGTGCAATGACCACGCCCAGACAAGCAAGGGGTAGACCATATTGTCGTCGATGGCTCCCACAACAATGCGGGGCGGTGTGCCCGCCGATTTTTTTGCCATCATCGCCGCTCGAGGAGCCATTTCCATTGATTTTCCAGGCCGCTTTCAAGATTGACAGAATCTTTGAGGCCCAGTTGCTCCCGGGCCTTAGCAGAATCCCCTCGGGTCTCGAGCTGGTCTCCTCGTGCCGCGGGCTCACGAATGATGGTGAGGGGGTGGTTGGTGAGCGATTCGATGATGGCGAGTGCTTCGTTGATCGTCCGCTGCTCGGAGCCTGAAATGTTGTAGATTTCTCCCGGCATCGCGAGAGCCAGCGCGGAGATCGTTGCCTCGACACAATCAGAGATGTAGGTGTTTGTCCGCGACTGTTCTCCTGTGCCATAAAGCGTGATGGGGTCTCCTGCCAGAGCCTGGGTAATGAATTTTCGATACGCCATGTCCGGTCTTTGCCCAGGACCATAGACGGAAAAATACCTCAATACGGTGCTAGGAACCCCAGAATCGCGCCAATATGCGAGGGCCAAGTGTTCCGCTGCAAGCTTGGTCACGCCGTAGGGCGAGACGGGTTGCAGGGCCTGGGACTCGTCGCCTACAGCATGTGCTCCATAGACCGAAGACGTGGAAACCTGAACAAACTTCTCTACTGGCCAGGATTTGGCAACTTCCAAAAGCCGCGAAAGTGCGCTGAGATTGCAACTGGAATACAGTTCAAAATCATCCCAGCTCAACGAAAGCCCGGGCATTGCAGCCTCGTTGATAACGTGCGTGATGGTGCCAGGGATAAGGCTGAGATCTCCATCTCGCAAGTCCAACGCAAGCATTTCCACTCCCGACAACGAAGAGAGTTCAGCAAACCGCTCCCGTTTTTCCTGGGCGGGGTAGAGACCACCCAGGAGTGCGTCCACGCCAAACACTTGTCGGCCTTGCTCGTTGAGTCTGCGGACAATGCCAGAACCGATAAACCCTGCAGCGCCCGTCACAAGAATGTGTTCTGGCATGCGTTGTGTGCTCTTTCTCGTCAATTTTCCCTATTCGGGTCACGAATCTCTAAGATTCGTAGACTTCATCGTATTGTTTTGCGACAGTTGACGGGCTAAAAACCTCGTGAGTCTTGTCGCGAAGCGCCGTGCGAGCGGCCAAAGTCAGAGGTGTAAAACTTTCGAGAAGCTCAGAGAGTTGATTAGCCGAGGTGTACACGGACCCCGCTCCGAGCCGAGTCAGAAGTTCTGGGCTTCCCCCTGCTTCGCGGGCCAAAGTGGGGCACCCTTGTGAGGAGGCTTCGATAATGACGAGTGGTGCATTTTCTGCAAGCGAGGGCATAACGATGACGTCGCACAGAGAATAGAACGCTGGTAGTGCTTCATTCTTTAGCGCGCCCATAATCTCGACTCCCGGTCCTGCGTACTCCTCGCCACGCGCGCCGACTAGTGCCAGGCGAAGGTAAGGATTTCGTTCCCGAGCCCGCCGAAAGGCCGCGACGGCTTCAGCAACGTTTTTCACCGGGTCCAACAGATCAGCCGCTACGACCCCAACGGTCACCGACTTCTCCGAAGGAGCGGAAGAGGGGTCTGAGGGCCCGGACGATTGTTTTTCAAAACCAGGCGCGTAGGGGTTTGGAATCACCGAGACCGAACGAGCTTCGAAGATAGAACTAGTGCGAGCTAGACGGGCCAGCCACTCACTCGGTGCGACGAGAGAAGCGTCTGTCTCTTATACACATCTGACGC
>FLOH01000728.1_pt1 | contig 61229 bp, 41 predicted proteins | sample 756751 | NCBI WGS metagenome assembly FLOH01 (sample SAMEA4026879, study PRJEB14308) | marine metagenome | biome: coastal water; material: water | depth 74 m
AGCCGTAGGGGTGGCCAATACATTTGCGGCTGTTCTTGGCGGAATACCAATGATTTCCGAGGTCGCAAGGAGTTCGGCAAACGTTATCAATGGTGGTAAAACTAGATGGGCCAATTTCTTCCACGGAGTTTTCTTGCTGATTTTCGCTTTAGCGGCCTATCCCCTTCTAGAAATGATTCCGAACGCTGCATTAGCGGCCATGCTCATCAGCGTGGGCATCAAACTCGCACATCCGAAGGAATTCACGCACATGTTTAAGATTGGACCAGAGCAGTTGGCCATCTTCCTCACCACCATTTTCTTCACGCTCTTCGAAGATTTGCTAGTTGGTATTGCGTCAGGTATGGCACTTAAAATGGTGCTACACGTACTTAGAGGAGCATCTTGGAAAGGACTATTTAAAGCAGCCATTGTAATTGAGGAAGACGGAAACGAGGTTAACGTACACCTACAGCAAGCAGCTGTATTTACAAACTACATGGCTATCAAATCTCAGTTGGCTTCTATTCCTGATGGAAAACATGTTCAAATTGACTTTACCGATCTAACTCTCATTGATCATTCAGTGATGGAAAACCTTCATCACTTTAAGGATGATTATACCAATGCTGGCGGTCAGGTAAAATTGATTGGTTTAGATGAGCTGAAAGGCCTTTCTGACCATCCACTTGCGGCAAGAAAAGCCATTTCCCAAAAAGCGTCTAAGCAAAAACAAGCTGTAGAGACTAATGGTCGGTTTGATGAAGTGAAAGTGCTACACGACCTGAAACACTATTTGCCAGGACAGGCGGCTTTGAAAGATTTCGTGCATCATAATTCGTTGCATGCTTTTCAAAACATGGAGTTTTTCGATGCCATTTTCACGGCATCCAAGATTTTTGGTATTCAGACCACTTTCAACATTAACGAGTACCGAAATCTGTACAAACAAGGGCGAATTAAAGCGGATATTCTGGATAGGGTAATTGTAGAAACGAAGGGGCAAGCGCAACTTGGTAAATACATCCACACTATGCTCGAAAAACCATTCAAGCATAGCTATTCACCACGAATTGGTGGTTTGCGGAAAAAGTGGAAATACAAGTATCACCTCGATTTGAATGATCGTGTGCAGCCCATTCTCTTCCGCATCATCGGTGCATACCTGGATCAAGGAATTGCCATTGATCATTTCCCAGATAGCGACCACGGTCTATTGGCGGGTGTAAAGCAACTTGAGCAACACAGTTTCAGCAGCTTTTTCAATTCAAAACGGGTTAAAACCCTGATTTTATCGGATAATCTTTCGCTGCCCGAATTGCTTGAAATAGTGGTTGGGAAAGAGGCCTATTACGAGCAATACATTCTCGATCAGCAGTTTTCTCATAAAGGCTGGAGCGGAATTATCAGCGCGATTGAAGCCACACCAGACACCTTACTTTTCAGCAAATCCATCGACCTTAAAGAGTTTATTATGCTTGAGCTTCTTCTTGAAATTGATGCGCTGGATACGTATGTAGGCAAGAAATGGCAAGGCCTTGCAGTCGATGCCGATTTTGCCCCAGAGGACTATTTCGCGCCAGTTGAACATGGCGAATTAGAGGAAGTATTGAAGATTTGGCAAGTAGCTTTTGAGTGGGATTATTACGATGAAGTCTTGTCGGCTTTGCAAAGTATTGCCGATAAGAAGGTTAAAAAGCCATTGCCAGAAAAGAAAAGCTTCCAAGCACTTTTCTGCATAGATGATCGTGAAGATAGTATTCGCAGGCATTTTGAGTATGCCGACCCAAATTGCGAAACCATTGGTGCCCCGGGCTTCTTTGGAGCGGCCATTTATTTTCAAGCATTGGGTAGTAAGTTTTACGAAAAAAACTGCCCAGTTCCAATCACTCCAAAACACTTAATCAAGGAGACGCAGACAAAATCTAAGCATAAAACCGAGCAATTACACAACCAACGTTCTCACACCGCGATTACTGGATTTGTTCATGCGTTGGCTCTTGGTTTTGTTGCCGCTGGCCGATTTGCACTCGATTTGTATAAACCCAAAATGCGACCCGACATTGCTGATGCGTATTCTCACATGGACATTCGCGGGAAACTGCAAGTCGAGGCCGATACTGAACCCAAATTTGAGAACGGTTTGCAGATTGGATATACCGTTGCTGAAATGGCTGATGTGGTTTACAACCTACTTCGAAATCACGGTATGACAGCTAATCTGTCAGACAATGTTTACATCATTTCACACGGTAGCAGTAGCGCCAATAACCCGCATCACGGAGCGCACGATTGCGGTGCTTGTAGCGGAAGACCTGGTGCTGTAAATGCGCGTGTATTTGCCCACATGGCCAATCACAAAGGCGTTAGAGCCATTCTGGCCGACAAGGGAATGGTGATTGAAAATCGAACCCATTTCCTTGGTGCAATGCACGACACGGCAAGCGATGAAATTCGTTATTACGATCGTAGTGCACTTTCGCAAGTCAATTTTGAGAAGCATCTGCAAAACCTGAAAGCCATTGAAAGAGCGCTTGATCTGAATGCTATGGAGCGTGCCAGAAGATTCGCTTCCATCGATATTACGAAAGATTCAGCTCGAGTTCGTCAAAAAATCAAAGAGCGTTCTGTTTCGTACTTCGAACCTCGCCCAGAATTGGGTCACGGAACCAATGCATTGTGCTATGTAGGTTCTAGACCAATGGTTTCGGATATGTTCTTAGATCGAAGAGCTTTCCATCAGACGTATGATTACACGGCCGATTCTGATGGAAGCATCTTAAAAGCTGTGCTCGGTCCGTTACCCATTGTATGTGGTGGCATCAACCTCGAATACTACTTCTCGAGAATGGATATTGAAAAAATGGGTGCTGGCACCAAACTTCCACACCACGTTATGGGATTGATTGGCGTAACGAATAGTGCCGATGGAGACCTAAGACCAGGCTTGCCCTTGCAAATGGTTGAGAACCATGATCCTGTTCGATTGCTCATGATTATTGAGCAAAAACCATCATTGGTCTTAGAAACATTGAAATCGGTACCAGCCAATTACGATTGGTTTGATAAAGGTTGGATTCATCTGGTGGTTATTTCACCAGAAGACAACAAATTGTATCGGTTTGAAAATGGTGCTTTTCAGCCCTATTCCCCAATTTCTGCAGTCAATCACAGTAAAGATATTCTCGGCCTCATTGGATCAGCAAAGGAGATGGATACCAACCATATTCTAGATGCCACCAAAGAGAATATTCCAGTTCACATTTATAACTAAAAGACATGGAAAATTTAATAGCCATACTACCACTCTTCCCACTTATCGGCCTGTTGGTCGTTCAGTTGTTTAACAACAAGTCGGAAGTTGCCATTTATCGGACTGCCATGCTGTCTGTCCTCGGCATCATCAGCACCTTAGCCGTGCTTGCCATTTTGTGGCTTCAGAACGGCATGGGTTCCGTAAGTTTCGAAGGTCCCATCTTGTATCATTCTAAGGAAAGTGAGTTCGGTATCAGTTTGTTTCTAGACACCTTCGGATGGATTTATCTGATGGTATCAACCATTATCACTGCCCTGATTTTCAAATTCAGTAAAACCTATGTACATCGAGAAAAAGGCTACAAACGCTTTTTCAGCAACATGATGTTCTTCTATACAGGATTGCTGGTGGTTTTGCTCTCAGGAAACCTAGAAATCCTATTCATAGGATGGGAAATTCTGGGGGTAACCTCCTTCTTCCTTATTGGATTTTATCGTGAACGCTATCTACCTGTGAAGAATGCGCTAAAAGTGGTTTCGCTTTACCGAATTGCTGATATCGCGCTGCTTCTCGGCATTTGGATCTGCCACCATTATTATGGTCACAGTATTCACTTTGCTACGCTTGAAGTGCTTAAGGGCTCCACTCAGCCGCACATTATGAACGAGAGCTTCTACTATTTCTTAATTCCAGCTGTGTTCTTATTGGCGGCAGTAGTAAAATCAGCTCAGTTTCCTTTCTCATCTTGGGTACCGAGAGCCATGGAAGGGCCAACCACTTCAAGTGCCATTTTCTATGGTTCACTTTCGGTACATATTGGGGTCTTTTTACTAATAAGAACCAATCCTTTTTGGGAAGACAATTTTGTGCTGAGAACGATGATTGGAAGCGTGGGTCTGTTAACGGCTATTATCGCCACTCTAACCGCCCGAGTTCAGCCTTCTGTTAAAACGCAAATTGGATACTCTTCAATTGCACAAATAGGCCTCATGTTTGTTTGGGTTTCTTTGGGCTGGTTCTGGCTGGCAATCCTTCACTTTGCCTGTAATGCATTCTTGAGAGCCTATCAGCTCTTGGTTTCGCCTTCCATTCTAAGCTACAGAATTCATAACCTATTCTTCAGTTTTGTAAAACCCAAGCCACAAGCAACAGAGGGTATTTTCAATAAGCTGAAGTTGACCTTTTACGTGCTTGGTCTGAAAGAATTCAACTTAGACACATTCATGTATCGATATCTATGGCAACCGCTTAAAAAAGCAGGAAACCTGTTCGGTTTTATTGATATCCGAAGCACCTATATCTTGGCAATACCGCCATTCTTGATGGGCTTTTATGCCGTATTTAATCAAGAATTCATTCCAAAAGCAATGCTTAGCTATTTGCCAGAAGCATTTGCGATTTTCGGCTTGATATTCATTTTGAAAGCTTTCGTAGAGCGTAAAAGTGCCTTGAACGCATGGGTATTAATTATGATTAATCAACTGTATCAATCGCTCACATTCATGTTCAATGAGGAATTCGACATGCAGCAGGTGGGAATATTCCTCAGCGGAATAATAGTCAGTACGCTAATTGGGATTTACAGCATTAACAAGCTAAGAATTCAAGGAGAACGAGTAAGTCTGAACAAATTCCATGGGCACTCTTTTGAGCATCCGCGTTTGGCATTTGTATTCGCGCTTGCGTGCCTCGGGTTGGCTGGATTTCCAATTACGCCAACGTTTATTGGGGAAGATTTAATGTTGGGTCACATTCATGAAAATCAATATCCGCTTTTAGCGATGTTGGTGCTCAATATCATCTTAGATGGATTGGTGATTTTCCGCATCTATTCTCGGTTGTTCCTTGGTCCTCACACCAAAGGCTACCACGAAGTGGCTTACCGATCCTCCTAAACAAACTCACGTTTTCAACTGTTCGCTGAAGCAAACCGATATGGTTTCGCTTCAGCGCAACACGTTGAATTTCACATTTAAAAAGAAAATCATGTTTAAACACATTGCACTATTCGCACTTATACTTACCCTCTTCGGGGTTGCACAGTCAACTCAGGCACAGGAAAGCAGGGTAACAGATAGCCAGTTCAATACTTGGTGGAGTAACGTAAACACATACAATTTGCATCCAAAATGGTATCTGAGTTCTGAGCTTCACATTAGACGAACCAATGGGTTCAAGAATTGGCAGCAATTTCTTATTCGGCCAGCGGCAAATTTCAAACTCAACGAAAACGTTCATTTCGCTTTAGGCTACACCTACATTCTATCCTATCCGTACGGAAATCAGTCCATTCATATCGTCCTTCCTGAGCATAACGTGTGGGAGCAGGTAACCCTGAACCACAACGTTGGCTCAGTAAGCCTTAGCCATAGATACCGCTTTGAGCAACGGTTTATCGGTGATAGAAAATCTACCGATGAAGAAGGTTATTATTTGGATGGATTCGCGTTTGCTGAGCGTTTCCGCTACCGACTAACGGCCATCATTCCACTCACAGCAAATAAACATTGGTTTGTTAGCGTATTTGATGAAATATGGATAAATCAAGAAGACTTTGTTCCAACGGGCCTGAACCAGAATTGGGCTTATTTGGGTGCTGGATTCAAGTTCAGTAAGCGCGGAAACGTACAGCTCGGTTTTATGCATCAATGGATTAAAAAAGGAGACGGAATTCATTTTGAGAGTAATCCAACTTTACAGTTTACCGTAGGTTATACAATCGGCAAGTTGCCTGAATTAGCTATTCCGACTCCCGAAAAATGATGTATGACTAAAAGCGCTTAGGGTACTACTTCCCTTCTTTCCAAACGGAAAAGGAACTTCTTAATCTTGATTTTCCGGAACCATTTCTGCGTTGATAGGCTATTAATGCAATGCCAGAAACTATAGGTCCGTAAAACAGAATATAGCTGTCGCCTAAATTGATTAATCCGGTATAAGTCGCCAGGGTTACTCCTACTCCCAGCATGATTAGGCCGTAGCCAGCAATTCTGCCACCGTTATTCGAGGTTTCTGGTTTTTCCTTTAGCAGCTTATCGAGATAAATGCTGTCTGACTTTCGAATCAACAGAGTTGCTTCATCCATAGGCATTCCTTTATCTGTTAGCTCGCGCTTAATCTCAGGAAACTCTCGCCCAAGTTCCTTTTGTTCTAGAATATGTTTAACAATATCACTCAAGTAGCTAAACCGAAATCAGTTCTGAATAAACAGCAACGAAATGCAATGATGCTGCAATGAGCACCAAAATATGCCATGTGAAGTGTGTCCATTTTTGTGATTTCCAAAGATAGAACCCAGCTCCTACGGTATAGATACCACCACAAATAGAGAGTGTATTGATGGTTTCTGGCTTCAAAACATCATAAAACACCGTTGGATTTGCAAAAATGATGTAACCCATTATTATGTAAATGACCGTAGAAAGGACCTTGTATCTGTGTACGTATCTGGCTTTAAACCAAATGCCCACTAAAGACATTCCCCATAAAGCAGCTAGGAATAAATAGCCATCCGTATTCACCAATCTGTTCAGAATAAGAATAGTGTAACTGCCAGAAATGAGAAGGTAAATACTGATATGATCTAGCTTCTTATAGAAGACTTTCAGTCGTCTATCAATTGTACCATGGTACAAACTCGAAGTAGCCATAGCGCAAAGTAGAGCTGCGCTGTATATCCAAACGCCCACATTTCCGATTAGCGACAGCTCGCCCCAAGCTTTAAAAGCGAAAAAACCGGTGCCAATAAGCGAAGCTAAAAATCCAACAGCATGCGATATTGTGTTCGCGTACTCTTCTTCTTTAGAATATATAGCTACTGGGGTTTCCATTTATTTTGCAAAAATAAAAACCCGAAGTAGGTAATCCTACTCCGGGTTTAATGCTCGCTTTATTTTTTAAGTGAATTAGAACTTAAGTTGATAAACTGCTTCTAAGTCTTTGTCGCAAGTAAAATTGACACCTAAATCCTTCACAACTCCAGAACCCACTCCGTAAACCCATCCGTGAATATGAAGTTCTTGACCTTTTCTCCATGCTCCTTGGACAATTGAGGTTTTGGCTAGATCAAGTACTTGTTCCTTCGCATTCAACTCCACAAAACGCTCAAAACGTTCGTTCTCATCCTGGATTGCATCCAACTCTTCGTGATGAAAACGATAAACATCCTTGATGTGTCGAACCCAGTTATCAATAAGGCCAAATGAGCTATTGCTCATTGCCGCTTTAACTCCACCGCAACCATAATGTCCACAAACGATAACGTGTTTCACTTTCAATACGTTAACAGCATAATCGAGCACGCTCAACATGCTCATGTCTGTATGCAACACCATATTGGCAATGTTTCTATGTACGAATACTTCACCTGGTGCTGCGCCAATAATTTCATTGGCTGGAACACGGCTATCCGCACAACCAATCCAGAGCAAGGGCGGTTGTTGGCCATTAGCCAGCTTGGCAAAATACTCAGAGTCTTCGCCCAATTTGCGTTCGACCCATGCCTTATTGTTCTCAATTAACTTATTATAAAATGCTTTTTCCATAATTACTTGTTTTTACGTTTTTGAATTTAGATTTAATTATTGCTCAACTGGGATTTTCACTACATCCAATCCCCTTACTTCTATTTTATCATTATGATGCTTGTTGCTGTTCAAGAAGTTCTCAATCACTTCTACTACATCAGGATGGATGTACACCGTTTTCGTTCCATCAATAAGCACTTCCTTTCCCTCTTCAATATTGTCTAGCAGCTGCAGTATGGATGCTTTATTGAGGAATGAGACGTGTTCGGATAATTCAATGGCAATACGACCCTCGTCTTGTTTCGTATGTAGGAAATAGCTGTATTTAGAATTTTCATAGAGAATTTGAAATATACCCACTGCCATTCCCATCATTATACCTATCAACAAATCTGTGAACACAATGCCTAAAACCGTCACCATAAAAGGGATATATTGCACTCTTCCTGATCTGAACTGACTTAGAAAAAGCGAAGGTTTAGCCAATTTGTATCCAACCATCAGAAGTACAGCCGCAAGACTTGCCAGTGGAATCAAGTTTAGAATATTTGGCACAAGCATAACGCTTCCTAATATCATGAATCCATGAACTATGGCAGCAACCTTTGTTCGTCCTCCAGACTGGATATTGGTCGAACTCCGAACAATTACCTGTGTTACTGGCAGTCCACCAATAAGACCCGAAACGGCATTCCCAACACCTTGAGCAATTAACTCCCGATTGGTTGGTGTTATCCTTTTTTGTGGATCTAAGTTATCAGTCGCCTCTACACACAACAACGTTTCCAAACTGGCCACTACGGCAAGTGTAGCCGCTACAATCCATACCTCATTATTACCGATAGCCGAAAACTGTGGAAAGGTGAATTGTTGAAAGAATGCTGTGGCACCTTCGGGAACAGGCAAATTAACGCTGTGTCCCGAATTCAAACTCAGCAGCGCGTGATCCCTGAACAGGATATTCAGCACAATTCCAGCAACCACAGCAACTATCGGCCCTTGAATTATCTGAGTAAACTTCAATCGCCTCATGAATTTCTGCTCCCACACAATAAGAATTGTAATGGAAACCAAAGCAATTACAAGCGCTCCAGGCGTGATATAATTAAGCATATTAAATAGCTCAGAAAAGGTGTTTTCACCATCCATTTGCACAAACCGAAGTTCGCCTTCTGGATCCTTATCGTATCCAAAAGCATGTGGAATCTGCTTCAGTATGATAATGACACCAATAGCGGCCAGCATGCCTTTAATGACAGACGAAGGAAAATAATAGCCGATGATTCCTGCTTTGAATATTCCCGCCACTATCTGGATGACACCTGCAAGAACAACAGCAAGAAGGAATACTTCGAAGCTTCCCAACTGATGTATGGCAGAAAGAACGATGACCGCCAATCCTGCGGCAGGGCCACTAACGCCAAGTTGAGAACCACTAATAACACCAACCAAAATACCACCCACAAATCCTGCAATGATGCCCGAAAATAATGGGGCTCCAGATGCTAGGGCAATACCAAGGCATAATGGTATGGCCACAAAGAATACGACTACACCGGCAGGTATATCGTATCTTAAATTTTCAATATATTTTTTCATTTTTTGATAATTGATAATCGGGTCAGAATTCGATTTTCTGACTCCATGTTTGACTTAAACTTTGAGAACGGTTCAGGTCTGAACGACTAGAACCAAAGTGAGTAGAAAATCTACCCGGTCAGATTATCTGCTCCGGAGGTGGCGAAGCAATATCATAAATGATGGAACTGTAACCAACTGAGCGATTGAAAGGCTCTTGGAATGACTGAGACTGTGGAACGAGTAAGTGAGCATGCATGAGCGCAAACTCGCTCTCCTGCTTTTCTTCTTCTTTTTTCTCTTCCTTTTCAGCTTCAGAATCATTGTCCTGATTAGTATCGGAATAGCTCATTTCGATTGAGAACACAGACTGTGCAATTTTCAGCAGACTGTGCTGAAAACCGTTTGCCAGTAGTCCAACTACCAGCACTAACGACAGTATATTGAATAGTCCTGTTCTCATTTTGGCTCAAAAGTATTACTTGAATGAATGCCAGATCAGGGTTGAAATTAAATTTGGATTAATTAACTCTTTTGTGTGAACCGCTTTGTAGCATGTTTTGTTCTAAAATCATTTTTCGAAGCCACTTTCGGCAATCTTGAAAATCTTCAAAGACCAAATTTTCCGGTACATAGCGTGGAATCAACTTCATGTCTTTCATCAACTTTAGTGCTTTGGGGTTCGCGCCAGAGATGGCAACAACCACTTTCTGCTCCGTTAATTCATCCAGGGCTGCGTCCAACGCATATATACCGGATTGATCAATGAATGGAACACGCTCCATTCTAATAACCAATAATCGCATTTTAGGCAATCCGGTTATTACCGACCTGAAATGCGTGGTTACTCCGAAGAAAATAGGACCATTGAGGTGCTTGAAAATCACCGACTCCCTGATTATTGGATCCACTACCATTTCATCGTCCCACAAGGGTTCCTTGTCATGTGCATCATCCAAATCTGTAATCGTCATTGCGTTGGCAGAGATATCGCTCATACGCTTTAGGAAAACCACGGATGCAAACACAAGACCAATGGCAACTGCATAAACGAGCTGCCAAACCACTGTAAGGAGCAAAACAGTAATCAGAACCGCTTTCTCTGAATTCTCCATACGAGGAAGCGCTTTTAGCCCTTTGTAATCCATAACCCCAAAGCCAACAGTTATTAAGATACCTGCCAAAACTGCGGCTGGAATCATAGAGGCCAAAGGGGCCAGAATGACTACGATAAGAAACAGAAATAATCCAGCCACCATTCCCGAAAGCTTGGTTTTTGCACCTGCCTGTATGTTCACAACAGTTCGTATGGTTGCGCCTGCACCAGGCAAGCCACCAAAAAAGGCTGCAATACTATTTCCAATTCCCTGCCCTATCAATTCCTGATTGGGATCGTGTTTGGTTTTTGTGAGGTTATCGGCCACGATGGATGTAAGCAATGAATCTATCGCGCCCAAAAGAGCCAGCATCAAAGCCGACAGCAGATATGGAGCTGTTTTTCCAAGATCCATACTCGTGAAAATATCCAGATGAAACTCAGGAAATCCCGTTGGAATCTCTTGAATTTTCACATAATCTATCTTAAACAGATAGGCGCCCAACGATACTGCCACCAACGCCACAAGCGTACTCGGAATGACTGTAGTTATACGCTTAAATCCGTAAATGATGGCTATAGTAAGCAGAGCAAGCAACAACTCCAGATATCGAATCTTGGCAATGGCTCTTGGTAGGTATTTAAGCGAGCCCATCACTCCACGAGCATCGTTCGAAGCCAACGTTATCGCCTCTAGTCGTATATCTTCCTCTATGATATCCTGAGCGCGGTGCACGGTTTCCTCGAAATCCTCCAATACCATGATGTGATCGGCAGCTTCCTCCATCAAAATCCTATCAAGAATAAGCTCTTCTGCATGCGGAATAAAGCTTTCGACCACCACATCGTCTTCCGCTGCGTTATAGCCCAACATCGGTTCTAACTGCGTGATGAGAATGATAACCCCGATTCCGGTCATGAAACCAGAAACCACCGTATAAGGAATGAACTCAATAAAGGTTCCCAGCTTGAGAAGCCCCAGTACAATTTGTAGCAAACCTGCCAAAAGGAATACCATCAGAATGATAGGAAGGGCCTGCTCAATATTCCCTTCGAATGTTTGGACAATACCCGCAGCAATGACCATACTCAAGGCGGTCATCGGTGCTGTTGGACCACTTATTTGCGTGGGTGTTCCTCCAAACAAGGCAGCAAAAAATGCGATAAACGCTGCACCGTAAAGCCCAGCAGCAGCACCTAATCCAGATTGTTCACCAAATGCAAGGGCAAGCGGCAGAGCAACTATTCCTGCAGTTATACCTCCTAAGAGGTCAAGTCTAAAGTATGAGAAGTCTAAAAATCGTTTCAGTTTCATTCTAAATGGATTGAAGGGAATGCACTAGCAATTCCTAAGTGGAAGCTTTATTGAACGCTTAAGTCGTTAATGTTGAAACTGCGGTTATCCCGCGTAGACAAAGCGTGCCTAGGCTAAGACAGTACAGAACTCAGGAGGGGGAGAAAACACTTTCCGCAATACGGAGAGATAAAGTTGATTCGCTTCCAAAGACCGGAAGTATTCGTTCGAATCGCTAATAGTAATATGATTAATGTGTGCCGTGTACTCTTGAGGGCATTTCGACTCTTCCTCTACTTCAGAGTCCTCGTTCTCTTCTTCGGCTAAAAGCGTAGTTAGGATGCTAAACCATGCGTTTTCATCTGCTTCATATCCTGCTACTGTAATCTGGAGTGTAGATAGCAGCAGCGTGCTTATGAAAAAATAGCAAGAAAAACGCTTTAAACCAATGGTTAATTGCATGGATGCAAAGCTAGTACTCACAGTCAAACAACGTGACAAAACTTGAATTCTTCCACAAATTTATCACATCGGTCCCATCGGGGTACGAATGGCTTTCCTTCCATCGCACTTCCGAGCTTGATGCCCTGTAGCACAAGATGAGATTGTTAAACTTCCTACGAAAATTACTAGCAAGACAACTAGTGTATTTATTGACCTCTTCATACCACAAAGAACGCAGTCTAACAATGCTTATTATACAACCCTTGCGACAAAACCGGTAACTATTGTTTCACAGTTACCGGGTAGCAATAAGGTTACGAGTTAGCGCAGAGCACAGGTAAGGCCATTTTGTTTAGTAAGATATTCTCTTTATCGGCATTGCCTATGTAGCCGTTATCGTCAGAAATCAACGACATAATGCATAAGGTTCCAACATTATTCACCTTCGCGTAATTGAGAATGTGCTTTGCATATCCTGCCGAAAACCCTTGAGGATCTTCAGACACTTCTTCATATTTCACACCCGCATTGTCAAAATAGTCAATAGAGTCGCTGATGTTACTTCGGAGTTGATCGGAAATTCCGCGTATATCATTTCTGACCGTGTAAATGATAACGTTGCTATCAAAAACCTTGGCAAAATTTGCAGTCTGCTTGTATTTAACATCAAAATGCTTGTGCGGTCCTACAGGAAACAGCAAAGACCCAAATGAGCTTGCAGAATAAACACTATCGGCCTGAACAACCAAGGCAGGAACTGGCAAGGTCTTGACCAATTTGAGAATGTTAGAGCCAAGAAGGTTTTGCATAATTCCAACTTTTCCGTGCGTTGGCACAACCACTAAATCTACATTCAAATCGGAAATTACCGTTGGTATAACCGAGAAGAACGAGCCATAGCTTACATGGTCAATTATTGTTATCCCAGCAGGAACTTTTGAGTGCAGGTTTTGGAGTTTTTCCTTCAATGAACCTGCCTCAGATTCTGAGCCAAAATCAGCAACGTGAACGAGAACCAATACACTTCCTGCTTGTGCTGCAATTTTACCTGCAAACTCCAGTGCTTTATCGCAGATACTGGTAAAGTCTATGAATACCGCTATTTTCTTCATAATGGGCTTTAATGATATGTGGTAAAACTAGAAAAAACCATTCGCAGACTTTGTCTTCATTAATTCTTATTCAATGGTATAAGAATGAACATGCACCACGAGACTGATTTAAAGTTGGGCATAAACTTGACCGTTAAAATTCAAACTAAATGAGATTGGCTGGATGAATAGGTCTCAGCGAAGTTTATCCAGAATTTCCTGCGCAGCGGTGGCTATCACCGTTCCTGGTCCGAAAATAAAGGCAACACCATTCTCAAAAAGAAAATCATAGTCCTGATGCGGAATTACACCCCCAGCAACAACCATAATGTCTTCCCTTCCGTAGTTCTTCAGCTCGACAATCACTGCTGGCACTAGAGTTTTATGTCCACCTGCCAATGAACTCACCCCAACGATATGCACGTCATTTTCTACAGCCTGCTTGGCTACTTCTTTGGGCGTTTGAAACAGTGGACCTATATCCACATCGAAGCCAATATCTGCAAAGGATGTGGCAATAACCTTGGCACCACGATCGTGACCATCTTGCCCCATTTTAGCAACCAGAATACGAGGGCGTCTTCCCTCCTGCTCTGCAAATGCATCGGCCGCTGCTTGAGCCGCTATAAAGTCTTCGTTGTTTTTCACTTCGCTCGAATATACACCTGAAATGGAACGCGTTACAGCTTTGTACCTACCAAAATCGACCTCCAAGGCATCAGATATTTCACCCAATGTAGCGCGCTTGCGTGCTGCATCTACCGCCAAGGCAAGTAGGTTTCCCTTGCCCGATTTGGCGCATTTAGTAAGCGCACTCAGTGCGGCTTCTACATCTGATTGATTTCGTTTTTTCTTTACATCCGCCAAGCGTTTCAATTGTCCTTCACGCACAGCATTGTTGTCCACCTCTCGGATGTCCATCTGCTCCTCTTCGTCCAATTCGTACCGATTGACTCCAACAATTACTTCTTCGCCATTATCAATCCGTGCTTGTTTTCGGGCAGCCACCTCTTCAATTCGCATTTTGGGCAAACCTGTTTCGATGGCTTTGGCCATACCACCAAGCTCCTCCACTTCCTCTATCAACTTCCAAGCTTTTTCGCACAACTCGTTGGTTAGTTTTTCTACGTAATAAGACCCACCCCAAGCATCAATGCTTTTACAGATGTCAGTTTCATTCTGAATGAAAAGTTGCGTGTTTCTTGCAATTCGAGCCGAGTAATCAGTAGGCAATGCAATGGCCTCGTCCAAAGAATTGGTGTGCAAGCTCTGTGTGCCACCAAAAACGGCCGCCATAGCTTCCATGTTGGTTCGCATCACATTATTGTAAGGGTCTTGCTCTGTGAGGCTCCAGCCCGAAGTTTGGCAATGCGTTCGCAGCGCCATACTCTTGGCCAATTTAGGGTCAAATTGCTTCACGATTTTCGCCCATAACAATCGACCAGCACGCAGTTTGGCAATCTCCATAAAGAAGTTCATTCCAATGCCCCAAAAGAAGCTGATGCGCGGTGCGAACTCGTCTATGCTCAATCCGGCTGCCAAACCTGTGCGGATGTATTCTAAGCCATCAGCAAGCGTATAAGCCAACTCAATGTCGGCAGTTGCTCCCGCTTCGTGCATATGGTAACCCGAAACGCTGATGCTGTTGAATTTCGGCATGTTCTCAGCCGAATACTGGAAGATATCTCCCACAATCCGCATGCTTGGCAATGGTGGATAGATGTACGTGTTTCGCACCATGAACTCTTTAAGAATGTCGTTTTGGATGGTACCTGTCAAATCCTCAGACTTAACGCCCTGTTCCTCTGCCGCCACAATGTAAAATGCCATTATCGGCAGAACGGCCCCGTTCATGGTCATAGAAACTGACATTTCTCCCAATGGAATTTTATCGAAGAGGATTTTCATGTCCTCCACCGTATCAATGGCTACTCCTGCTTTTCCAACGTCTCCGACCACTTTCTGATGATCGCTGTCATACCCACGGTGCGTAGCTAAATCAAAAGCAACGGAAAGTCCTTTTTGTCCTGCTTTTAGGTTTGCTCGATAGAAGGCGTTGCTTTCCTCAGCCGTAGAAAAACCCGCGTACTGACGGATAGTCCATGGACGGCTTACGAACATAGAACCGTAGGGGCCACGCAAAAATGGAGGTAGCCCCGACACGAAATTGATGTGTTCGAGGTCTTCAACCTCCACAGGGTAATTATCTGCGGTAACCCGGATTCCTTCTGGTGTTTCAAAGAATTCACCTGGCTCAGCGGATTCTAATTCTGAAGTTCTTAGGTAGAACTCGGTATTTTTAAAATCTGGCTTCATTGTTTTGATTTTACCGCTAAGGCGCGGAGATTTTTCGCCAAGGGTGCAGAGAAATAGTTTTGCGAACTCAGCGCCTTCTTTGCGAATTTGCGGTTAATCCTCATCCTCTACTTTATCGTTCGATTCTTCAAATGGCGATGGAAATTTGTTGGTTCCCACTAGCACGCGTTCTAAACTTTCTACTTCATCATAATAAGCTTGGTCAGTCTTGGAAAATTCATCCTCCAAGAAACCATCTGAAGCGCAGATAGAATAACCTCCTCGCTCTTCAATCTCGAGGAAGAAGTCCCAAGCTTTCTTGCCGAGTATATCGGTGAGATGCTCTACATAATAACTTCCAGCGGCTGGGTCGATGACTTGGTGCAGCCTAGCTTCTTCTTTCATAAGATGCTGCGTGTTGATAGCCATCCTATCGGCCAACTCTGGCTCATCCTGTCGGAAAGGGTTGATAGTGAGGCTATCGATGCCTCCAAGAACGGCACTTATCGCCATCGCATTCTCGCGAAGTAGGTTTACGGGTGTATCTAAACTACTCAGGTGACGCTCTCCGGTTTGGGCATGTACCCATGTCGCCCACCGTTTGGATGCCGCTCCATGCTGTTGCATAACACGCGCCCAGAGGAAGCGCATCAAGCGAAACTTGGCAATCTCTGGCAAGAATGAACTGCCAATTGCGAGGCTAAAGCCAATGTTGTCGGAAACCTGTTCGAACGAAACTCCGTTTTTCCGCAGACCATTCAATAGTTCGTTTCCCCAAGCTAAGGTTGCTCCTAGCTGTTGAGAAATACTAGCGCCTTTCATATAGAATTGGCTACAATCTAAACCAATAGCACCAAAAGCGTGACGATTGTTGTCGTTGATGATGGCTGTAGCCAAATCGGCATTCATGGTCTCAAACCAGAAGCCGCCCATCAGGTTTTCGGCTCCAAAATCATTCTTCTCTGTCCAAGCAAAGTAATCTGACTGAAAACGGAGCGTGTTGTAGGCATTGGTGAATGAAACTGCAATGGCGTCAACTAGTACGCCATCAAACAAAGCATCAAAATCATCACGACCAAAATCGTGTCCGTTGAGGTCGATTGTTAAGGCCGAAGCTCCCATTGAAAGCTTATGAAGAATTTCCGAGTTTGCGTCTTCCAAGTCTTCCACCCTCACATCCGAGCAGATTAACCATTCGTTATTTTGTTGGTCAAATCGCAATGGACGAATGGTTTGACCATTCATCGGAAGTTTAGCTGTCTCTTCCCGGAAATATGCAGGATTAGCTTGGAAACCATCACTCACCAACCATTGATTCAACTCATCAATTTTGGCTCCTTTTAGCTCTTTCTCAGTTAGCTTTTTCCAGTCGGTTAGCTTGGGCACTTTAAAATCTTCGAATAGTTGTGACATGGTTCAAATGTAAAGATTGAGAAGCATGAAACGATGAAGAACGAAACGTAAGTTCAGCGGAGCTAAATGAGGGAGCTCAGTTATAATTTACCGAAGTGGTCTCTCTGTCGTAGGCGGAAAACTGATTGTGTTGCATGGCACACGAGTGGTTCTGAGGAATAGTAAGATTTGATGCTTTCTATTTACAGCAAGTAAACAGGCCAACGTTTTTCTGATATAAAATTAGGGCTTTAAGCTCCTTCGCCTTTTCAGCCGAAGCGACAGAAGGGAACGCACAGACGAATGACGTAAACTAAAAACTGCAAACCGAGATGAACTTGCGGCAAACACTTCGCGCCCTATTTTTAGAGTTGACGCTGGGGTTAGCTCCCCTTTTTTTTCCTTACAAACCGCTATTTGTAATCAGCTAATTGACAAGTGCTTAGTACGGATGATACACAGACTCCGCTTCAGCAATAATTTTGGCTTTATCTAACGTCATCGTTTTTGTCTTCTGATCAGCATAAAGTTCCATTTGATCAGTGTAATGAGGAGAGTCTGGTCTGGTAGATGCGCCAAACGGGTGCAAAGTTTCCATTCTGACTAATTTTCCATCTTTCCATTGTGCAAAATGGACATAGGAGTCTGCAACCCAAGGCTTGTAACGGCCATCTTTCCATTCTTCGTTATAATTTGCTGCAAGCGCATCTGGGAAGCCAGAAAGAGGCAAATTTACGTTACCTCGCACGTGGCGTTGTGCTTCACCTAGCTGCGGTATCTCACCGTTATAATGTGTGTCTATTTGATTCTGAGCCCAACGTAGCGCTTTTAAATAAGTGGTATCTGGAATGTTTACCGCCTGTTTAAATTCCCCGTCTGCAAACCCCATCATAGAGAATACTTTTTGAAAAGTGATAAGGTAAGCTCCTGCGCCTTTGCTCTCCTTGTTTCCGCGTTTGTCCCATGCATTAATAACGGTAATAAGTGGCGCTAACTCTGGGTACGAATCAGGATTTACATGAAATAGGTTTTCAATAGAGTTCTGATAAGCACCGCATGCTGGGAATTCGTAATCGAATTTGATTGTTTTCATACGATTGTACGACATTTTTATTGAGGCTGGCTCATTCATCAATTCAAGAAATCTTTCTGCCCGGTTGTTTTCTCCTTTGTCATCCCAGCCATAATACGATGGCCAATCTTCTAAATATTGCCATTCGTCTCTTGCAGTAGCATGTGCTGGGTTGTTATTGGTATTGAAAACCCAACCACAATTCGGGTTTTTGGTTTGGACCATATCTTCCACATCGTGGAAATCATTCCAAAGTGTTTTATCCGAATTGCTTCTTACTACTTTACTGTAATCAACGCCTTCGCGTCTTCTAGGAACAACCGCATTATTTAAATAAAGTACGTTGTCTTCTTTATCAGCGTAAACAATATTGAACATTGATATGGACTCCATTTGAAGTGCCTTGTAGAACTCATCAAAATCCCGGGCCTTATCCATTCTATACCATTGCTCGCCTGCACGTATTTTCTCATTAGCTGCGAACTTTACCGCATAATAATTACCATGTGGAGATTCTAACGTAGCACCTAGTTTGCTCCAATAGGTCATTCTTCTCACTGGAAAAACGATGCCTTTAGCCAATTTCACTTTCAACCAAACAGGGCGCTTTTCCAGTTTATGCCATTCTCCATTGAAACGGTAAGTGTTCTTTTTCTTAGGGTGCATTTCTAATTGGAATACATCCACAAGGTCCAAATGGTTGAAAGTGTGAGCCCAGCCTAGGTTTTCATTATTACCCAGGAGCACGGTAGAACTTCCAGGAAACATGCCTCCATGAACGTTCAAGCCTTCATCACTTGCCAGATGAGCTTCGTATAAAGAAAATGGACCCGTAACAGGTTGATGAGGATTGATGCACAACATAGAACTTCCGTCAATCGTTTTATTGCTATTGAAGGCGAAGGCGTTTGACCCATACGGTAAATCGGAAGACAGGTCTTTGTCATAGGTGCCTTTTACAATGCGACCAACGTATCCAGGAGTGCCAACCATTGCACTTATCGCAAACATGTATCCACCAACAATATCTTTTGGTTCAATGGGAAAAACGCCTTTTACGCGGATCTCTTTCTTATGAGCCTGTGCATACGCATTGATGCCTTGGCAATAACCCTCAACGTAACGAACATATTCGTCTGACAGAAGATGAAAGTCTTGCTCAATTCGCTCTCTGAACCCAATAGCATGTGAAAAGAAATCTCGCTCAGCTCCTTCAATCCCCATCAGTTTTCCAGCACAACCCTTTGTATTTATAAAGAGCTCTTGCATTGTAAAGAAGTCATCCTCGGCATTTGCCCAAGCCAAACCGTAGGCTACATCTGCATCGGTTTTTCCAAAAATGTGAGGAACACCCCATTTATCACGGACAATAGTTACGTCTTCGGGGTTGATTGTTGTTGAAAACTGATAGCCCTTGTCATCCGCAAATGCAGCGCTAATAAGCCAAACCATAGAGGCAAGGCAAACAATAATTTTATTCATAAAGGGGTAAAAATAATAGGGGTTGAACTTGGAACGCAAAGTTGCCTATTTATTGCATCAACCTCTTTTAACTATGTATCAACTCTTTGTTAATTTTTACTGTGAATGATTGACGCTTCAGCCTCAGCCATAATCTTGGCTTTAAGCACCTTTTCAGTCAACTTTTTCCAGTCGGCTAGCTTGGGCGCTTTGAAATCTTCGAATAGTTGTGACATGGTTCAAATTTAGTCAAGATGCGGTGCAAGATTTGAATTTTGTATTTCCTTACTTTGGAGATTACCAATACCGCCTATGAAACAGCTTCTACTTCTCACTTTCAGCTTCTTATTTCTTAATGTTTTCTCTCAAGAATCGTGCTATACGGTAAGCGAAATTCCGTATACGCCAGACCCATACCAAGCAGGTACTTCTGTCAGCTTAGGCGATGATGCCTTTACTGGAATCATTCCTATTGGCTTCAACTTTTGCTTTTTTGATATTACCTACACGCACTTGATTATTGGTTCAAACGGCATCGTTTCTTTCGACACCTCTTTAGCCGCTACAGTTTGTGCCTGGAATTCTACCACGGCTATTCCATACACTACCGAACCAACTGTGAAGAATGCCATTATGGGGCCGTGGCAAGACATGAATCCTGGGTTGGGCGGAACCATTAAGTATGCCTCTTATGGCATTGCACCGTTTAGAAGATTTGTAGTGAGCTACGACCAAATCCCGATGTACACCTGCACAGATTCTTTGTTCTCCAACCAAATTATTATCTACGAATCCAGCAATGCGATTGATATCTATATCGACTCCAAATACTTTTGTCCTACTTGGAACGAAGGCGCTTCTATTGAGGGTATTATGGACTCCACCGGGACGGAAGCCTATTGGGTAAACGGAAGAAATTACCCCGTACAATGGGAAGCTTTTGAAGACGCCTATCGCTTTGCTCCTAGTTGTTTTTGTCAGAAGCAGTCTGGACCAAATCAGGTTACAGGCAGAGTTTACATGATTAACGACTTGGATTGCATCAATGACCCAGATGAAGTCGGGATACCCAACGTGATGGTGCAGATAGTGCCTGGCAACTTTGCATGGACAGATGCCAACGGAAATTATCAGGGTCAAACATCAGAGGGCACTTATACCGTTTCGCAGCAAGCTATTCCTTACCTAGACCAAGTCTGTCCGTTCGCTGGCGACTACAGCTTCTCAGGCCCCTCATCAGGCCAACTTCAAACAGGTCTAGATTTTGGAAATATCGTTGATCAGGATTGTATCGACCTAAGCATTGAAGAAGGCAACACGGGATTGAACCACTGCGAGCAAACCCTACACCTTATCCATTATTGTAATCAGGGTACCATCGATCAGGATAGTGTTACAGTACAGATTAGTTTGCCCGCTGGCAGTACAGTAGTTAGCAGTTCTATTCCCTACACTCCCCTCGGTGGAGGACAACAGATGCTGTTCAATATCGGGTCTTTGGATGCAGGAGACTGCGGAACAATAAGTTTTATTGATGAGATTGGGTGCTCCGTTGAGGAAGGAACAACCCTCTGCTACAACTACGCCATTCTTCCCACTGCAGACGATTGCAATACGGTTAACAACTATACAACTTCGTGTCATACAACCGATATTGTCTCCAACGGCAATCATAAATTGGTGGAGGCCCTACAGCCAAACGGAGGTTTTGTGGAAAGTACAGGCACCATGCTATCTGGTAATTCATATCGGCTCAATTACATCATCAGGTTTCAAAACCAGTCGCAGCAATCACAGGGCAACCTGCGTATTATCGATCAGTTGTCTCCTTATTTAGATCTAGAAACGCTTGTGCCGGGTATAAGCAGCCACCCATATCAATTAACTGCCGTTGATAATGAGCTTACATTTAGTATAGCCAATGTTTACTTTCTGCCTTCTTCCCAGAGCGAAAACGGCAGCCGTGGATTTGTCTCTTATTCCATTGAGGTAGACACCGCTACATTGGCTGGCTCTGTGCTCAATGATGCCATCATTCGTTTTGGTTCGAATACCGAATACACCACCAATATGACCGAAGTAACCTTATCTCAAACGGGCATTAATGAAATGGAAGAATTGGAGTTCTCCGTTTATCCTAATCCAACGACTGGAAAACTGGTTCTTGTCCATTCAGAAATAGGTTCAAATACACGATTGGAACTAATGGATCAACAAGGTCGATTAATACGAGAATGGCGAATTACGCAAACTGCGGAGCTCGACATTACCGATGTGGCAAACGGCATGTATAGTTTAAGGCTGATATCAGATGATAAGGTGGGGTTTCGGCATTTGGTCAAATATTGATCGACCGCAATCCTCTCGACAACTACGTGTTTATTGTTCGCTTATTTTGATGGATTAATCAAACAGGCTAACTTCAACAATAAATGCAAGTCAAATGAAAGGTTTGTTCACCCTTATCGTAATCAGTTTAGTTCCACTGTTTGGATTCTCACAATGCTATGAAATTCAGCCTCGGCCGTATTACCCTGATCCGTATTTAGGAGGTACCCAACATCAACTTAATGATGACTCGCATACAGGAATTGTCGAACTAGGCTTCCCGTTCTGTTTTTTTGGAGACTCCGTAACCCACTGCGTTATTGCATCAAACGGATATATCACTTTCGATACGACTGCAGCATATGGTGGCTCTCAATGGTCCATCAACTCAGCAATACCCAATCCTGCATTAACTACAAAATTTACGATTCTAGCCCCATGGCAGGATTTAAGCCCACCATTGGGCGGAACGATTAGTTCCTCTACTTATGGGGTACCCCCGTATCGAAGGTTCATCGTTAGCTATGATTCGGTCTCAATGTTTGGATGTTCGGACTCTTTATACTCTTGCCAAATTGTTGTTTACGAGTCACTAAATGTTATTGACGTAAATATTCTTAACAAACCTCTATGTTCAACATGGAATAGCGGTGCCGGAATCGAAGGAATTCACAATCAAGACGGGTCAATAGGCATAGCAATTCCAGGAAGAAATTTTCCTTCTCAATGGTCAGCTCAGTACGACTCTCATCGTTTTGTTCCAATATGTGATTGTCCAACAGATTCGCTACCTGATTTAGGTTTGGTTCCGGGAAAAGTATTTTGGGACGAGAACAGTAATTGCGAGCAAGACCTGAACGAGGTATTAGTTCCCAATGTAAGACTAGACATCCAGCCAGGAAATGGAATTACATGGACCAATCAAAATGGAGAATTCGCAGTCATGATGGAACCAGGAAACTACACTTTCGAGCATAGTTCGCTAAACCCATGGTACTTAATAAATGAATGTCAGAATGGGGCGTTACCAGTAACCGTAGTTGCCGATTCAAATGCATTAGATGTGTGTTTTGGAGACAGTATTGTTCCCGTAATTGATTTAGGGTCAACTATTTCTACTGGAGCAATCAACGCTTGCTTTGGTAATTCACAGCACATTACCGTATGTAATTACGGAACAATCCCAGCTCTTGACGTGTTGGTAGAGGCACAAATTCCAAGTTTTACTGGTACGTCCAATCCTGATTTCACAATGGTAAACGATTCCATTTGGTCAATCACCATTCCATCGTTGGCCGCAGGGCAATGTTTAAACTACCTGTTCACAGGAACAGCCGACTGTGATTCAAGTTTAATTGGACAAGTTGCTTGCTTATCTGTGAGTATTTCAAATTCAGAGGTTGATGTGGACACAACAAACAACGAAATGTCCTTCTGCGATTCAGTTGGCGTTTCTTACGACCCGAACGACATTAGGGTACTTTCTCTATCTCAAGAACAAGGATGGAGAACACAAGAGTTTATTGACGATGATGATGTAATGACCTACATGGTTCGGTTTCAGAATACAGGAACGGGGCCAGCCTACAACGTCATTGTTCGTAATCCGCTATCCCAGTATTTGAACAATCAATCGATAGAGATAATTGCGTCTAGCCATTCGAACTACGCGCAAATGACCAATGGAGAACTTAGTGTTCATTTCTTAGGAATTGAACTTCCTGATAGTGCTTCAGACCCGCTGGGTAGTCAGGGCTACTTCATTTATAAGATTAGACAACCATTGGGCAATCCGTTGGGTACTTTGATTGAAAATCAGGCAGAGATATATTTCGATTTCAATGCACCTGTTGCCACGAATATCACTGAGAATGAGATTTTGTTACTCACGGGAATTGATAGTGTAGAGATGGGCGAGATTAACCTCTACCCCAATCCTACCACAGGCGAGATATTCCTTTCCAACTCAAGCCCTAGGAATAGCATCCATTCAGTGGACGTAATTGACACACAAGGACGCTTACTCTTGAAGGAGATTGGAAGCAGCATTTCAAAGATTGACCTTGGACAATTGAGCAAAGGAATTTACTTGCTGCGTATTCAAACTGAGAAAGGAATTCAGGTAGAACGCGTGGTCAGGAATTAACCCAATTCTCAATAATCTTCAATCCATCTGGGGTCAAAAGACTTTCAGGATGAAACTGTACGCCACACACATCGTGCGTCTTGTGACGAATTGCCATCACTTCACCTTCATCATCCGTAGCGGTTACCCTTAATTCTGCTGGAATAGATTCCTTATCGATAACCCAGGAATGATAGCGTCCAGTTTCAATACGGATAGAAATTTCTTTGAATAGACATTCTGTAGAATCTGAAATTGAAATTGGTATGGCAACACCATGATGAACCTGATTTAGGTTTTTGAGAGAAGCGCCAAAAGCTTCGCCAATAGCCTGATGGCCTAAACAAACTCCAAGTATCTTCTTTCGTGCAGAATAATGCTTAATCAGCTCCGGCATAATACCTGCATCTTTAGGCAAACCAGGACCAGGTGAGAGGATAATTGCATCGAAAGCATCTACCTCATCCAAAGAAATTTCATCATTCCGTTTTACGGTCAAGTCGTTGCAGAATTGCTCTACATAATGCACAAGATTGAACGTGAAACTATCGTAGTTGTCGAGAATGAGAATTTTCAATTGAGGCAATGAGCTAATGTGCGGATTGCAAAAGAACAAATTCGAAATTCGAAATCCCGAAATTCGAACCGGTTTCATGACAACTATTCACTGGTCGCTATTCGCTTCTCACTATTCACTATTTTTCCAACATGAAAACCACAGTCCATACAGATAAAGCACCCGCAGCTATTGGTCCTTACAGCCAAGCAATTGTAGTTAACGGATTTCTTTACACATCAGGTCAGATTGCGTTGAACCCAGAAACCGGAGAACTGGAAATGGGAAACATTGAGCAAGAAACTGGTCGTGTTATGTTGAACCTCAAAGCAGTGCTTGAAGCGGTTGAGATGGACTTTTCGCAAGTAGTTAAAACAACCATCTACCTATCTGACATGGCTTATTACGCGCAGGTAAATGCGGTTTACTCGGAGTTCTTTGGAGAACATCCACCTGCAAGAGAAGCCGTGCAAGTTGCAGGGCTTCCCAAGGGTGTGAATGTTGAAATAAGTTTGGTGGCTTATAAGGCTTAACTACAGTTTCAAGAACCTTTTTGTGCCGAAACCCTTTTCCGTTTGAATGGATATGAGGTAGCTACCCGCTTTCAAATCAGAAACATCAATTATTGTTTTGTCGGCAGCATATTGGCTTTGTTCTAAAATAATTCTACCAGCAATATCTAGTACAGAATAAGCGGTAACCTGTTCAGAAAGACCAGAGATTTGAATTTCATTCATTGCTGGGTTTGGCGCAAGATTAAACTCCACTTGTTGCACGTCTTCAACCCCAACAGTCGACAAATCGGTATTCACGTAAATGGCTCCGCTATCTCCAACAAGAAATACGATAGAATCCGAATGAGAAGCGATGTCGTTAATTGGCTGATTGACCGTAAGCATGTTCCAAAAAGTGTCGCTATTGTCGAAGACTAAGCCATCGTTGTCGTAGGTATCACCTCCTATATAAGTAGTTCCGTTACCGTCCATATGAGCTGCATTCATACTAGGGTAAAAGAAGGAAGCTAATTCATTATCAAATTCCCAAGTTAGCCCGCCATCATTGCTTATCATAACGCCATACTCCGCGTTATTCTGATGTGTAGCACGAATAGTTCCATCTGCGTAGAAAATGAAATCAGTTATGGCAGAATCTCCCGCCAAATTGGATATGGTATCCCAGTTAGCACCTCCATCAGTTGTTCTGAGTAATGTGCCATTTAATGTTCCAGCAAGACCGTTAAGCGCATCTTTAAACTCAATTGAGGCTACCCAATTCTCGCTATCCCAATCATTTGGGTCATTTGCAGTGCTCCAAACTCCTTCAGAAAGACGCTCTATAATGTGTCCTTCAAAGCATCCAGCTCCTCCTGCAAAGCCATTGTCCTCATCAAAGAAGAAAAGCGAAGTTGTTTGGCAGAAGCCTCCGCTTGACGTGCCTACTCCTGCCCAATTTACACCTCCATCAAGGGTCTCAAACACTCCACCCCAGGCACCAGATATGATAATTCCATGGTCTTCAGTAAACCAATGCATATCGTAGATATCCAGACCTTGCCAAGAGCCAACCATGATGGAATCGATAGGAAGAGAAGACCAATTTGCGCCTCCATCTACAGTTTTTAATAAAACACTATCTCCGCCAACGTATCCAATTTGGTTATCTACAAACTGAATAGAGTTTAATTTTTGATTTGTAGGAGTTTGAATTTCCTGCCAAGCAGTCTGTGCATTTGCAACACCGGCCGTGTTGGCAATAAGTACTACCAGCAATCTTGTGATAAACGTTTTCATGACGATTAAATTTTGAGTTTAGCAATTGTCGCGGTTCAATTACTGCGACTTTACACTTACAAAGTTGTAAGCTTGCAATCCGTTGCTGTTAGGAATTCCCGACCATCACTTATGAATTTCCTCCACCTCGGTTTGGAGTTCAGACGGTGTTTGACCCGTTTTCTTCTTAACGAAGGCGGAGAAACTTGCTGGGCTATCGAATCCTAACGAATAGGCAATTTCCTTATGAGACTCTTCTCCGAACAAAAGGAGACGTTTTATCTCTAAAACCAAACGATGATGGATTGTTTGTAAAGGAGACATTCCTAAATGCTGCTTGGAAAGTGCTCCGAGTTTCTTGTCTGAGATATTAAGCGAGCTTAAATAGAACTGAACCGAATGTTGCTCTTTGAAATTACCATCAATCAGTTGTAGAAATCGATTGAAATCGGAATCCATCGCGGTTGAATTGGCCTCAGAAGTAGTGTTGGCTATCAAGTCGAAGATCAGTACTTGAAGCAGGTGAACGTTCCTTTCTGTTTCCGCATTTAAATCAAACTGATTGAGAACGGCCATCATTCTATCGAACAGCGTTTCATCCTCCTGAAAGAGTACACCTCCTACTCCATCCCAAATACGTTCTCTCAACTTTGTTAAAAGCTTTGGAGAAACAACCGATTCAGACCGAAACTGAATTAGCCTGCCCTTAGAACCAGGAGCCCGATTAAGTAAATGAATCTGATTGGGATAAACGATGTAACAGGTATGGTTCTTTACAGAGTATTCCTGAAAATCGATGAGTTGCTCTCCTCCACCTGATTCGAAAAAAATAATCTCGAAGTAATTGTGACGATGCTTTTGGGTAAAATCGTACGCGTTATTGTGAGAAATATCCCGAATAAACAATGGCGATAGGCCACTATTAAGATTGTGTAAGGGAAGTTTATCTGCGGATGGTTTCACTAAATTAATTTACTTAGAACACCGAGAAAAAGTCTCGGATGATGCAACGTCAATCAGAAACCTCTCTTGGTCCAAATGCGGTAATTATTCTTCTGCTCCTCAGTAGCATCTGTCATCTTCTGAGGCCAACGTGTTCTGTAATATCTATCATCTGTTGGTGTGAGCTGAATTTTGTGCGTATCGTCTTCAGAATTGATAGTTAACGTTATCGTTTCCTCTTCAAAATACTTGCACCACTCTTTCAGGTTTCCGAGAATGCGAATACCGTTGATGGATAGAATTTCATCTCCCAATTTCAGATGGGCTTGCTCAGCAAGTGAGTCTGGCGCGATGTCAGTTATGCGTGCCGAGCGTTCCTTGATGTATTCAACCTTAAAACCGAAGCGGTTCTCGAAGTATAAACGCGAACGAATGTTCTTGATTTCGAGGCCAACGTACGACATCAATTCTTCTAAATCGTCTTTAATGTTCTTGGTTCCGTAATAATAGTTTTTGAAGAATTGTGCATAAGACCTACCTCCAATTTCTTCTACAGCCTCTCTGTAATCTTGCTCTGTGTAGCCCTTTCCAGTTTTGCCAAAACGATCGTAAAGCAATCTCATAACAGTAAGGATTCCACCTTTGTTAGCTGTATCTTTTAAGAGCGATAAATCGAGCATCATAGCAAGCAAAGCGCCTTCATTATAAATAGAAGTCTTCCTATCAGGAATTCCTTTCTCATAACCATCTAGCCAAGTATCGAAGGAACTATCTGCCACAGAGAGATTGAAGCGTCCGTAGTTGTGGAAATGCCGCTGAAAGAGTTGATGTATGTTTTTGAAGAATTCGAACTCGCTAAAGCAGCCAGCTTGGTATAGAAACAAGTCGCCAGCATAGGTTGTAACGCCTTCTGCCACGTAACCCAAACGAGTATAATTCTCCTTGGAGTAATCGTACGGTTGCATTTCAATCGGGCGGATGGCTTTCACGTTCCAAGTATGGAATAACTCGTGAGAACTCACACCCAACAACTCATCATACAGCACCGGTTTAAGAATATCGTAACTCGGGCCAAGGGTGATGACCGTAGAGTTGCAATGCTCTACCCCATGGTAGGTTTTGTAAGTTCTAATTTGAAAGAGAAAATGATATTCTGTGACGGGAAAACCGCCCATTACATCTATTTGTTCTTTGGTGAATTTCTTAAAATCCTTAATGATTCGTTCCCAATCACCTTTGAATTCGCCTTGGAACCAAAGATGAAAAAGCACACCGCCAATCTCGTAGGTGTTGTGCTGTAAACCTCCACTAGCAATAAAAGGACAATCGGCTAACTCATGAAAATCTCTAACCTGAAATATGTGTTTATTGGCCGTTGATTGCATACCAGTTGCTACATCCCAATCTGATGGAATAGCAAGCTCTACGGTAGCCGGTTCGTTGATTAATTCAGGCACATAAAGGAAACAGTTGACGGGATTGACATACAATTGCTTGTCATCAACAAATGTGCTGCCTGCATTTAGCTCGTTTGCGTAATAGTTGTATTCCACTTTAACAGAAGATTGTCCATCGGAATCGACCTCCCATAAATCTTTGCTCAATTTTCTAACATCTAAGGCAGTGCCATCTGAAGCAAAGGCTTTGAACTTTTGTACGTTTTTGGCAAAGTTTGCCAACTGATAACGACCAGGACGCCAAGCGGGCAATTGCAACTGTAATTTATCCTGTTTCAGTTCTAAAACGGTGAGTTCGATATCTACGAAATGCTGATGTGCATTTTTGTAAAGAACACGGTATTTCAACTTTTCTGTCATGGACGCAAATGTATTAGACTCGGATTAAGCGCAAAATTCTAATCGCATTAATTAAGAAAGATTTAAGCCTTCAGCATTGGAAATTTAGGGTTAAGTAGTGGCATATCACCCGCTGAAGCCCTTGATGAAGTAATTGTTTGTTTAACCGATATTTGCCGCCATTCAAAACAGTAGGCAATTGGCATGAAGAAGGCTCTAAACACAATTCTCGTAATTAGCACGTTGCTGATTTGCTTTCAGATGCTAACCAGTTGTGGTAAAAAGACTAAGCAAAACGAGAAGGTTTCAGAGGCTTTGAATTCAGATTCGGTTTCTTCATTCAACATTTTTATTGATTCGCTTAATCAAGCATTAATGCAAACGCTACGAGATGAAGCATTTGAACTTGGGGTTCAGAGCAGCGAGACTAAGCAGAAGTTCCCATGTGTTATAGAATATGAGGGCAAACGCTATGCTGGGAAAATACGTTTTAAAGGAGACCTGACTGATCATTTATGGGGTGATAAATGGTCATATCGTGTAGAACTGAACGATGGTACCATAAATGGAAAATCTACCTTTTCTATACAAAGACCTGATACCCGAGGCTACGGTCAAGAATGGTTGGTGCACAAACTATGCGCTGCAAACAATGTTCTTTCCACGCATTACTCGTTTTTGCCCGTTTCGTTAAACGGAAGAGACTTGGGATTGTATGCATTTGAAGAACATTTCGAAAAGCAGCTTCTCGAATCGCAGGACAGAAGAGAAGGTGTCATCCTAAAGTTTGACGAAACCCTTTTTTGGGACTGGATGCTTCTCGACAAGACGGAGGGTAAAAAGAGCTATTTCCCTTATTTCGAGGCATCTCCAATGCTACCTTTTAAGAAGAAACGAACTGTTAAATCGAAGGCGTTGAAGCAACAACTTGAGCTTGGAAACAACCTTGTTCAGATGTATCAAGATGGTAATCTTGAGTTGAGCGATTATTTGGATGTGGAGCTATTTGCAAAGTACAACGCCATCCTTACGTTGGCCAATGCACCGCATGCTAGAAACAATCAGCGGTGGTACGTCAATCCTGTAACAGCTGTGCTTGAACCAATAGGTTATGATTGTTACAGCTATCATGATACGAAGAACGATAGCAATCAGGTTTTTCGGTACACCATGCAGAAAGAAGCGACTTGGCCTAAGGTCAGTCCTTATGATTATTTTCTCACGTTTCTCTTTCGTTCGCCTGAGTTTCAGGAAAGTTATTTGAGGCACTTAAACCGCATGACGGACGAAGCATATCTCCGTGAATTTTTCAGGAGCATTGACCCTGAAATCCAGCACGTAAACGACCTTTTTGCAGCTGATTTCCCAGATGAAACCATTGACACTGCCTTGTTTTTGTACAACGCAAAACAGATTAAGGCCGAATTGCCAACGTTTAAAGATTGGTTTACAAATGTTCTGGTGAAATCATTCCCGGATACAATCAATAAACGGTCGACTATTGATAGAAATTCTACGCCAAATCTCCCTCTCATCTCGTACCAAGAAGACAACCGTACCTACACAATTCAAAACTTTGGAGGCAAAGCGGCAACGGTTATTTCATACAGTCCGAAATACGGCAACGAAACAATTGAGTTAGAAAAAAAGGTTCTAGTAGGTGTAACACATTGGAAGGTAGATGAGGTACAAATTGAGCTTGATCAACAAGCATCTAAAATCTATTATGTGCTTGAAGGAGACCATGAGATTTACAGTACTGATTTTTATGAATGGCCAAGTCCAAAGCCTGTTTCGCCAAGAAGAATACTGAGAGAACTTCCCGAAAACCCGAATGGAATAGTGATTGAGGAGCAAGATTTTTTTAGAATCAGGTCTGGAAACTACACCATCAATCAAATCCTTTTCATTCCATCAGGCAAGCGATTGGTAGTAGATAATGGTGTGCATTTAAGGTTTATGAACGGTGGAGGAATTATCTGTGAATCGTCTGTAGAAATGAATGGTGAAAAAGATAGTCCGATTGTGATTAGCTCTTCCTCCGAAAATCAGGGTTTTACTGTGATGAGAACCGATTCAACATCTGTACTTGAATATGTGAAGTTCTCTGGAATGAAAAACCTCTCTTGGAATGGTTGGAATTTAACTGGTGGGATTAATTTCTATGAGGCTGATGTAAAGTTGATTAACTGCACCATTTCAGGCGGAGAAACCGAGGACGCATTGAATATTATCCGATCCTATTTTGAAATGGAATCGTCCGCAATAACGCAAGCCAATTCAGATGGATTTGATTCTGATTTTTCAACTGGAACCATCACCAATAGTGTGATTAGTCATACAGGAAATGATGGACTTGACTTTTCCGGAAGTATTGTGAGTGTTGAATCTACCGAGATAACAGACATAGGAGATAAGGCTGTTTCCTGCGGTGAGGGCTCAGTTATTACCCTTAATGATCTTACAATTGAGAACATGGAAATAGGTGTGGCAGCAAAAGACTTAAGCGAAGTAACCGCTGAAGATGTTTCTATGCAAAACGGAACCTATGGCTATGTGGCTTTCACCAAAAAGACTGAATATGGCGGTGCTATTATCAATGTTTCAGACGCATCCTACAAAAATGTAGAGACCAAATTTGACATCGAACTAGGCTCGACATTGATAAAGGATAATTCCGTGATTGATGGTGACGGTTATTCTGGTGTAACCAAGTATTGACCAAAAGCCTGCGTTTCGCTTAGAACCTACCGATACAAATTGCGTAAAGCCAGTCTTAATATCTCTTCTTTGAAAACATTTACTTTCGCGATTCAAACACCCTAGATCGGTATCCAAGAAAGTAGCGCAGACAAACAACCATTTTTGAAAAGTATCCAACCTTGGGTATTCTTTTCGTCTGCTGCGCTTATAACGGTTTTTGTTGCCATTACGCTTCTTTATCAGGATTCGGCCCGAGAGCTGTTTCTATCTGTGCAGGAGTTTATTTCTGAGAAGTTTGGTTGGTTTTATGTGCTTTCGGTAAACATCATCTTGTTTTTTGTGGTGTATTTGGGGTTTAGCAAATACAATAGCATTCGTATTGGTGGGGTAGATAGCCGTCCGGAATTCAGCACGTTTGCATGGCTGAGTATGCTGTTTAATGCGGGCATTGGTTTGGTGCTGATGTTCTATAGCGTGGCAGAGCCGATTTTGCATTTTTCTAATCCGCCTTACGGAGAACCGGGAACGTTATTGGCGGCTAAGAATGCGCTGAATATTTCTTACCTGCATTGGGGTTTTCATGGTTGGACGGTTTACGGACTGATGGGTTTGGCGATTGCTTTCTTTGCGTACAACAGGGGTTTGCCGCTTGGTATTCGGTGGGTTTTGTATCCGCTACTTGGCGATAGGCTGAAAGGGCCAATTGGTCATTTTATTGATGTGATGGCGGTGGTTGCTACCATGTTTGGATTGGCCACTACCCTTGGGTTGGGCATACAGCACATTAACACGGGCATGAACCATCTTTTTGACCTTCCGATAAGTGCTAATGTTCAGGTTATTCTGATTGCCATTATTACGCTTTGCGCCACTGCTTCTGTGGTTTCTGGAATACACAAAGGGATACAGGCTTTAAGTAAGGTTGCTTCGGTTATGGCCATTATGCTGATGCTGTTTATGCTGATTGTGGGCCCTACGGTTTTCATTCTGAGTTCTACGGTGCAGAGCGCTGGTTATTACGTACAGAGCATATTAAGTACAGGAACTTGGATGGAGATTTATCGTGGTACGCATTGGATGCACAACTGGACGTTCTTCTACTGGGCATGGTGGTTTGCGTGGGCTCCGTTTGTTGGTTTATTCATTGCGCGCATCTCTAAAGGCAGAACGATTAAGGAGTTTTTATTGGGAGTTGTGGTTGCTCCAACTGCCGCCATTGTTGCTTGGATTTCCATTTTTGGAAGCACTGCATTCCACATTGAACTATTTGAAGGTGGCGGTATTACCGAAGCAGTAAATGAGAATATTACAACAGCTCTTTTCACGCTTTTAGAACACTATCCTCTCTCCTACTTCAGTATTCTGTTTGTGGTGATTGCTGGGGTTATCTTCTTCGTCACTTCTTCTGATAGTGGCTCATTAGTCATCGATTTCATTACAAGTGGCGGAAAGGAAAAGACAGACATCCGCCTGCGTATTTTCTGGGCATTGCTAGAAGGGCTTGTTGCTGCTGTTCTCGTACTTGGTGGTGGATTGATTGCCTTGCAAACAGGTTCACTCGTGACAGGTTTACCTGTTTGCGTTCTGATGCTTGTTGTTTGCTATTCTGTTCTGAAAGCGTTGCGAGAAGAACACGCCATGCTAGAGAAGAAGGCAAGGAAAAAATTGAAGAAGAAGCTGAAGAAGATTTCCAACTCTCCCCTGCCACGCTAAAGCGTGGCTTTCCCCTCTCTTGTTAGAGAGGGGTGACTGAATGAAATGAATTCGGGGTGAGTTTGAATAATTGAGTGGAATTTACTCCACGGCTTTTCGGATTTCAGCCAGCACTTTACTTATGTCTTTCGACAGCTCATTATTGGTGAAGCGAATGACGCGAATACCTAACTCTTCTATAATGGCCGTGCGACCTTCGTCATATTCCTTTTGGGATTCATGAATCTTCCCATCCATTTCAATCACTAGCTTTTTCTCATGACAATAGAAGTCGGCTATGAAGAAGTAATGTAAATCGGTAGTGCGGGGGTATACGATTGGATACTGACGGTTGAATTTCTTCCCGGACAATTTTCTATTACGAAGGTTAGCCCAAATAATGCTTTCAGAGGCGGTGCTGTTTCTGCGTAATTCTCGGCAGAGTTCAACAATCCTCTTCTTGCTGGTTACTGGCATAGGTTGAAGATAGGGAATTCTAATACTCAACTCACCCATTTTTAACTCTCCCCTAACTCCTTCGGAGTTTTTCCCCTCTCATTGCAAGCTGGAAAAACGGATACTTTATATTCAACTCACCCCCGTTCAGTAAACTGAACTTCCCCTCTCTTGCAAGAGAGGGGCGACTGAGTGTAACGATGTCGGGGTGAGTTAAAAAGTGGGTTACTTCTTAGCCGTTCTCCAAACTATACGTTTTCACATCCGAAGGCTCCAAAGGCGTTTTACCAAGAATGATGTCTGCCGCTTTTTCAGCTACCATTAACACGGGTTGGTAAATGTTGCCGTTCGTCACGTACGGAAACACGGAAGCATCTACTACTCTCAATCCTTCTATTCCATGAACTTTGAGTTCAGCATCTGTCACCGCCATATCGCCATAACCCATAGCGCAGGTGCAACTAGGATGATAGGCACTTTCGCCTTCCTTCGCTACGAAATCAAGTATTTCTTGGTCAGTTTGCACTCCACTTCCTGGCGAAAGCTCTTTCCCTTTCAAGGAATCCATGGCCTTGGTCTCAATCACCTTTCTAGCCAATCGAATGGCTTCAATCCATTCTTTCTTGTCCTGTTCCGTTGATAGGTAATTGAAGAGGATACTTGGATACACGGTTGGGTCGGCAGATTTGATGCGGATATGCCCACGTGCATCTGACTTTACAGGTCCAATATGAACTTGAAAACCGTGTCCTTCACTCGGTGCTGTTCCATCATAACGGATGGCCAATGGCAAGAAATGGAACTGCAAATTCGGATACGTTACTTTATCATTACTCTTGATAAAACCACCCGCTTCAAAGTGGTTTGTAGCTCCGACACCTTTCTTTCTAAACAGCCAATCGAAACCAATCTTAGGTGCTCGCCACGGGCTCAAAGCTGGATACATACTCACAGGCTGTTTACAAGCCCATTGCACATACACTTCCAAGTGGTCTTGCATGTTTTCGCCTACTCCAGGCAAATCGTGCACCACAGGAATACCCAAGCTTTCTAGATGCTTGGCGTTTCCAACTCCAGAAACCTGAAGCAATTGAGGCGAATTGATTGCTCCGCCACAACTGATAATTTCCTTGCCGTAAACTTTTTCAACCTTCCCTCCTTTCTTGTATTCAACTCCAATGGCCTTCTTACCATCAAACAGAATACGAAGCACCAAGGCTTGCGTGGTAACCGTCAAATTCTTGCGATGCTTTACAGGATGCACATAAGCACGTGCGGCATTCAGCCTTCGGGACTTATAAATGGTCTGATCAAACTTGCCAAATCCTTCCTGCTGATAACCGTTTACATCATCGGTTAACGGATACCCTGCTTCCTGCACCGATTCGAAAAACGCTTTGAATAGTGGGTTCTCGCATTCCGGAGTAGTCAGTTTCATGTTTCCCTTGTCTCCATGGAAGTCATCGCCACCCATCAATCTATCTTCTACTCGCTTGAAATAAGGCAGGCAATGCGCGTAATCCCAATTCTCCAAGCCTTTCTCCGCACCCCATTGTTCATAATCCATGGCATTACCACGAATCCAAATCATACCGTTGATGCTACTCGAACCGCCTAGAACTTTTCCTTTCGGCTGAGCTATTCTTCTGCCATTCATAAAGGGTTCAGGGTCTGAATGGTAATCCCAATTGTAGTTATCGCCTGTAAGCAGATAGCTTAGTGCAGCTGGCATGTGAATTCGGAAGTCGAGTTTGTAATCGGGTCTCCCCGCTTCCAGTACTAAAACTTGGTTATTAGAATCTTCGCTTAAACGGTTGGTAAGCACGGCACCGGCTGTTCCGCCACCGATAATGATGTAATCATAGGTCATAAAATGAGGATTGCATTCGCAAGAGCGGGCAAATATATGGGTCGTGTGCAAACGGCTTTGTCTTCATCAGCATAAACTGAATTATCAACTCGTGTTTTGAAATGCAGCGGTGGTTGGTACTTTCGCAGAACCAAAATTGAAAGGAAAATGAGTTACGATCTTATAGTAGTTGGAAGTGGTCCTGGAGGATACGTTGCGGCCATCAGGGCATCTCAGTTAGGAATGAAGGTTGGTGTGGTAGAACGCTCTGAATTGGGTGGAATTTGCCTCAACTGGGGATGTATTCCAACAAAAGCGCTTCTGAAAAGCGCACAGGTTTTCGAATACATCAATCACGCCAGCGATTATGGTATTTCTGTTGGCGAGAGCAAGGCCGACATTGGCGAAATGGTGAAGCGTAGCCGTGGTGTTGCCGAAGGAATGAGCAAAGGGATTCAATTCCTTTTCAAGAAAAACAAGATTGACCATATCGAGGGCTTCGGTAAACTGAAAAACGGGACTACCGTTGAGGTAACCGCTGCTGATGGAAAGAAAACAGATGTTACCGCCAAGAATGTGATTCTTGCTCTTGGCGCTAGAAGCCGCGAACTTCCTAATTTGAAGCAAGACGGCAAGAAAATTATTGGCTATCGCGAAGCAATGGTTCTGGACAAGCAGCCAAAGAAGATGGTTGTGGTTGGTTCAGGTGCCATTGGTGTTGAGTTCGCGTATTTCTACAATGCCATTGGAACTGAAGTAACGGTGGTTGAATTCATGCCGAGTATTGTTCCAGTGGAGGATGAAGAAGTGAGCAAACAGCTTGGACGTTCATTCAAGAAATCCGGAATTAAAATTATGACCGACAGCTCTGTAGAGAAGGTAGATACTTCTGGAACGGGCTGTAGAGTGACCGTAAAAACCAAGAAAGGCGAAGAGGTTTTAGAATGCGACATCGTGCTTTCTGCAGTTGGAATTCAGGCAAATATTCAAGGTTGCGGCCTAGAAGATGTTGGTGTGATTGTAGATGGCGGACGAGTTAAAGTAGATGAGTTTTATGCCACTAATATCCCTCATGTATTTGCGATAGGAGATTGCATTGCAGGCCCAGCGTTAGCCCACGTTGCAAGTGCAGAAGGTATTATTTGCGTTGAGAAAATTGCTGGTAAAAACCCAGAGCCATTGGATTACGGAAACATTCCAGGATGCACGTACTGTTCTCCAGAAGTGGCATCTGTTGGTTATACAGAAGCAACAGCAATTGAAGCAGGTTATGAAATCAAGGTTGGTAAATTCCCATTCTCTGCTTCAGGTAAAGCAAGTGCCGCTGGCGCGAAAGATGGTTTTGTGAAACTGATTTTCGATGCGAAGTATGGCGAATTACTTGGCGGACACATGATTGGCGCCAATGTAACAGAGATGATTGCTGAGATTGTAGCCATTAGAAAACTGGAAACAACTGGCCATGAGATTATCAAGACAGTTCACCCTCACCCAACAATGAGTGAAGCCATTATGGAAGCTGCTGCAGCGGCTTATGATGAGGTTATTCACCTTTAATCAATGACAACATATTCAGATAGAAGCCGTCTCCTTGACGGCTTTTCTGTTATTTAGACCCCACCATGTGCGGCATAACTGGAACATACGCTCTAACCGAAAAAGGCAAGTCGTATCATCTCAAATTAGATGATGCTGTTGCCACCATGGCTTTACGCGGACCAGATGGCAATGGAAAGTACATTGAAGGTTCTGCGGCTTTAGGTCATGCACGCTTGGCGATTATTGATACTTCAGCTTCCGCCAATCAGCCATTTCTGGATGCCTCTGGGCGATATACGATAGTATTCAACGGTGAGATTTTCAACTACAAGGAAGTCGAAGAGCAACTCTCCAATTTCAAACCAAGAACAAGTTCAGATACCGAGATTCTACTTCAAGGATATGTTGAATGGGGCGAGAAAGTACTTGAGAAATTGAACGGATTTTTCGCCATTGCAATTCATGATAAAGAAACAGATGAATTGTTTCTTGCTAGAGACCGAATGGGCATTAAACCGCTCTTGGTTTACAGAGATTCTGAAACCATTGTTTTCGGAAGTGAGATGAAATCGTTGATGGCATTTGGAATTCCAAAGCAGATTGATGCCAATTCTCAATTCTTATATCATCAGTTCAACTACACCCCTTTTCCAGAAACGATTTTCGAGAATGTAGAAGAATTGGAACCTGGGACTTGGATGAAAATCAAAGGTTTCGATGTTGAAATTGGAACATATTGGAGCGTCCCAAAGCCCACGGCTCCAAAAACAAAAATGTCTTACGAACAAGCTCAAGTCAAACTTCGTGAGTTGATGGAGAAATCCGTTCAGCGTAGAATGATTTCTGATGTTCCCCTTGGCTCATTTCTAAGTGGAGGAATTGATAGTTCCATCATTGCAACCTTAGCTGCACGGCAAACGGACAAACTGAACACGTTTTCTATCGGTTATGCCGATGAGCCGTTGTTTGACGAAACACATTATGCAGAAGCAGTTGCCAAGAATATAGGTTCGAATCATACCGTTTTCAAGCTGACAAACGATGATTTGTACGCTGATTTGCATGATGTATTGAATTATATCGACAGGCCATTTGCAGACTCCTCTGCCCTGCCCGTCCATATTCTTTGTAGGCATACCAGAAAGCATGTCACTGTTGCCCTTTCGGGCGATGGCGCTGATGAATTATTCTCAGGATACAACAAGCATTCGGCAGAATTCAGGGCGCGGAATCTTGGCTTTAAGGAACAAATAGTCGCAGATTTGAAACCCCTCTGGTTTCTTCTTCCTTCTTCACGTAATTCGAATCTTGGGAATACGATAAGACAATTGCAGAAGTTCAGCAATGGCGTTTCACTTGGAGCTAAAGACCGTTATTGGAATTGGGCGAGTTTTAATACTGAGGTTGGCGAGTTGATGAAGACGGATGAAGTTGACCAAACTGAGGTTGGAAAACGTAAATGGAAATTGACATCTGAGTTAGGAACGACCAACGATTTAGACGAAGTGCTTTACACCGACCTACATCAGGTTCTGCGAAACGACATGCTCACGAAGGTTGACCTGATGAGCATGGCCAACAGTTTAGAAGTTCGCGTTCCATTCCTCGACCATGAATTGGTTGAGTTTGCTTGCTCGCTTCCTGAGGAATACAAGATTACATCGAGCATCAGAAAACGAATTCTTCAGGAAACCTACAAAAAAGACCTTCCAGAATTACTTTTCAATCGGCCGAAGCACGGTTTTGAAGTCCCATTGCTGAACTGGTTCAAAGGCGAACTGAACAGTATGATTAAAGAAGACCTGTTGAGTGAAAAATTGATTAAGGAACAGCAGATTTTCAATTGGTCAGCGGTTCAGATGTTGGTTAACAAATTACACTCATCCGACTCAGGAGATTCTGCTACGCACGTTTGGAATCTTATTGTATTTCAAACGTGGTGGAAAAAGTATATTCGCCAGTAATCAATGCCAAGAATTCTCCGAATAGCCAACCGCTTTAACCTAGGCGGGCCAACTTTTAATGTGGCGTATCTGACCAAGTATTTGCCAGATACCTACGAAACGTTGCTTATTGGCGGAGATAAGGAAGAGAATGAGGCGAGTTCCAGTCATATTCTATCAGATTTAGGCATTACGCCTATCATCGTTCCAGAAATGCAACGAGAGATTAGTCTTGGCGTTGATATGGCCGCTTACCGTGCAATCGAAAAAATCATTGACGATTTCAAACCAGATATTGTTCATACACATGCTTCCAAACCGGGTGCTATTGGACGATTGGCCGCTCACAATCGGAAGGTTCCAGTGATTGTACACACCTTTCATGGTCACTACTTCCACTCTTATTTTGGGAAGATGAAGACCAACATGTTCAAGCAAATAGAACGTTCGTTGGCAAAGCGAACATCTAAGATTATTGCCATTAGCGATATTCAAAAGCATGAACTTTCTATAGAACACAAGATAGCTCCACCAGACAAGTTTGAAGTTATTCCGCTAGGATTTGATTTAGACAGATTTAGAACAGACACGAATACTAAGCGCGCTTCGTTCCGAAAGGAGTTCAAAATTCAGAATGATGAAATAGCCGTGGGAATTATTGGTCGGTTGGTAGATGTAAAAGACCATAAATACTTTTTAAGACTGGTTAGACATGTGTTGGATAACACCACCAAAAAAGTGAGATTTTTTGTTGTTGGTGATGGTGAAATGCGTCAAGAATTGGAATCCTTTTGCGCAGAAATGAGCATCACTTTTAACGCACATCCTGATTATAAACCAGCTGGTGCCCCACTTACTTTTTGTTCTTGGAGAAACGATATTGACGCTATAAACGCAGGTTTAGACATAGTAATTCTCACATCGAAAAACGAAGGAACTCCAGTGAGTTTGATAGAAGCACAAGCCAGTGGAACCCCAGTTGTTTCCACTAACGTGGGGGGCGTTGAAAATGTAGTTAACCACGGAGTTACAGGTTTACTTTCTGAACCGTCAGATGAATTGAAGATGGCTGAAAACTTGATGAGTTTAATTGAATCGAATGAGCTTAGAAATGAAATGGCGGGAAAAGGCTGGAGTCATGTGGGAGAGCGGTTTCATTATAGTCAGCTCACTTCTAAAATGGACGCGTTATACCAACGACTATTGCCATAAATTTCAATGAATTCTTACGCACGATTAATCGTTAACTTTGCAGAAATCTAAACACTGGATGAAATACAGGATTTTAGGCCTACTTCTTTTAGTTTTCTTGAGCTCATGCGACAAGTATTTGAATCGTAGTATGATGCTCCGGACAGGACATAATTATCCTTATGCAGAGTTCTCAGATATAACAGAGACACAATACCGTATAGCTCCAGACGATAGGGTTTCAGTGAAAATTTACACCAACGATGGATCTGGTCTAATCAATGTTGGCATTGGGGGAGCTTCAATACTTGTAGGTACCGGGACAATCCTTACTATTAAAATTGAATCTGATGGTTTTGCCAAGGTTCCTTTGTTTGGCCGGATTTACTTGGCCGGTTTAACTATTCGTCAAGCTGAAATGCTAATTGAAGATAAATTCAGTGAATTCTATAACAATCCATTTGTATTGCTGGAAGTAAACAACAGACGCGTTATGATTTTTGCTGGTTCAAGTACTTCCGTGGTAGCCCTTAACAATGACAATACCACTCTTTTTGAAGTTTTGGCGCTATCTGGTGGCGTTCCTATGGATGGAAAAGCGGATAAAATCAAGATTATTCGTGGAGATTTGAAGAACCCACAAGTTTATATCGTAGATCTTTCAACCCTAAGTGGTATGCGTAATGCTAATCTTGTCATGCAGGCCAATGACATTATCTATATTGAAACTCGAAAAGGCTACATTAGAAAGGTGCTGGCAGAGCTTAGTCCTTATTTTGCAGCTTTAACCACGGTTATTTCCTCAGTAGCTATTATCACCCAACTTCGGCAAATTGGAAAGTAACAAAAAGCAAATTTCGGCAATTAATGACGAAATAGATATAGGTCTATTACTTACAATTACACGGCAGAATGTGCTCGGAATCGTCATTCTCTTCACGTTTTTTGCTTTTGTAGCTTTTTTGTACCTGCGTTTCACGCCACCTGTATATCAGTCTGTTGCTACTGTGCAATTAGGCTTTGACACTCGAACAAATGCGCTCTTACAAACGACCAATATTTATGCTCAAACTATTCATCAAGAAATTGAATTTCTACGTTCACCGGTTTCAATAGAAGAATCACTTCTAAAGCTTCCGCTGGATATCAGTTATATGATTAAAGGAGAGGTTTTGAGTTCAGAATTATATCAAACTTCCCCATTCAATGTAGATTACAAAGTACTCAATCAAGCAATTTATAATCAACCCGTCAACCTCACTTTTATTGACAATTACCGCGTATATGTTGAGTATACCCTCTTTGATAAGGTGGTGGGTGTTGAAGCATCATTGTTAGATACTGTAAAAACGGAGGATATTCAACTGCGAATCTTGGTGAACAATTATGAGCGTATTATTGAAAACCAAGAAGACCAGAACCAATTCTTTATTGTTCTGAATAGCGATGAGCACAACTTAAATAAATACTTAGCCAAAATGGAGGTGGAAATTCTTAACGAATATGCCAAGACCATTAACGTAAAAGTTAAGGACCATAATGCCATAAAAGCTCGAGACATTGGCAATCAAATTGCAGCAGATTTTATTCTCAGTGATGAGAAGCGAAAGAGGATGTCAGCGAACAGCGTTCTAGAATTTATTGACTCGCAACTATCCATGATTTATGACCGACTTTACGAGTCGGAAAACAACATTCAAAACTTTAGAAAAGATCACAGTATTGGCGACAAGCAGGAGCGTCATGCGCGAAATTTACCTACAGTCGAAGGTCGTTTAGAAACCCTAGAAAACGAACTTGTGGACCTTTCTGTTGAACAAGCCATTTTGGCTGAGGTAGAATCTGAAATTGGCTTAAATAAGAATCTTGATGTTTACAGGCTTGTTTCTCTGTTGGCTGGTTCAGAATACGAGGGGATTATGGCCACCTCACTTAAAAACTTACAAAGTTTGTTGCTTCAGAAGGAACAAGCGTTATATGTGGTGAAGGAAAATAGCGACCAGCTTAAAGCCCTTACTTACCAAATCGAAATCCAGAAAAAACTTATTATTGAGAGTCTTGGCTCGGTTAAGATGAACATCAATAACCGGCTAGAAGAAACCAATAATCAGATTAATGTTTACAAAAGCCAGACGTTAGATAAGGATGCATCTTACGATGAGATTGAATACTCTCGACTTACCAGAATCTATAGGGTTAATGAAAGTTTTTATAACACTTTAGTTGATAGAAAAGCGGAATATTCCATATCTAAAGCTGGTTATGTATCTACCAACAGGCTTTTAGAAGAGGCTAGCATGCCTACTAGTCCTGTTTTCCCAGACAGGCGGTCTGTAATTACACTCAGTTTTGTTGGCGCTTTTATGCTCAGCTTGGCTATTATCCTATTTAAATACCTGCTTTTTAATCAAATCACCTCGGTAAGAGATATTGTAAAACACATAGACGTTGCTGTATTAGGAGTGGTACCTAGGTATAAAAAGGACATTCCTAACTCTCAATTGTTGGTAGATAAGAATCCTAAATCGATGATTTCTGAAGCATTCAGAGCCATTCGAACTAACCTCAAATACATATCTGCAGAAGGTGGACAATCAAAATTAATCTCCATTACCTCAACCATTTCAGGAGAAGGAAAGACTTTCGTTGCAATCAATTTAGGAGGAATTATTGCCTATGCAGGCAAGCGGGTGGTTATTCTCGACCTTGACATGAGAAAACCGAAAATTCACCTTGGATTCAATGTTGAGAATGATAAAGGAATGAGCACTCTACTCATCGGTCAGGATAAAATTTCTGATTGTGTAAAATCAAGTACACTCGAAAATCTCGACTTCATTACTGCAGGCCCTATTCCTCCAAATCCTTCAGAGCTTATCATTAACGACAGAATGGATTTGGTTATTAATGAACTTAAAGGTTCATACGACATTATTATTATTGATAATCCACCCTGCGGTATTGTGACAGATGGTATACTCAATATGCAAAAAGCAGACTACCCAATTTACATTGCTAGAGCGCACTATTCTAAGAAGCCATTTATTGAAAATATTCATCGTTTAAAACACGAGAATTCGGTTCCTAATCTTTCCATAATACTTAATAGTCAAGACACGCAGAAGTCTGGGTATGGTTATGGGTATGGATATGGTTACGGGTATGGTTACGGCTACGGTTACGGATACGGATACGGATACGGATACGGATACGGGTATTATGAAGAGGATGAAGAGCAAGGAAAAACAAGCTGGATTAAACGTCTGTTTCAAGGAAAATACGAATAGGTAGTTTGATGAAGTTGACGGAAACAAGACTTAAAGGTCTCTACATACTGGAAGCAAGGGCTTTTCATGACCCTAGAGGTTACTTCTTTGAAGGGTACAACCGAAATTTGCTTAAAGAAAATGGTTTGGATATTGAAATTGCTCAAACCAATATTTCAAAATCTCAGGCTAATGTTGTTCGCGGTCTTCACTTTCAAAACCCTCCGTTTGAGCAAGGGAAACTGATAAGAGTGTTAAGTGGAGCTGTTTTAGATGTGGTGGTTGATATTAGAAAAGACTCTCCAACGTACGGAGAGCATCTGGCCATTGAATTATCAGAGGAAAACTTCAAAGCGCTTTGGGTGCCACCAGGCTTCGCTCATGGGTTTAAAACTCTGAAAAATAACACGTTATTTTACTACGATTGCACGCAAGTTTACAACAAAGAGTCTGAAGGAAGTGTCCTTTGGAATGATGCAGATTTGAATATTGATTGGGACATTGCAAACCCAATTTTGTCCGAAAAAGACGAAAATGCACCCAAATTCAAGAATTTTCAAAGTAAGTTTTAGGTTTAATAAATGTTAGCATTAAATTCAAATCAGGTATTATGGTTTTACATCGCTTTTGGTGTGTGTGCTACGCTGTTCTCGTTTCTTATTAACGGGTTGTTCCTGAAATTTACTCGAACCTTAGGTGTAAAAGATCAAACGGAATCAATGGTTCGTTGGAGTTCAACCTCCAAACCTGCTGTTGGAGGTATATCATTCTACATTTTATTCCTGTTTTCTATTGCTTGCTATTCCATTCTATTTGAAGGGGTTACACTAGCAAAAGAAAATGATGTAGTTCGATTTTTAGGTTTAATGGCAGCCTGTTCTTTGGGCTTTGTAGTTGGATTGGCAGATGATGCTTATAACACAAAACCATTCCTTAAGTTTTTTGCGCAATTAAGCAGTGCGGTCATTCTTATTGCCACGGGAACCAGCATCAATATATCGGGAATTGCAGCAATTGATTATTCACTAACGGTACTGTGGGTTGTCGGTCTAATGAACTCAATTAACATGTTGGATAACATGGATGGGATTACAACATCCGTTTCAATATCGGTAATCATTGCTGTTATGTACATGCTGGTGGTGAATGATGAAACCTTGAGCATTTACTTCATCACCTTACTTGGTGTATTGGCTGCACTTTTTGGCTTTATATATTACAATTGGAATCCTTCTAAAATGTACATGGGAGATACAGGTAGTCAGTTCCTTGGCGTTTTCTTGGCAGCCATAGGTATTTTGTATCTATGGAATTATGATGCTGAAATAAATTTTAGAATTCAAACAAAACAATTCATTGTGGCGTTATTAGTATTTATAGTTCCAATTATTGACACCACTACCGTGACTATTAATAGACTTTTAAAAGGTCAATCTCCGTTTGTTGGCGGACGTGATCATACAACGCATCACCTTTCCTATTTGGGATTGACTGATAAGCAGGTCGCACTTTCGTTCTTTGGCCTTTCATTCCTTTCGGTTATATTTTTGGTAATAATTGATCGAGTTATTGGTGAAGATTGGGACTACTGGCATTTTGGAATTTTCCTAGCCTACTTCCTACTACTCTTTGGATTCCTTTACGGAATAACAAGAGTTAATAAGGATAAAGAATCCTAAGTTATTTATGAAAAAGTCAATCTTATATAGGATTACCTCCACCATATTACTGCTAGTGTTGGCAATAATTGGAACAGAATTTTTCATTTACTCTAGTGATGAAGTGAAGGGAGATGATGAGAATTTTCAAGATAAATTCAACGAGGATTACAGAATTTACAGTCTCACAATTCCTACGGATTTAACGTTTTGTGGCGAACCCGTGCCGCTTCACGATCAGGATGTTTATGAGCGATTGGATCGCGAATTATTGGTAAACACTTATTGGCAATCGAACAGCCTACTCTATCATAAACGTGCTAACAAGTGGTTTCCAGTCATCGAGCCTATTCTTAAAGAGAAAGGGATTCCAGATGACTTCAAGTATTTAGCTTTGGTTGAAAGCGGATTAATGAACGTGGTGTCTCCAGCTGGAGCAAGTGGTTTTTGGCAAATACTTGAAAAAACTGCTGAAGGTTACGGGTTAGAAGTAAATTCTGAAGTTGATGAACGTTATAATGTGGTAAAAGCGACAGAAGCCGCCTGTCATTACTTGCAAGATGCCTACGATATTTATGGGAATTGGACTTTGGCAGCTGCTAGCTACAACATGGGCATGAGTGGTGTTCAAAAGCAACTTGACCGACAAGATGTAAACCAGTATTACGACTTGCTTCTAAACGATGAAACAAGCAGATATGTGTTCAGAATTTTGGCAGCAAAAGAATTGCACGAACATCCCACTAAATACGGTTTCCATTACAGGTTGAAAGACCTTTATACCCCACACGACACTTACTCAGTTAAGTTGGATACAGCAGTTAAAGACCTTGCTGAATTTGCTGTAAAGAATAAAGTCAACTACAAGATTCTGAAAATTTTCAACCCTTGGTTACGCCAGAGTTATTTGACAAATAAGTCGAAAAAGCAATATGAAATACGATTGCCGAAGGCTGGATATCACGATTTCAGTTCAACTGAGCTACCTAAATCCATAGATAGTTCTTCCTCAACTGTAGACACCCTGCAATTGGAGGAAAACCATGAGTGACACTACTCTACCTGAAGATAATTTTCTAGAAGTTTACGGTGCTCGGGTTCATAACCTGAAGAACATCGACATTAAAATTCCGCGAGATAAACTTGTGGTAATTACGGGTCTTAGTGGAAGCGGAAAATCGTCTCTGGCATTTGACACCATTTATGCTGAAGGTCAAAGACGGTACATCGAAACTTTTGCCTCTTATGCTAGGCAATTTTTAGGTACGCTAGAGCGACCAGATGTAGACAACATTACTGGATTAAGTCCAGTAATCGCCATTGAGCAAAAATCAACTAATAGAAGCCCTAGGTCAACGGTTGGAACTGTAACAGAAATATATGACCTCGTAAGACTTCTATTCGCCCGTGTATCTATCGCTTACAGCTACAATACAGGTGAGGCGATGGTTAAATATTCGGATGAAGAGATTATCCGAATTCTAAAAACAGATTTCGCGGATAGAAAAATTCAGCTTTTAGCACCCGTTATAAAAGGAAGGAAAGGACATTACAAAGAGCTGTTCGTTCAGATTCAAAGACAAGGTTTTCAAAAAGTAAGGGTTGATGGAGAAATACTTGACCTAGATTCCAACATCAAGTTAGATAGGTATAAGGTGCATGATATTGAGATTATTGTTGATCGCCTGAAAGTCGATTCGAAAAGCACAAAACGGCTTTCAGATTCGGTTCAGATGGCAATGAAACATGGAAAAGGATCTATGATGACTTTGGACCATGAAACCAATGAAATTCGTTTCTTTTCTAGATCTCTTATGTGTCCAACTACCGGAATAGCATATGACGAGCCAGCACCAAATTTCTTCTCCTTTAACTCTCCTTACGGAGCTTGTAAAAAGTGCAATGGTCTTGGTACAATTGCAGAAATATCGGTAGATAAGATTATTCCAAACACGAAACTTTCTATTAGTCGCGGAGCAATAATTCCGATTGGCGAATACAAGAACAATTGGATTTTCAGGCAACTTGAAGCAATTGGAGACAAATACGATTTTACTGTAAAAACTCCGATTGCTGATATTTCTGAAGAAGCTCTGAATGTAATTCTGTACGGAAGTAGTGAAGTATTTAAAGTGAAAGAGGTTAATTCCAACGCCACAGGATATTCATTGTCGTTTGAAGGAATCATCAATTTTATTAGCCGACAAACAGATGACGCAAGTAGTAAAGCGCTTCAGCGTTGGGCTACTAGTTTTACCCAAAGAATAACCTGCCCTACATGTATCGGCTCTAGATTGAAGCAAGAGCCTCTACATTTCAAACTTGAGGGGTTAAATATTGCAGATGTTTCCGCCTTAGACTTAAGGGAACTTCAAGAGTGGTTTGATCAATTAGCAGGCAAGCTGAATGACCGACAACTACTTATTGGCGAGGAAATCATCAAGGAAATTCAAACTCGTGTTCAATTTCTTCTTGATGTTGGTCTGGACTATTTATCTCTAGATAGACCCGCCAGATCATTATCTGGTGGCGAAGCTCAGAGAATACGATTAGCGACACAAATTGGCTCTCAATTGGTAGGTGTACTGTACATCCTAGATGAGCCCAGTATTGGACTTCATCAGCGCGACAATGAACGACTCATTAACGCTCTCAAAAAATTACGGGATTCCGGTAATTCCGTAATTGTGGTTGAACATGATAAGGAAATGATGGAAGCAGCCGATCACGTAATTGATATTGGCCCAAAAGCTGGTATCCACGGTGGTGAAATTGTGGCCCAAGGCACTGCTCAAGAATTACTGGCGAAAGATTCACTCACAGCATCCTTTCTAAACGGTGGTCATCTTATTCCAATTAAAAAGACGTTTCGAAAAGGAAATGGCAAAAACCTCGTTTTAAAAGGTGCCTCAGGAAATAATCTAAAAAACGTTGATGTAACATTTCCACTAGGGAAGTTCATTTGCGTAACTGGGGTTTCGGGCAGTGGAAAATCGACCTTAATTAATGAGACCCTCTACCCTATTCTAAACAGAGAAATATTTAGAGCACAACAGGTACCAATGCCTTATAAAAAGGTGTTAGGGGTTGAGCATTTAGATAAAGTAATTGCAATTGATCAAAGTCCAATAGGAAGAACACCGCGTTCAAATCCTGCCACGTACACAGGTGTTTTTTCTGACATCAGAAACCTCTTTACGATGGTGCCCGAAGCACAAATTCGTGGTTACAAACCCGGTAGGTTTTCATTCAATGTAAAAGGTGGGCGTTGTGAAGAATGCCAAGGAGCTGGGTTAAAAACCATTGAGATGAATTTCCTTCCTGATGTTCATATTAAATGTCCGACCTGCAACGGAAATAGATATAACCGCGAGACGTTGGAGATTCGCTATAAGGGCAAGTCGATTTCGGATGTTTTGGACATGAACATAGATGAGGCAGTTGTCTTCTTCGAAAACATTCCTTCTATTCTCAAAAAAATTAAAACCATTCATGATGTTGGTCTTGGCTACATCAACCTTGGCCAGAGTTCTACCACCCTTTCTGGCGGAGAAGCACAACGCATTAAACTCGCTGCCGAACTTTCTAAAAGAGATACTGGCAATACATTTTACATTTTGGACGAGCCGACCACTGGACTTCATTTTGAAGACGTCAGGATTTTACTTGAGGTATTAAATCATTTAGCCGATAGAGGAAACACAGTTCTTGTAATTGAGCACAATATGGACATTATTCGTTCTGCTGACCATATTATTGATGTTGGCTTAGAGGGCGGAAAACTTGGTGGAGAAATACTGGAAACTGGAACCCCTGTTCAAATTGCTAATTCAACTAAAGGACATACAGGACCACATTTAAAGAAAGAGTTGGAGAGCTTGGGTGCACTTTAAAACAAACTCAGCTTATTCCCGTTTCAATAACAAAACTTGCAGCATGACTGACAACGAAAAGCGCATAGAACAGGCCCTAGAGCAAAAAGATTGGAGTGAAATCAAAATCAAAGATTCTTGGCAAATCTTTAAGATAATGGCCGAGTTTGTAGAGGGTTTTGAAACGCTCGCTAGAATTGGCCCATGTGTTTCCATTTTTGGTTCTGCCAGAACGTTGCCCGAAAATGCATCGTACAAATTGGCTGAGGACATTGCATACAAACTCTCATTACATGGGTTTGGAATAATTACAGGAGGTGGTCCTGGAATAATGGAGGCTGGTAATAAAGGAGCTCGGCTTGCAAATGGTAAATCCGTAGGATTAAATATCGACCTGCCTTTTGAGCAACAAGCCAATCCATACATTGATATGGATAAGCTCATCAACTTCGACTACTTCTTTGTTCGGAAATTGATGTTTACGAAATACGCGCAGGGATATGTGGTTTTACCTGGTGGTTTTGGAACAATGGACGAACTGTTTGAAGCTTTAACACTTATTCAAACTGGGAAAATTGCCCGGTTCCCAATCGTTCTTGTCGACAAAAGTTATTGGGAAGGCCTGTTAGATTGGATTAACAAAACCATGCAAAAATCTACGAATAACATTGGAGACAAGGATTTAGAGTTGATTCAATTAGTAGACACAGCAGATGAAGCGGTAGCCGCGATAACCGAGTTTTACAGCAAGTACAGCATTAAACCAAATTTCTAATTAACAACCTTAAGTTCAGAACTACTTTTTCGGGAACTTAACAAAGAAGGTTGATTAGCAGATTTATTCTATTTTTACGCGCAACTGTAAAGACCCCAACAAGCGTAAAACCAATCGGATGAAGCTTAGACTTATACTCTCACTTCTTATTCTATCAATCTCCTTCGGATCTTATGCACAAGATTCTGAAGCTGAAGAAGGCAAAAAGGAGAAAACTGAAAAGGCTGAAAAAGAGCCTAAAGAGAAAAAAGAAAAGAAGCCTCGGCCTCCGTTTTATGACAATAAGATGCCGTACATCTCCGTTGGAGGTGGAAATCTATCGTTGATTAATGATGACCTCAATGATGGCGCCAACCTTTACAACGTGGCGAGCTGGAAATGGGGAATCAATGCAGGAGTTGAGCATCGTACCTTCAGTGCAGTTGGATTCTCTTTAAACTTCCTTTACGGATGGTTGGCTAGTTCTGAAAAAAGTCCTCTTACGTCTACGCCAGAGAACAAAAACCTAGGAAACAGAAACATTGAAACTGAGATTATGAATCTTGATTTCAAGATTAACGTTTACCTCGATAATAACTTATTCATCAATCGAGCTTCAAGATGGTCTCCTTATTTGTTTGGAGGAGTTGGTTATATCTTACAGATGAAACAAAGAACTGACCTAATTGATGCTGATGGCAATCAATATTTCTATTGGGATGACGGTACGGTGAGAGACCGTCCTAAAACTCCAGAAAACTTAGGAACTGCAAATGTTCTGGATATGGACAACAAGCACGAGACTGATTTAAAAGAGTCTTTTGATGGAAGTAAACTAGAGACAGGTGCTCTTGCATTCCCTTTTGGTCTTGGACTACGATACAAGTTTGGACGTAAGTTCCATGCAGACATTAGCGCTACCTATTACTGGAGTTTAACCGACCATCTTGATGGGTACAAAAACCGTAGCCAAACAGATCATTTTCTATATACTTCGGTTGGATTCGCGTACCACATTGCGGCTAAGAAGCAACAACCAGATTCATCTCAGTTCGATTCCTTCGATTTCTTGTCTATCGACAATGCTGATGATGATGAAGATGGTGTAGCGAACATCGAAGATTTGTGTGCAAACTCCCCTGCCGGAGCCGCAGTTGACGCTTCGGGTTGTCCATTAGATTCGGATAATGATGGTGTTCCAGATTATCGTGACGCTGAAACTTCTGCAGATTCGGCCATGGTAGATGTAAATGGTGTAACCATTGACCCAGACTTCCTTGTGCTTCCTGACACAAATGCTGTAGCACACAACATTATATATGAAGCATATCCAAGTATGGTGTTCCCGAAAGTTGGCAACTATTACTCTTTTGAAAAACCGAAAGAAGAAGATGAAGCCAAAGAATTGGGAGACTTTATGGTTGTTGATCAGAACGGAGATGGATTTATTTCTGCAGATGAGATTACTTGGGCAATTGACGCTTTCTTCGAAGGAGAATTGGACTTCTCTGCTGCGAAGCTTCACGACCTAATCGATTTCTTCTTCGAGCAATAGACAGCTATGTTAAATCGCCTATTTGTCTTCCTGTTTATTACTGGGCTTGCAATTGATGTATCTGCGCAGGATGAATCGACTTCTGTAGATAGCGAAGAGCAATCTCAAATTGACAAAAAGGCACTTAAAGACACACTAAGAGCACAACGTAAAGCGTGGAACGAAGAAAACACCATTTACAAGCCAATTATTGGTTTAGGAGCTGGTGTCTTTAATTACTTCGGAGAAATCAACAATAATGAGAGGACAAACCCACTCATTAATAACTACGGTTTTCAAGCAAGCGTAATCAAAAACTTTACGCCATCTTTCGGTGTCCGTTTTGATGTTGCATACGGTAAAATTTCAGCAAGAGAAAGGTCAATTGACCAAACTCGAAATTTCAGTACAGATATCGTAGCGTTTAATCTTCATGCTACCTATAATTTCGCAGGAATTCTTCCTCCAAAACGGTTTTTAAACCCTTTCATTTCCGTTGGGGTTGGCGCAATTAATTTTGATGCTAAAGGTGATTTAAGAGACGAAAACGGCATCGCATACAACTATTGGAATGATGGGACAATTCGTTCTCTTCCTGAAATGGCTGACGGTTCTAATGATGACGCTGATATATTAAGAGCAGATTACATTTATGAGACTGACCTTAGAAAAGCCAACTTAGATAGCTTGGGTAATTACGCTCAGTTTGCGTTCGCAATCCCAGTGACATTCGGTCTTAACTTCCGAGTATCTCCTCGGTCAATGATTAGACTTTCCTCTACCTTCTCCTATACATTAACAGATTTAGTGGATAATTACACCAAGGACGGTGTGCAAGGAAGAAAAGGAGATGCGGCTAACGACATGTTTCTTTTCACTGCGATTTCTTATCATTTCGACTTTTTCAGTCCTAAAAAAGAAAAGAAAAGTAGATATGACGAAACCGAATTTTTCTCTTTGGAAGGAGACGAAGATGGAGACGGAGTTGCAAATGAAACAGATAAATGCCCTTCTACTCCAGCAGGTACTTCTGTTGATGAAAGTGGTTGTCCGCTGGATACAGATGGAGACGGAGTGTACGATTATGCAGATAACGAGCCGAATACAGATTCCAACTTAAACGTAGATAAGAACGGAGTTGGAATCACTTCTGATATGATTACATACACCGAGGATGACACATTAGCCACTCTACGCAAGCAAATGTTTGAGGTTTATCCTGATTTAAAAGAAATCTATGGCACAAAAGCAAACAACGCTGAAAACAGAAGCGCTGGTTCTGCTGGCAATTACGACTTAGTAGATACTGATCAAAATGGAACCATTTCGGTTTCTGAAGTGTACAATGCGATTGACTTGTTTTTCGATGGCGAGCTAAACGTAAATGCACAATACATAAACGACCTTATTGACTACTTTTTTGATCAATAACAAAAAATAATACCTTAGTCACCTTAATAGAATATAAAACCAATAGCATGATCAAGAGATCTACATTATTAGCAGCATTTGCCTCTATCTTATTTTCAGGAAGTTTGATGGCCCAAGTTGCCGTTACCACTAAATTGCCAGCAACCGCTGTACCAGGTGGTAGTTTTACAATGGAAGTTGACGTGGCTAAAGGCGATGTCTCAGGATTTGCCATGTTGCAGCAAATTCTTCCTCCAGGATTCACTGCAGAAGCAGGCGAGTCGGCAAATGCCACTTTTTCGTTCAAAGATCAGAAGGTGAAATTCCTTTGGATGGCACTTCCAAATGGAGATTTTAAAGTAACCTACAAGATTAATATTGATGCTTCTTTAAGTGGCAATCGAATTATTGAAGGAACATTTGCCTACATACAGGACAATGAGACTGAAAAGTTTATTATCCCAAAGGATATTATTTCAATTCAAGCTAGTCAGGCTGATGCTGCTAAGCAAGCTGCAATGGACCAAATTTTAGCAGACCAAAAAGCTAAAGACGATGCAGCATCCGCAGCAAGAGAAGACGCTGCTCCTGCTGAAGAAGTGGTTGAGGAGGTTGCCGAAGTGATAGAAGAGGCTACTGAAGTAATCGAAGAAGAAGTAGCTGAAGTCATTGAAGAAGTTGAAGAGGTTATTGAGGAGGTAGAGGAAGTTGTAGAAAAAGCAGCTGCACGCAACTACAATGACGCGATGATGAAGTCTAAGCCAGGATTAGTGTTTAGAGTTCAAATTTCTGCTGGAACAAACAAGGTTGACCCAGAAGCATACAAACAAAAGTATGGCATCTCTGAGGTTATCGTGATTGAAGAGCACGAAGGAATGTACAAGTATGTTGTAGGTGAGTTTGGTTCTTACCGACCTGCAAAAACATTCAGCAACGAATTGAGAGATTCAAACAATGTTGTAGGTCCATTCGTTACAGCTTACAATGATGGAATTAGAATTCATGTAAAAGAAGCGCTTGAAATAGCTGGACAATAATTCACTCTTATCAATACAATGATATAACCCGAGTCTTATTAGGCTCGGGTTATTTTTTATCTTAACGTCTCGTTCAAAACAGGAATGAATTCCTTGAAGACCTTATTCTTTCTTCTTATTTGTACGTCATCCGTAGCGTATTCGCAAAACGGAGTCGACACATTGCTTGCGAAGGATAATGTCATGATTCCTTTACCAACCGTTAGTATCAACGTTGGTTTTAATCATTTAATGGCAGATGTTAGTCTTTCTTCAGATGGGCCTACTCCATTCCGTCAATTAGGATATCAACTTAGCATCACTCAACAAGTGGCTAAATTCCTAAATGCCACATTAGATCTTTACACTGGAACTGTTCATGGAGAAGAACAAAGAAATCTCACCAACATAAATTTCCGGACATCCATTTTTAGCCAACGCTTAAATCTAGAATACAACTTTTATCCTCTTTTAAAACCTGACGCTAGTGGACGGCAACTACTGAGGCCTTACTTGGGATTTGGTGTTGGGGCCATGTTTTTCAGGAGTAAGGGTGATTTAGTGGATGAATCAAATAATGCATACAACTATTGGAGTGACGGCTTGATATATGCTGAGATTGAAGGCACTATTTCCCAATCTGAAGCCACCCTACTGAGTCGTGATTTTGAATATGAAACCGACCTACGAGATGCAAATCTAGATGGGCTAAGGAAATATCCTCAAACCGCCTTTACGCTTCCAATCAACGCTGGTGTTCGGTTTCAAGTGTCCAAAAATGTAGGGTTAAATGCTGCTTTTACGTATGCTCTCAACTTCACTGACATGATTGACAACGTGAGTGAAACTGGTTTGGGCGACAGAGCGGGCACCGCAGGTAACGACAACCAACTTTATGGTTCTATAGGGCTTACTGTGTTTTTGGGAAGAACCAAGCCTTCGGCTAAACCAGCGAAGAAGAATGAAGAGCCGTTAATTGCAAGTGAAAGCTCTAAAGCTGTTAATGAGACCAATTTGGACGCTTCTGAGAGTGATGTATTGCAAAAAGAGGCAACTGTCAGCAAAAGTGAAGAAACGGCCTTAAGTCAGATAGCCAAGAAGGAATTGGAGTACAATGCACAGTTGGAATTAGACCAGCAACGCATCGAAGCGTTGGCTCAGACACAAGCGGCAACGGAACTCAGCCTCCAATCGATTGCAGCTATCAAAACGGAAATTGAATCAAGTTCGAAATTGACCAATTCTGCCAAGCAAAACATTCTTTCTGTTATAGAAAAAGAGGCTGAAGGATTGAAGCAGCTACAACAGACCAATTCATCTGCATCAGTGAACACACAGGTAGAAGAAACTGGTTCCAAATCTGGACAATTAGCTTTAGCTGATCAAAAAGTGTCTACTCAAATTAAGGAGGCAGCCTCCTCACAAGTGGAATTGCTGAAATCGATTGAGGGTAACTTAGGAAAAGCCAAGACTAAAGAAGACGGATTAAGTGTTGCTGGTCAGTTGACCGAGTCGTTGAATTATTCTAAAAGCTTATTAGAAGAAATTGAAAAAGAAGCTTTTAAGGCAAGTGTTGCTAAGCGACTTGCCAATCTTGAGGACAAAATAAGCCTGTATGAATTTGCAAGAGATGCTGAGAATGTGACTGAAGACGAACGAAGAACGCTTCAATCTGTAAGAACCAAATTGGAGAATGATATCTCATCCATGGAAGATCTTGGACAGTTGGATGTTTCTGTTGCCAACAAGATGAGGCTTCAACTTTCTGGAGAATCAACAGCGCAAAAACAACTCAGTTCAAATACTGAGACATCAAGTTCTTTAAGTACAGACTCTACTATTGAAGCGAATAAAACTCAATCTACCGAGAACAACGAGCAATCTTCTGAGGGCCAACAGACGGTAAGCGAGTTAGGTAGTTCAACAAAAAGTACTGATGAACCTGCTAGTTTGAATCGACCGAAAAGGACACCAACTATCGAGGAAATTGAGAACACGCCAGAGAAGGTATCTGGCGGTTTTCATTGGGCGGATGTGAATGAAAATGGATGGATTTCTCCAGACGAAGTTCTACACTTTATTGACCTTCTTTTTGAAGGGGAATCTGTTAGAACAGTAGGCGACATTCAGAACCTAATTGACTATTATTTTGACCAAGAATGATCTTTGGTTATTTTTAGCAGAATTTGTGCTTGACTACATATGAATAAAGCTCTACAGGTACTCGTAATCCTTACCATTTCCGCACTTGGTGTTGCTGCACAGAACAGCGACATGTATTACATTGATAACAGAGGACGAGATGCGCTTCTTGCGCCTAGAATAGGTGTTGGAGCAGGCGTTTTCACCTTCTTTGGTGATGTAAACGATAATAACTACGCACATATTTTCACTAGCACTTATGGCGTGGAGTTGTTGGCAAGTGCTAATCTATCTCGCTATTTTGATGTCGATTTAAAGGCAATCTATGGCAACATTACCATTAATGAGCGAACCTTAACTGGGCGAAACCTCAACTTTAAGTCGGAAACATTCATTGGTAGCGCTGGAATTAGTTACAATTTCAATCACCTGTACAAAAAACCAGGTATTATTCAACCATTTATTGGTGTTGGCGTGGCTTTCATCAATTTCGATAGTAAATCGGATATGGTTGACGCGAACGGAAACGCTTATTTCTATTGGGCGGATGGTTCAATCAGATCTTTGGCAGAATCAGATCCATTGGCAGATTCTGAATCTACTCCTGTTCTGCAACGCGATTACACCTACGAGACCGATTTACGTGATGCCAACCAAGACGGCTTAGGGAAATACGATCAGTTTACATTCTCTATTCCTGTTACTCTTGGCGCAGACTTTAAAATGGGTAAACGTTTGAGCGCCAAATTAAGCGCTGGATTCTATTACACTTTCACAGACCTTATGGACGACATTTCTGAAGAAGGCGTAGGAATAAGAGAAGGGAATTCGAGAAACGATATGTTTCTATTCTCTTCATTATCTGTTAGTTACAGCATAGGTGTTGGTAACAGTTACACTAAAAGTGCGAAGACCAAGTATTATGAGGAAGTAGATTTCTATGCCATGCAGATGGCTGATTCTGACGGAGATGGTGTAAATGATTTTAAGGATCTATGCGCTATGACTCCTGCTGGAGCAAAAGTGGATGAAAACGGTTGTCCGAAGGATTCTGACCAAGATGTTATTGCGGATTATAGAGATGATGAAGACTCTACCAAGGTTGGAAATGTTGTTGATTTACGTGGGGTAACCTTAACAGATGAGCAAATGCTAGCGTCTTATGCTGATTCTTTAGCAACGGAAAGAGCTAGAATGCATCATGTTTATCCTAGTGGTATCTTATCTAAGCGAGCTGCCTTAACTGGAGAAGATTCGACCAAACTGGCTATTATGATGCTAGATATTCAGAATCAAGTTGAGTCTGCAGGAGAATTTGATGAGTTGTTTGAAGAGATAAGCAAAGAAGTATTCAGCAAAGCACCAAGTAAAGCAAGCTCTGTTGAAGACGTTTACGAAAGCATCGACAAAGTATATAAGAAAATGGTTCAGGAAAAAGCCATCTCCCCTACTCAGCCGCTTGCTATTACCAAAGGAGAAAACATTTCAACTACGATTCCTCCAGAATTTGTTGATGCAGATTACAATGCGGATGGGTTGATTACGGCTGACGAAGTAATGAGGGTAATTGAAGACGTGCTGGAAGGCGCTTCTCCGCTTAGCATCTCTCAGTTGTACAATCTCATTGACTTTTACCACGAATACATGGAAGGAGCAAAAGCGATTGACTTTGGCGGAACGATGGCTGTCTACCTAGATGGAACGTTGAATATTCTGGAGAACTACAAGAAAGATGGGCTTTCGGATACAGAGCGTTTCTTGGCTAATAAGTTTAAAGAAGTTGACTTTAACGGTGACGGAAAGCTGACACCAAACGAGGTGAATGAGATGATTGCTAGGTTTAAAGCCGGTAAATCGTCTTACTCAGAAGAGAAGATATATGAACTAATAGACCTCTTCTTCGAGGATTAGTTTGAAGGTTCTTAAATTTGCACCACCCAAACCCCAAACCATGAGGACATTTATAGCCCTTCTTTTTGCTTGTGCGTTTATCACAACTACGGTTGCTCAGGAAAATTCACAAAATTCAGAAGCCGCTAAAGCCAAAGAAACAAGCAAGCCTGAAGAGAAGAAAATTGAGGCCAAGGAAGGCAAGAAAGCCAAGACCAAGGTTCCTTTCAGGTTTATGGCCAATATTCATGGCGGAATCGGTCTGATGAATTACTTCGGTGATGTAGTAGACAGAGATAAAACTACCGTACACAGAGTTGGTAACCGAGCGGGTTACAATTTTGGTATTGGAGGCTTGGTAACAAACTATTTAGAAGTAAATGTTGATGTTCTTATGGGGAAACTCAACGGGAATGAAAACAACTATGGTCTGCACAGAAACTTTGAATCAGAAGTTTTTACGGCAGGCGCAAGTCTTACTTATAACTTCCAAAATTTCATTCGCGATCCTAAAGGAATTACGCCCTTCATTACTGTAGGCGTTAGCTATTCTGATTACAATGTTTATACGGATGTTCAGGATGCGGATGGCAACGTTTATTACTATTGGGATGATGGTTTGATTAGAAATGTTGACCAAAGTAGTCCGGCAACTGATGATATCCGAGTAATTGAAAGAGATTTTGAGTATGAAACAAGACTTAGTGAATTCCCTATTACTTCTGTTGCCATGCCGGTAGGAGCTGGAATCGATTTTAACGCTTCAAGAAAAGTAGCAGTACGATTAGGAGCTTATTACAATTTTACGCTCACCGATAACATTGATAATGTTGTGGCTGGAGATAAAGGTTTCCTTTCAAACGATGGATTCCTTTACACTTCAATGACCTTATTTTTCCGCTTTGATCCTTTTAAGAAAAAGGCTCCGAAAATTGATGATGCTGGTGAAATGTACGCGGGATTAGGCTCGTTGGCAGATGAGGATAGCGATGGTGATGGTGTAACGGATTTTAACGATAGATGTGAAGGAACACCTAAAGGATTGGTAGTGGACGAAAATGGTTGCCCAGCTGATGCGGATAAAGATGGCATTCCTGATTACAGAGACAAAGAGTTAAACACCACTGCTGGTAGAATTGTAGATGCTACCGGTGTTGCAATTAGCTACAAAGACATCTATAATACCTATGGGGCTGATACCGCTTCTCTTATGAGAAAAAACCTATCTCAAGAATGGTTATTCTCTCAAAAATCGACTGACTCAAAGTATACTGTCCACGTGGGAACTTATACTAACTACGATATTCCAACTCAGATTAAAATGCGTTTGGCTAAGATGGAATCTCTACAAGAACACAAAGTGAATGACTCTATTTCTGTATTTACCCTCGGGTCGTTTAACTCGTTTGAGGATGCAGAGAAGAAGCAGAACGAGCTGATTGAAAGCGGAATTGACGAAGCTTTTGGCGTAAATGAAGATGCAATTCCAGATGTTGGAATTGACCTTGGAGTAGTTGGCTTCGATGTTGCCAAGCAGCAGCCTAAAGGAATATCTCTTGACTTTAAGGATATAGACGTACTTCAATTTGGTGTAGAGTTGAAAGAATACCGTCTTAGAATTGAACTTGACAAACTTTCTAAATTAATTGCTCAGCACGGTGTAGAGATGAAGACTACAGACGGAGGGCTAAAAATCTACACGATTGGTTCTTTCAAAACATTGGCTGAAGCAGAAAGCTTAAAAAGAGAAGTGGTTAGTTTAGGGGTTAAAAATCCAGAGATTACGGCAAAGCTTAATAATGCGGTGATTGAGTTAGACGAAGCAAAAAAGCTTGAAAGCCAAATCCAGGGTGAAAAGACAGAGTAAACTCAGTCTAATGGTCGAATAATAGAATTAAATAAGGGGCTTAAGTGCCCCTTATTTTTTTATCGAAAAAATTCCAAAATGAAATTCAGTTACATCTCTCTTTCAATCCCCATCTTTTTTCTACTAATTGGAATTGAACTTTTGATTGGTTACGTCAAGAAAAAGAAGCTGTATCGCTTCAACGATGCCCTCACCAACATTAATCTTGGAATTGGACAACAAGTAGTTGGCATTGCCATGAAAACCTTGCTCGGATTCGGCTATGTCTATTTGTACGAACATGCTAGGTTTTTCACTTTCGAAAACACCACAATTGCCTTGATAGGGCTTGTACTAGGAGTCGATTTTTTCTATTACTGGTTTCACCGAGCCAGCCATGAGATTAATTTTCTTTGGGCTGCTCATATCGTTCATCACCAAAGTGAAGATTACAACCTGTCAGTTGCTCTTCGACAATCATGGATTCAAGGCTGGTTCTCTTGGATATTCTATCTGCCTTTGGCGTTGATTGGCTTCGAACCAGAAGTGTTTTTCCCAGTAGTTGCGTTCAATACACTCTACCAGTTTTGGATTCATACAACGACCATCAAAACAATGGGACCTTTAGAGTGGATTTTCAACACTCCATCCCATCATCGAGTACATCATGGTAGTAACCCCAAATACATTGACAGAAACCATGCAGGCAGCCTTATCATTTGGGATCGCATGTTCGGAACATTCCAAAAAGAGGAAGAAGAAGTTGTATACGGAATCACGTCTCCCTTAAATAGTTGGAGTCCTGTTTGGGCAAACCTGCATTATTGGAAAGACCTCTGGCAGCTATCTACGGTATCGAAAGGTTTAGATAAAGTGAGGGTGTTTCTGAAACCTCCGGGTTGGCAACCAGAATATTTAGGTGGATTTCAAGCGCCACAGGAAATCGATTTGAAATCGTATTCCAAATTTAATTATGACGGTCTGAAACAACATCACTTGTATGTATTCTTCGTTTTCATGGTATCCCTTAGTCTTTCCACTGCTGTGCTATTCCTCAAAAACAGCATATCCCCTACTGCGCTGTACGCTACAATGGGGTACCTCCTAGTAACATTGGCTATTTCTGGTGGATTGATGGAAAATAAGCGCTGGATAATACCTGCAGAATATGCACGAATTTTCGGTGCTCTATTGGTGATGCTACTTTACTGGGAACACCCTAATTTTATGTTGATTATGCAATTGGCGGCATTATTTGTACTGCTGAATTTTGTTTGGTTTTCTAGGATTGCAAGAACTATTCGAACACATCAAAATGTTTAGGGAGCTAAAGAATTTCACGATTGTCTATTATTTGCTTGTGCTCGTATTTATGCTGAGTGTATTTATGGAGCTTCAGGCGCTGCATTACTTAGTGAAACCAATGTTTATGCTCGCGTTAATTGGTTTTCAGTATGATGCAAGCGTA
>FLOH01000729.1_pt1 | contig 61118 bp, 59 predicted proteins | sample 756751 | NCBI WGS metagenome assembly FLOH01 (sample SAMEA4026879, study PRJEB14308) | marine metagenome | biome: coastal water; material: water | depth 74 m
GCAAAGTGTGCTTTACCCACACGCACTGCATCTAGGGCCGCGGTGACATTTGCGTAAGGGATGAGAGAATCATTGGAAGAAGTGATCTTTTTAAGAGCAGCTTCGGTGAATGTTCCTTTTGGACCTAAATACGCATATGTGCTCACTGACTAATGATACCCGAGCACCTTGCGTGCATATGACGGGTTATTTGTAATAAGGACCTCAACACCGTTTTCTAAGCAAAAGCGCATATCGTCGCCATCATCAACGGTCCAGACATATAAAGGCTTAATTGCATGGGTCATTTCTGGATTTGAGCGTAGATACTCCACGCTTGGCCCAAGAATGGGTGCAGATGTAAATCGTTGCATCAAATAATTGAATTTATCTTCTAAAAGGGCCACAGTCTTTTGTTGTGGGTTGATCTTTCGAATATTTTCAATAGCAAGCCAGGAAAATGACATCAGGACAACATCTGTTTCTAACTCTTCTTGTTCAAGTAGCTCTAAAACTTTCTTTTCAACCAAACTACCTTGTGGCACTGGGTGTTTAGTTTCAATCGCAAGTTCCATGCGCTTATCTCGTGCTAGCTCTAATAAATCTTCAAGCAAAATTGCTTGTGTGTAATGCTGCTTAATTTGTGGGTATGTCATCTCTGCGATTCGACCGCCATATCCAGCGGTGCGCTTCATATCAGCGTCATGCCATAACAACATCTGATTATCTTTTGTCAGGCGGACATCGCACTCCATGCCATCGGCGCCTTGATCGACCGCGGCTTTATACGCATCCATGGTCATCTCTGGGAAATCTACAGAGGCTCCCCGGTGGGCATATATTTTCATGATTACAGATTAACAGGGGTTAGGCTTATGCCCATGAGCGCTATTTACTTCCAGAGCAGTGCGCGCTCGGCTGACGGTTTACAGCGTAGTGGAAATGAAGATTCTGCTTTTGTTTCAGGACGTCTAATTGCAGTTGCTGATGGAATGGGTGGACATGCTGGTGGTGAGGTTGCTTCTAAAATTGCAATTAAAGCCCTGCAAAAGCTTAGCCCAGTACTTACAAGTTCAGAGATTGATTCTGATTCTGTAGAAGATTTACTTCTGAACTCACTTTTCACCATTGATTCACAGATTGGTGAATACGCAGAGGAGGCTATTGAACTCCGTGGAATGGGAACAACCCTTACTGCTTTACTCATTTTTGATACAAAAATTGCATTGCTACATGTGGGAGATTCGCGCTGTTATCGTCTGCGTGGTAACACATTAGAACAATTAAGTAACGACCACACTGTTATACAAGAACTTCTAGATCAGGGTGCTATCTCGCGCTCTGAAATAGCTGACCACCCACAGCGATCTGTTTTAACTCAAGCGCTCATGGGCCAGGGCACAGTAACTCCTGTTTTACAGATCTATGACGTAAAAGAGAAAGATCGTTATCTGCTGTGCAGTGATGGTTTGTCCGGTGTTTTAACGCAAAAAGAGATTAAATCCTTATTAAAGAAATCTGATCAATCTGAAGCTCTTAAAGCACTTATTGATGCTACTTACATCAATGGTGCACCGGATAATGTAACTGTTATTGTTGCCGACATAACTAGTGATGAAGTTACAACCAATGAAGTTTTAGGAGCGGCGCAATGATTAACTCGCTCTTTGGTGATCGCTACAAGCTTGGGGAAATGATTGGCACTGGCGGAATGGCTGATGTTTATGTTGCCCAAGATACTCGCCTTGCACGCCGGGTTGCAATAAAAGTATTGCGCAGTGATTTAGCGCGTGATCCTTCATTTGTTGCTCGCTTTAGAAAAGAAGCGCTGGCTGCTGCCGGTTTAAGTCACCCTGGAATTGTTGCGGTCTATGACTCAGGTGAAGTGCCTGCTCCATACATCGTGATGGAGTTAGTCTCTGGCCACACTTTGCGCGATTTAATTCATAACGGTGAGCGTGTGCCACTCAAGCGCGCCCTTGAAATTGGTGAAGGAATTTTGGCTGCCCTTGAATATTCTCATGAGCGCGGAATTGTTCACAGAGATATCAAGCCCGCCAACATCATGATTACAGATCATGGCGATGTGAAGGTGATGGACTTTGGTATTGCGCGCGCCCTTGCAGATCTTGGTGCAACGCTAACTAGCACTTGGAATATTGTTGGTACGGCCCAATATCTCTCCCCTGAACAAGCTTTGGGTGAAGTTGCGGATTTGCGCACTGATATTTATTCAACTGGATGTTTGCTCTATGAGGTACTAACAGGAAAACCACCGTTCACAGGAGATACACCCGTCTCAATTGCTTTCCAGCATGTTTCTGGTGTTCTAGTTGCACCTAGTAAGATTCAATCTGAACTACCTGAAGGTGTTGATGTCATTCTCTCTGTGGCACTTGCTAAGAAACCCGAAGATCGTTATCAATCTGCAGGTTTAATGCTCGATGATTTATTTAAAGTTGGAGTTGGTCAGGCGCTCACTACAACTATTCCAAAAGTTAAGATTTCTCGCCGCAAAGTATTAATTGGGGTTTTGAGTTCAATTCTTGCAATTACTGTTACCGGTGCTGGCTTATTTATTACTCGACCAGCCGGTGATACTAATAACCTGCCTCAGATTCCAAACGTTGTGGGCTTGACCCAGGTGGCTGCGCAGACTCTTTTAAATGATTATGTTGTGACAATTCAACGTGCCCATGATGGGCGAATTCCTATAGGTCGAGTTGCTAGCCAAATACCACTTGCAACAACTCGAGCACAAAAAGGTTCTGGGGTTGTTTTAACTATTTCAGATGGGCCCGGAGATGCCGTTATCCCTACAGATTTAGTGGGTATGTCACTCATTGATGCGCGCGCAGCATTGAGCGCAGTTGGTTTACTTGTCTCTCGCACAGAAGCTATTCCTTCTAATGAAGCTCTCGGAACTGTTTTGAAAGTAATACCAGAGCCTGGTTCAACTATTACTGCCGGCAGTGGGGTTGTCTTACAAATTGCTAGTGGCCAGGTTGTGGTTCCAGCTCTTATTGGTGTTGATGCAATTCAAGCTAGGACTCTGCTTGTTCAAGCTGGATTCTTGGTTAATGCAATTGATGCCTACGATGCAAACCAACCTATCGGTGTTGTTATTAGACAAGCACCAGATGCTGGTACTACACAAACAATTGGTAAGTCAGTAACTATTACAGTTAATAAAGCACCTTAAGAACGACTACCAACTACTGGTGATAAACCAACTGCTTTAGTTTTTGCATTCTTATCACCACATGCAGTGAGCCAGTTGGCTAATATCTGATGACCGTGTTCAGTTAGCACTGACTCTGGGTGGAACTGCACGCCTTCGATGGGTAATGTGCGATGGCGCATTGACATCACAATTCCTGATTCGGTAGTTCCTGTGATTTCTAAATCAGCACCCACCGTGTCGCGCTCAACACACAATGAGTGATATCTGGTTGCAGTAAATGGTGATGGTAGATCCGTAAGTACGCCTTGTTGCTTATGATGTACCAAAGAAGTTTTTCCATGAAGCAGTTCAGGTGCTCGTGAAACTGTTGCGCCAAATGCAACACCAATTGCTTGATGACCTAAACACACACCAAAAACTGGAATCTTTTTCTCGGCGCAAAACTTAATCATTTCAATACTGACCCCAGCCTTTTCAGGAAAACCAGGTCCTGGTGAGATGAGAACGCCGTCATAGTTGGCAGCCTCAAATGCCTGCACGGCATCGTTTCTCACCACGGTGCACTCTGCGCCTAGCTGCTGCAGGTACTGCACCAAGTTAAAGACAAAGGAGTCGTAGTTATCAACGACAAGGATCTTGGTGGCCATAGGAGCATTCTTGCTCATGGTGTATCTTTCACGTATGCCTAAATCAAAGCTCCGTAAGAAAGTCGCTGAAGCGCGCGCCCATAACCAGGAAATTGTCGTTGAAACTCCTCATGGGCCGCTAGAGAGCCCTAAGTGGTTAGCCCCAACAATGGTCACCGCCTTCTTGATAGGCCTTTTTTGGATCGTGGTCTTCTATGTCTCTCAGACCGCTTACCCAGTCCCAGGAATCGGTGCATGGAACATGATTATTGGTTTTAGCTTTATCGGTGTGGGCTTCTCTCTAGCCACTCGCTGGCGTTAACATCTTCTTAATTACACGCTTGTAATTCAATCCACATTGTGGATAAAGGCTGTGGATAACTTCTTATCTCTTATTGAGGGTGAATTGGGTTGCAATAACTCCGCCTACTAATCCGCCTAGGTGAGCTTTCCAATCAATTCCACCCAAAACAAAACCAATTGCAAAATTAATTCCGATAATCACATAGATCGAACGTGTATCTGTGCCGATGCGCTTTCCAACGATTGCAAGCGCGCCGAACAAACCAAAAACCGCACCTGATGCACCCACTGAATAAGAGGTGGGGGATGCAAAGTAGGCAGAGGTTAAAGAGCCAGTAAGGAGTGAGAAGAAAAAGATAAATAACATCTTGTTCTTACCAAAAGCATCTTCAATTGGGTTTCCTAGAACCATTAATGCATACATATTAAAACCAAGGTGTAATAGCCCAGCATGAACAAGAGAGACAGTAAATAATCGATACCACTCATTGGTTGCTGTTAAATAATCTAGGTTAGGTAAAACTAAACGTATTTCAATTGATGGAACAACCATCTGCAGCAGATATGCACCGCAGATTAATGCGATTAAGGAATAAGTAGCAGAGCGCTTAAGCAACGGTGACGCTGTTGATTGTTATTGGTGTTGATGGCTTATCTTGCGCGCCTGTCTTTGCTTTACCAATAGCATCAACCACAGCCTGGCTAGCAGAATCCTTTACTTCACCAAAGATTGAGTGCTTGCGATTTAACCAAGTAGTTGGTGCAACGGTAATAAAGAACTGTGAGCCATTTGTTCCTGGGCCTGAGTTAGCCATTGCAAGAATGTATGGGCGATCAAAAACTAGCTCTCCGTGGAATTCATCTGCAAAACGATATCCGGGTCCACCAGTTCCTTGACCCAGTGGATCTCCACCTTGAATCATGAAACCGTCGATGACACGGTGAAAGATTGTTCCGTCATAAAGATTGGCATTCGTCTTACTTCCAGTGCGTGGATCAGTCCACTCTTTTGCACCCGTTGCCAACTCAACAAAGTTTGCAACAGTCTTTGGTGCATGGTTAGGAAATAGCTCGATGACGATGTCACCGAGTGATGTGTGTAGGGTCGCTGTAGTAGTCATAACGTGGAGACCAGGGGAATCGAACCCCTAACCCCCGCCTTGCAAAGGCGGTGCTCTACCAATTGAGCTAGGTCCCCGTTTGAGAGCGGGGTGGGCCTAGATGGACTCGAACCATCGACCTCTTCCTTATCAGGGAAGCGCTCTAACCAGGCTGAGCTATAGGCCCGCAACAAAGATGAATCTCGATTGCAGAAGCGCAAGGTTACCTTGAACTTCCCTAACTCCCAAAATGGGGGCTAGTTGCTTAACTCAGAGTGTGAACCATACTAACTTTTCGAAGAAATCTCATCTTCGCTGTTTTTGGTCACCGAGACCAATACCACGCCTTCATCCAGGTTCACTAGGCGCACACCCATTGAATCGCGCCCAGTTTGGCGAACCTGGGCCGCTGGTGTGCGCATAACTGTGCCAGCAGATGTAATTGCTAGGACTTCGTCCTCATCGCGCAGCACAAGTGCACTCACTAATGAGCCTCTTGAGCTTTCATCGATCTTGGCAGCTTTAATCCCAATTCCACCACGGCCTTGTAAACGATATTCATCTAATGGTGTTTTTTTGCCATAACCAGCATCAGTTGCAGTAAAAACAAAAGAGTTAGCGGCTAGCTCTGAGTTCACTCTAGCCATTGTGAGTAGAGAATCATTTGCACGAAACTTCATTCCAATAACTCCGCTAGTTGATCGGCCCATTGGTCGAAGTGATTCATCACCTGCTGTGAAGCGAAGTGACATCCCTTTAGTTGAAACAAGCAAGAGTTCATCATCAGAGTTAACTAATGACGCACCAACAACTTCATCTCCTGGTTTTAATGAGATTGCAATTAATCCACCAGTTCGCGGTGAATCAAACTCTGTGAGAGGAGTTTTCTTCACTAAACCTTTTTTAGTCGCAAGAACTAAGAATGGAGAGATGGTGTAATCCTTGAGGGAGAGAACTTCTGCAATCTTCTCCTCTGGTTTAAATGCCATTAAGTTGGCAACATGTTGTCCGCGAGCATCGCGTCCCGCGTCCGGTAGTTCGTGCACTTTTGCGCGATATACGCGTCCCTGGTTTGTAAAGAACAATAACCAGTCATGAGTAGAGGCAACAAAGAAATGATCAACCACATCATCTTCCTTAAGCGCCGCGCCCTTTACTCCGCGACCACCACGGCGCTGTGAACGGTAAAGATCTGCCATGGTGCGCTTTGAATAACCGCCACGCGTAATTGTTACAACTACATCTTGGTCCGGAATTAAATCTTCAGCACTGAAGTCACCTTCACTTGCAACAATCTGTGTGCGCCGATCATCTCCATACTTAGCAACTAAGTCAGTGAGCTCTGTTTTAACGATATCGCGCTGCTTTTCAGGGCTAACAAGAATGGTGTTGAGGATGAGGATGTCAGCCATTAACGCGTCATATTCATCATTAATCTTCTGGCGCTCAAGGGCTGCAATACGGCGCAGTTGCATATCCAAGATTGCATTTGCTTGAATTTCATCAACATCTAGAAGTTTCATCAAACCTGTGCGAGCTTCTTCAGGTGTAGTGGAAGCACGGATTAGGGCAATGACTGCGTCAAGTGCATCGAGTGCCTTCAGGTAGCCCTGCAAAATATGTGCACGCTTTTCTTTTTCAGCTAAACGGAACTTAGTACGGCGAACAATTACTTCGATCTGGTGGTCGATGTAGTAACGAATGAACTCATCTAGACGCAATGTGCGTGGCACACCATCCACTAGCGCCAACATGTTGGCACCAAATGTATCCTGCAACTGTGTCTGCTTATATAGGTTATTCAGAACAACCTTTGGAATAGCACTTGTTTGCAAAACAATTACTAATCGTTGACCTAAGCGCTCGTTACCTTCATCGCGCACATCTGCAATTCCCTTGATTTTTCCATCTTTAACTAATTCAGCGATTTTTAAAGCTAAGTTATCCGGGTTGACTTGATAAGGAAGCTCGCTAATAACTAAACATGTGCGCTTGTTAATCTCTTCTACTTGCACAACTGCACGCATAGTGATTGATCCACGGCCTGTGCGATAAGCATCTTCAATGCCGCCACGACCAACAATTAATCCCTTTGTAGGAAAATCTGGGCCTTTAACAATCGTTAAAAACTTAGCTAGAAGTTCTTCCTGCTTCATATCTGGATGTTCTAGCGCAAAAATTACTGCCTCACCGATTTCGCGAAGGTTATGCGGTGGAATGTTTGTAGCCATACCAACGGCAATACCAGCGCTTCCATTAACTAAAAGGTTAGGTAGGCGAGAAGGCAAAACCGTTGGCTCTTGTGAGCGTCCGTCATAGTTAGGAACAAAATCAACGGTGTCTTCATCGATATCGCGCATCATCTCCATCGCTAAAGAAGACAAACGAGCCTCGGTGTAACGCATTGCTGCAGCTGGATCATTACCAGGTGAGCCGAAGTTTCCATTTCCATCAATGAGTAAATAACGCAAAGACCAGTGCTGGGCAAGGCGAACTACAGAGTCATAAATCGCAGTGTCACCGTGTGGGTGGTAATTACCCATAACGTCACCGACGATACGAGAAGATTTGTAATAGCCCTTATCTGGTCGATATCCCGCGTCATACATTGCATAAAGAACTCGGCGGTGAACTGGCTTTAAGCCATCGCGAATATCTGGCAGAGCGCGACCAACAATAACTGACATGGCGTAGTCAAGATAAGAGCGTGCCATTTCAACTTGAAGATCAACGGTTTCAATCTTGTCAAAGGACTCAAGATTTTTTGGGTTTAACTCATCCATTAGATATCCAAGAATCTAACGTCCTTTGCGTTACGTTGAATGAATGCTCTGCGCTTTTCAACATCTTCGCCCATTAACACTGAGAACAAATCATCAGCAGCTGCAGCATCTTCTAATGTCACGCGGATCAGCACACGGTGCTCTGGATCCATTGTTGTGTCCCAGAGTTCCTTGGCTGGCATTTCACCTAAACCTTTGAAGCGCTGAATTCCATCATCTTTAGGTAAGCGCTTTCCTGCAGCTAAACCAATCTCAATCATGCCGTCGCGTTCACGGTCGCTAAATGCGTATTCCACTGGCTCTTTCCCGCCCCACTTGAGTTTATAGAGAGGGGGTTGAGCAAAGTAAACAAAGCCGTTTTCAATGAGTGGGCGCATAAAACGGAACAACAAGGTCAGAAGTAATGTGCGGATATGTTGTCCATCAACATCAGCATCTGCCATCAAAATAATCTTGTGATAGCGAAGTTTTTTAATATCAAAATCATCGTGAACACCAGTACCTAATGCAGTAATTAACGCTTGCACTTCATTATTTTGTAAAACACGATCAATGCGTGCCTTTTCAACATTCAAGATCTTTCCACGAATTGGAAGTACCGCTTGATTACGTGAATCACGACCACCCTTTGTTGATCCGCCCGCAGAATCTCCCTCAACGATATAGAGCTCGCACTTTGCAGGATCAGTCCACTGGCAGTCAGCTAACTTTCCAGGCATTCCGCGGCCTTCTAGTAGACCTTTGCGGTTACGACTTAAGTCACGGGCCTTGCGCGCTGCAACACGTGCTGCAGCTGCATCGATGCTTTTGCGGACAATCTCTTTACCTTCTGCTGGGTTTTGCTCAAACCATGTTGTTAACTCTTCATTAACAACTTTTTGTGTGAATGTCTTTGCAGAGGTGTTACCTAATTTTGTCTTGGTTTGGCCTTCAAACTGTGGATCAACTAACTTGAGAGAAACAATGGCAGTTAAACCTTCGCGCACATCATCACCAGTTAAGCGATCTTCCTTTTTACGGATAAATCCAGCTTCTTCACCAAACTTATTAACAACTGAAGTGAGGGCTGTGCGGAAACCTTCTTCGTGAGCACCGCCTTCATGAGTGTGGATGGTGTTGGCAAATGTGTAAACAGATTCGCTAAATCCAGCGTTCCATTGCATGGATACTTCTAGAGCGATTTTATTCTTCTTATCCTCTGAAGCAAAAGAGATAACAGATTTGTGCGTCTCACCGCGGGTTGAGTTTAAGTGCTTAACAAAGTCAGAGATTCCGCCTTGATACTGGTAGCGAACAGTGAGTTGTTCACCCACTTCATCAACGTGGCCAGCACGGGCATCTGTAAGAGTGAGAATTAAACCTTTATTTAAAAAGGCCATTTCACGAAAGCGTGTAGAGAGAACTTCAAAAGAAAAATCTGTAGTTTCAAAGATTTCCTTTGATGGCCAGAAATGAACTGTTGTTCCAGAGCTAGTTGATGCTTCACCTTTTTTAACTGGAGCCGTTGGAACACCTAGTTTGTAATCTTGGTACCAAAAATTTCCATCTCTTTGCACGGTTACAGATAAATCTGTACTCAAAGCGTTAACAACAGAGATACCAACACCGTGTAGTCCGCCAGAGACTGAGTAGCCACCATCGCCAAACTTTCCACCAGCATGTAAAACGGTGAGCACAACTTCTAGCGCTGGTTTCTTTTCAACCGGGTGCATGTCCACGGGGATTCCACGGCCGTTATCGATTACTTCAACGCCACCATCTGCCATCAAAGTCACATCGATCTGGCTGCAATAGCCAGCTAGAGCTTCATCGACTGAGTTATCTACAACTTCATAAACCAAGTGGTGCAGCCCGCGCTCACCGGTGGAACCGATATACATTCCTGGGCGCTTGCGCACGGCCTCCAGACCCTCCAGCACCGTGATGCTGGATGCGTCATAGGAGTTCTCAGCCACTAGGTCTCCTTCAAGGTCGAATCGTTCTTTTGCCCTCTGAGGGCTTCTGGAAGGGAGATTCCCTTCGGCACACTCCTATCCTAGTGGGAAAAAGGAGATTGGAGTAGCCACAATAAGCCTTGGGTGTGGGCATAGCCGAACTTTGAGCGTATGGGTGAGGGTTCCTAGTGGGTCTGGGGCTTATCCATAGGTATCTCGGGGTCCTCGGGCGTTGCGGATCGAGCGAACCCCTTTTTTCCAGCTGGGACCTTGTGGGCCGATAAATCGCAGCTTTTGGATTGTGGCACCCGATGGGTCGTTTTGAATTGTGGCCAATAAATTATCTGCGACCAAAGTTAACTGTGTTGCCCATGCAGTTGATGAAGTTTGAATTGTTAACGTTGAATCCAAAATAGAAATGGGTGTTGTGTGTCGCGCAATTTCCTGCCCAACAATTTTATCCCACGTAATAAAGAGATTGCCTTCGGCTAAACCGCTATTCCATTCACGTTCTTCAATCATATTGTTTAATAGCTCGCCAATTAATTCTGGATCTCCAACCTGTCCCACAGTTTTTGTTGGTGCAGGTTTGTTTTGTTTTCTTGTCACACCTGTTTTAAACGTCTTGAAAAGATCTAGAGCTAAGTCGCGCTTTGTCATTAACTCTTTCCTTTCTTAACAACTCCAGGTGTCACATAAAACTTTTGTGTTAATAACTCTGCTGGTAGATCACTTTCAACAGCTGCCGTAATAATTGTTTGCTCAGCTAATTGAGTTGCAGACATTAATTGTTTACGGCGTGATGTATCAAGCTCTGCAAATACATCATCTAAAATAAGAATAGGTTCTGAACCTTCACTCTTTAAAAGGTTAAATGAACCAATACGCAATGAAATAGCCATTGACCAAGACTCGCCGTGGCTGGCATAACCTTTGGCGGGAAAGTCTCCAATTTGCAAATGAAGATCATCGCGATGTGGACCAATTAAAGAGACTCCGCGTTCAATCTCTTGATAGGCAACTTCTTCTAACCTTTTAGTTAGCACCTCGATATTGCTTTCAACATTGTTTGAAACACCCTCGCTACTGCACTTATATGAAATGGAGGCTGGTTTTACTTCATTCAAATTAGCGTAGTTTTTAGTAACCCAGGGATTGAGGGCCTCAACTAGAGCTATTCGATCTGCAGTTAACTGAGCGCCGAATTTAATAAGTTGTTCATTCCAAGGGATAAGAGCGCTGGCTGAAGAGCGTGTTTTAAGTAGTGCGTTGCGTTGTTTAACCACACGCTCATAATCGGCAATAACCCCAGCTATTCGGGGGGTGCGAGTAATGAGTAGGCGATCAAGAAAATCACGGCGCCCGCCAGGTTCCCCGCGCACTAGATCTAAATCTTCAGGGGAGAAATAAACAATCTGGCACGCACCTAAAATCTCGCGCTGACTTCTTGTTGGGTTGCCGTTAATTCGCGCACGGTTGGCTTTACTGGCATTAATTTCAAGATCGATATTTAACGTTCGATCATCGCGTTCAATCTCAGTTCTAATGATTGCTTGTTGGGCGCCGAGTGAGATTAAAGGAACGTTATTAGCAACACGGTGGGAAGAAAGAAATGCTAAATAGATCAGCGACTCTGCGATATTTGTTTTACCTGAACCGTTATCGCCAATAAATGTGGTGACTCCAGGTTGGAGCTCTAACTCTAATGAGGGATAGGAACGAAAGTTGGTCAACGCCAACTTATTAATGCGCATTAACGAAACCTATAAATTATGAGGCGTAGCGCATTGGCATTAACAAGTAACGATAGTTCTCGACAAGTGCGCCATCTTTATCGCTCTTGCCCATCAAGATTGCTGGCTTGTTTGGACCTGTAAATGAGATTTGAACATACTTAGTTCCAACTGCAGTTAAACCATCAGCTAGAAAGACGGGGTTAAATGCGATTGAAATTGGTTCACCGGTTAAAAGGATTTCAATTGCTTCTGTTGCTTGTGCTTCTTCCCCCGCGCCAGCTTCAAGGGAAAGGGTGTTGTTATTGAAATCCAAGCGTAGTGGAACGGTTTTATCTGTCACAAGTGCCACACGACGAACAGCATCTAGAAGTGTTGCAACTTCAATAAGGGCTGTTGATGTGACTTCTTGTGGAAGAAGGTGGCGATATGGGGGGAAAGTTCCATCCAACATGCGCGATGTCATTGTCTTTCCATCACCAGCAAATCCAGCTAGACGGTCATTGCTAGATGAAGGTGCAAAAGAGATTGACACTGTTTTGGTTCCAGTTAAAGATTTAGCAGCATCTGCAATTGTGCGAGCGCGAAGCAACGCACTTGTTGAAACGTTTGGAGTTGTTGGATCCCATTGGATTTCGCGCACAGCTAAGCGATATCTATCAGTTGCTGCCAAAGTTATAGTTTCCTCGCTTATTTCAACGTGAACACCAGTCAGGGTTGGCAATGAATCATCGCGCCCTGCTGCAATTGCAACTTGTGAAACTGCGGTTGCAAAAACATCACTAGGTAGAGTTCCTGTTGTATCTGGTAGTTCTGGCAAGTTTGGGTATTCATCAACTGAAAGTGTTGGCAAAGTAAATTTTGCACTGCCGCTAGTTACTAGAACACGAGAGCCATCTAAAGTGAAAGTAATTGGTTTGTTTGGAAGAGAGCGAGAAATTTCAGCTAGAAGTTTTCCAGGTACTAAAACCTTTCCGGGATCTTTAATCTCTGCTTGAAAATGAGACTTGCTGGCCGTCTCTAAATCAGAGGCTGATAAATAAACTTGATCATTTGTCGCATCAATAACTATTCCAAGGAGCTCGGTTTTAATTGGTCTAGTTGAAAGGGAACGGGAAACCCAATTAACGCCTTCAACTAAGGCTGTCTGCTCAACTATGAACTTCATGCTCTGCCCCAATTCAGTGAAAGGTTCGTTTCACATCTAGATTTATATATATAAAGGTAGTCGTAGTAACCAGAGAACTTTTGTGTGTATAAAAGAGATAAGCCCAGTTCAGCACGGCGTTTTAACTCCTGGAAGGTGTGGAAAAGGTGGGAAAAGGTGTGCACAAAAACCATGATTACACCCTTCCCCTTCCCACTCTTCAACGCACCATAACGGGCCTATCCACATAAAACGATGAGATCTCCATAGTTGTCCACAACTTATCCCCAACTTGAGGGTAAAGAGTGTCAAAGCGGACATTTCACACTTTTAGTGCACTTACCTCGCTTGTTGCTTAATTCTGGTGGTGAGTTCGTTGACCTGGTTATAGATTGAACGACGCTCAGCCATCAGTTGACGGATTTTGCGGTCGGCGTGCATGACCGTGGTGTGATCACGCCCGCCGAATGTTTGGCCGATTTTTGGAAGTGAGAGTTCGGTTAACTCGCGGCATAGATACATAGCGATTTGGCGGGCATTAACTAATACCCGAGAGCGGGATGTTCCACAAAGATCATCGATAGTAAGTGAGAAATAAGCGGCAGTTTGAGCCATGATCGTGGCGCCAGTTATTTCTGGGTTGTTTTCATTAGGAATTAAATCCTTTAAAACAATTTCAGCTAAAGAAAGATCAACACTTTGACGATTAAGAGATGCGAAAGCTGTAACACGAATGAGTGCGCCTTCCAACTCACGAATATTTGTTGAAATCTTGCTGGCGATGTATTCCAAAACATCATCGGGCGCGTTCAACTTATCTTGCGCAGCTTTTTTGCGAAGAATTGCAATACGTGTTTCTAACTCTGGCGGTTGAATATCTGTAATCAATCCCCACTCAAAACGAGAACGTAGGCGATCTTCCAAAGTTGTTAGCTGCTTTGGTGGGCGATCACTTGAGATAACAATCTGCTTGTTGGCGTTATATAAAGTGTTGAAAGTGTGGAAGAACTCTTCTTGAGTTCGCTCCTTGTTTTCTAAAAACTGAATATCATCAACAAGTAAAATATCTAGATCGCGATAACGGCGTTGGAAAGCTGTGGCCTTATCGTCACGAATAGAGTTAATGAAATCATTAGTGAACTCTTCAGAGGAGACGTAGCGAACACGAACACTGCCATAGAGTTCTTTGGCATATGCGCCAATAGCGTGTAATAAGTGGGTTTTACCAAGGCCTGACTCACCGTAAATAAATAGCGGGTTGTATGCCTTGGCTGGTGCTTCAGCAACTGCCACAGCTGCCGCGTGAGCAAAGCGATTAGAAGCACCAATAACGAAAGTCTCAAAGATATAGCGAGAGTTAAGTTGTGAAACCTCTGCAATTTTTGAGGGAGCTTCTTCACGGCCAGTTCCAATTTTGGGTGATACAAACTCAATATCAACTTCTGGAGTTTGTGGTTCGGCAGATTCCAAGGATTCATCAACAGTTACTGCGATGCTGGCCTTATCGCCAAGTTCACGAGTTAAAACATCACAGACAACTGTGCGCAAGCGGCTCTCTAAAACATCCTTAGCAAAGAGATTAGGAGCTGCAACCAATAGCGTTGTTTGATCATTGTTATGAAGTAGACCTAACGGCTTTGTTAACTGTAAAAATGCTCGATGTTGAGGCGCATCAACGGCAACCTCTTCAATGACGCGATCCCAGAGAGTCGTTAACTCAATCTCTTTAACGGCCATTTCGGCCCCTCTCTGATATCCACAGGGTTATCCACAGCCTGTGGTCTAAACCCCAGGTTGAGCCCTTATATAACCTCCAAAAGCTATAAAACTGTGGAGGAGGGCGTAAAAGTAGAGCGGATTGGCAAAAAAAGCAACTGGTTATCCACAGAAATCTATCTATGGGTTGAGCCTAGAACTGAGTTTGACCGGCTTATCCCCAGACCTCTACCGTTACCTCCTTGCTTCCCCCGTATTTCTGGCCCGCAGTAGATTTTAATTATTTAGGAGTTTCACATGACAAAGCGCACCTTCCAACCTAACACCCGTCGTCGTGCCAAAAAGCATGGTTTCCGTGCCCGTATGGCCACACGCGCAGGTCGCGCTGTTCTTGCAGCTCGCCGTGCAAAAGGCCGCACGCGTCTTTCTGCATAAAGATCTCTAAGACAGACTTCTGTGCTTGCCAAAAGCGCACGTTTAACTGAGAGCGGGGATTTTGCCCGTGCAACAAAGAGTGGAATCCGATACTCCTCGACCAACTTTGTCGGCTATCTATACCTCACAGCGTTAGATCAACCTGCCCGTGCAGGATTAATTATTAGCAAAACTGTTGGCAGCTCAGTAGCTCGCCATCGTTTAGCCCGAAAAATCCGTCACTGTATTTTTAATCATTACAACCAACTCCCAAATGGATCGTTAATGGTTATCCGCGGACTTAACAATTCAGCCGACGCTGATTGCAAGAGCGAGATTGAAACCGTAGTTGCGCAGTTAGTTCGCAAATCTAAAGAGCGTGCGGCCTCACAATGAGAATAATCCTGACTGCCCCTATTAAGTTTTACCAAAAATGGATTTCTCCAGCTTTTGCACCACGGTGCAAGTACTACCCATCATGTTCAAGCTATGCGGTCAGCGCAATTGAAATATATGGCTTAAAAGGAATTGCAATGAGCGCTTGGCGTTTAGTGCGGTGTAACCCATGGTCACATGGTGGAGTCGATTACGTAGTTTCGAAAGAGAAGGTAAGTGTTAATGGATAGCATCTTAAAACCCTTATATATCGCTGTTTCCTGGGTTATTGTCATAATCCACGATTTACTCTCACCTTTGTTTGGTGCAGACAGTGGTGTGTCATGGTCACTCGCAATCATCGGTCTTGTAATCATCATCCGCACCATTTTAATCCCACTTTTTGTTAAGCAGATTAAAAGCCAACGTGCTTTAACTGCCCTTCAACCACATATGAAGGATATTCAAAAGAAATATAAGGATGATCGCCAGAAGCAATCAGAAGAGATGATGAAGCTCTATAAAGAGCACAAAACAAACCCATTAGCTTCATGTTTTCCAATCCTTGCCCAAGCTCCGATCTTCTTTGCACTCTTCACTGTTCTAAATGGAATAGGTAAGAACCCACCAGTTAAGCACGGTGTTTTCTCACAAGATGATGTTGTCAGCGCAGCGCAAGCAAAATTCTTCGGCGCACCAATTTCTCAAACATTCTTAGGTACAGATATAACAACCGTAAAAATCGTAGCGGTTATCTTGATTGCATTCATGTCCCTCACTACCTTCACAACTCAACGCCAGTTGATGTTAAAGGGAATGCCAAAGATGGATTCAAGTAACAACATGATGCTGCAACAGCAAAAAATTATGTTGTATGCATTCCCAGTAATATTTGCAATCTCAGGGGTTAACTTTCCAATTGGTGTTTTAATTTATTGGTCAACAACAAATCTTTGGACATGGGGACAACAGTTCTATGTCATTAAGCGAAACCCAACACCAGGATCACCTGCCTATGAAGAACTGCAAAAAAAGCGCAACCATAAAAGCGGAGTAGTAGCACCTGAAACAGATGTGGCCCCAACAGAGGAAGAAGTTAAAGGGCAACGAAACCAACCAAAGAAGAAGAAAAAGAAGAAATAGGACAAATCAGTACAAATAGTATTAATTCACTACAAACCCGACTGGGAGAGCGACATGGCAAAGGCAAAAGCAGAAGTTGTTGAAAAGGTAGAAGAAGTAGCAGAGACAAAGCCTGTAAAAGGCGTGGCAAAGCTTGAGGAAGAGGGCGATATCGCCGCTGACTACCTAGAAGCCCTGCTCGACATCGCAGATCTTGATGGCGACATTGATATTGACGTTGAAAACGACCGTGCCGCCCTGGCGATCGTTGGAGGAAAGCTCAATCACCTAGTTGGCCGAGATGGCGAAGTTCTAGATGCCATTCAAGAGCTCACCCGCCTTGCAGTTCAGACCGCTACCGGAGATCGCTCACGCCTGATGCTTGATATCGATAACTTTCGTGCTAACCGACGCACAGAGCTCACAAAGCTTGCCAACGAGATGGCCGAAGAGGCAAAGTCGACTGGCGCTTCAATCAAACTGGCTCCAATGAACGCCTTTGAGCGCAAGATCATCCACGACACAATCCAAGAGCTAGGCCTAAGTAGCGAATCTGATGGGGAAGACCCAAACCGCTACGTTGTCATCTATCCAGCGTAAATGCAGGTTTCACGTGAAACCCTGATCGAGCGATATTTCCCTGATATCGATCGGGTTTACGCCTATGCCGCATTCCTAGAATCGGCTGGAATTGAGCGTGGATTAATCGGTCCCCGCGAGGCAGAGCGCATTTGGGACCGCCACATCTTCAACTGCCTGCCCGTAACCTCTCTTCTCAAAGAGGGCTCCATAGTCTTTGATATCGGCTCTGGGGCAGGTCTGCCTGGAATCGTTATCGCCCTGGCTCGTCCAGATCTCAAAGTCACTCTCATTGAGCCCCTTGAGCGCAGAGTTGAGTTCCTCAAAGAGGCTGTGGCAGGCCTTGATATTGAGGTTATCCGCGGCCAAGCCCAGGATGTGCGCACAACGGCCCACTATGTAACAGCTAGGGCAGTGGCCCCGCTAGAGAAGTTGAAGAAGATGAGCTGGCACCTTTTAAAGACCAATGGCTCACTGATGGCCATTAAAGGAAAGTCTGCTGAGGAAGAGATGAAATCGATGCCAAAAGCCATGCTCCATGAGGTAAATCTTGAGGGCATTGAGCTTGGACGCATAGTAGAAGTGCGCAAAGGTGCTTAACTAACCTCCGTGGATGATTCACGTGAAACAAAGAAGGTTATTGGTACCCGCCGCTTAAAAGAGGCGATGGCACAACCAGCCTGCCTTCGAATCATCACTGTGGCCAACCAAAAGGGCGGGGTCGGCAAAACCACCACCACAGTCAACCTGGCGGCAGCCCTTTCTATGGGTGGCCTACGGGTGGCAGTTATTGATCTAGATCCACAAGGAAACGCATCTACTGCCCTGGGGGTAGAGCACCTAGAAAACGCTGGAATTTATGAAGTGTTAATGGGCGATTTAACAATGTCACAAGCAATGCAAAAAGTTAAAGGTTTTCCATCTCTTGAATGTGTTTCATCAAATACTTCATTAGCACAAGCAGAAATTGAATTGGTTCCAATGGTTGCACGTGAGATGCGATTAAAAGATGCAATCGATGAATTAGCAACACTACGCATTGAAGCAGGTGAACCACTTGATTATATTTTTATTGATTGTCCGCCTTCACTTGGTTTATTAACAATTAACGCGTTAACTGCAGCAAAGGAAATGTTGATTCCCATTCAATGTGAATACTATGCATTAGAGGGTTTAGCACAACTATTAAAAACTTATGAATTAGTGAAGAAACGTTTGAACTCATCACTTAAGCTTTCAACATTTGTTTTAACAATGTTTGATGGTCGCACACGTCTTGCCAATGATGTTGCAGATGAAATTCGAAAACATTATCCAAATGAGTTAATTGATATTCCCATTCCACGTGCCGTGCGAGTATCAGAGGCACCAGGCTTTAATCAAACAGTAATGACTTATGACGCAGCATCACCAGGTGCAATTGCTTACATGTCAGTTGCTCGTGAATTAGCAGAGCGCGGCAAACCTTTTGATTCAAATGTTGTTTCGATTAATTACAAACGCGAAGGTGAGATTGCATAATGGCACGTCGTGGAGGACTAGGAACAAATCTAGATGCATTGATTCCAACATCATTAACTGTTGCTGGGCAAGAAGTGGCAACTCAAAATGAAGTTGACGTTAATCTCATTTCAGCGAATCCACGTCAACCACGCCAACACTTTGATGTTGATGCCCTCAATGAATTAACAGCATCAATTAAAGAGATCGGTATTTTGCAACCACCAGTTGTTCGTCAAAAACCAAACGGTTCTTATGAACTCATTATGGGAGAGCGGCGCTTTCGTGCAGCAAAAGCTGCAGGATTAAAAACCATTCCAGTAATCATTCGCCAAACTCCAGACAATGAACTTTTGCGCGAAGCGTTGATCGAAAACATCCACCGCAGCCAACTCAACTCACTAGAAGAAGCAGCAGCCTATTCACAACTTCTCACCGACTTTAACTGCACACACGATGAACTGGCAGCAAAGCTTGGCCGATCACGTCCGTTAATTTCAAACACCATTCGTTTAATGAATCTGCCAACTGCGGTGCAACAAAAACTTATAACAGGAGCGCTCAGCGCAGGGCATGCTCGTGCACTTTTGGGATTAAGTGATTCAGGGGAGATTGAAAGACTAGCCGCAAGAATAGTTGCTGAAGGTTTGAGTGTGAGGGCAACGGAGGAAATCATTTCAACTGGTGCACCCAAGCGAAAAGGTGCAAAGAAGTTAAAGGCGACAAAGTCTGCAAGCCCTGAACTACAAGAGATTGCTGACACTATGGGAGATTCACTCGATACGCGTGTTTCCATTCAAGGTAGCATGAAAAAAGGGACAATTGTTATTGAGTTTGCTGGAGCAGAGGATTTAAAGCGAATAGCTAAGGCAATTAATAATTAATTAAGTTGGTTTCCGCCGCGGCGTGACATCTCAGTCTTAATAACTCCACCCAAAGCTTTAACACCTTCACGGATGCGCTCTGGTGTTGGGTAGCAATATGACAAACGCATTGACCAAGAACCAAAACCATCGGCATAAAAAGCTGTGCCTGGTACATAGGCAACCTTGGCAACAATCGCTTTTGGCATTAGAGCTTTAGTGTCAATTTCTGGAGGCAAAGTAACCCACACATAAAAACCACCGCCTGGCTTTGTCCATTTAGCAGTTGCTGGGAAGTGCTCATCTAAAGATTCAAGCATCGCATCACGACGCACTTTATATAGTTCGCAAAAAGATGCAATCTGATCGCGCCATGGTTGATCAGCTAAGTAACTAGAGATTGTTAACTGTGAGAAGTTTGAAGGACACAAGATTGAAGATTCACTGGCAACAATTAACTTTTCTTTCAGAGATGGTGGCACCAATGCCCAACCCACACGCATTCCCGGAGCAATCGTCTTTGAAAATGAGCCTAAATAAATAACATTCTCTGAATCTTCAGCGCGCATAGCGTTAGGTGATGGCTTATCAAAGCCAAGGAGGCCATAAGGATTGTCTTCAACAACAAAGATGCCTTCTGTGCGACAAATATTTAATATCTCAGTACGGCGATCTGCAGGAAGCAGAACACCTGAAGGGTTTTGGTAGTTAGGGATTGTGTATAGAAACTTAATTTTGCGACCAGATGCTCGCACGCTCTTAATAGCAGCCCGTAAACCATCTGGGACTAATCCCAAATCATCAGTTTCAACATGAACTACCTTGGCTTCATATTGATGAAATGTACCGAGTGCGCCAACATATGAAGGCGCTTCAGCTAAAACAACATCGCCTGGATCAATAAAGATACGTGAAATTAAATCCAGGGCTTGCTGAGAACCAGTTGTTACTAAAACATCATCAGGGTTGGCACGAATTCCTTCTAGCGCCATTACTTCACAGATCTGTTCGCGAAGTTTTGGATGTCCTTGACCACTGCCGTATTGCAAAGCCTCTTGGCCATTAGTCAAAATAAGTTTCTGAACGACATCAGCCATCATTGCCATAGGAAGGGCTGAAAGATTTGGCATTCCACCAGCTAGAGAAACAATTTCAGGTCTGGATGCAACAGCGAAGAGTGAGCGAATCTCACTTGGTTGCATATGCGCAGCACGTCTGGCAAAGCGCTCCTCTAGATTTTGAGGCGCTCCGGTTGTAAAACGTGGCGTTACATCAGACATGGCTTAAGTCTGCCATATGCCGGCACGTAGCCGAACATGAATTAACGGCGGATACCGGCTTTACGCAGATCAGAAATACGTAAAGTCCCTGTTTTTGCATCATCTTCAGCAGCTAAATAGAGCCGTTGAATTGCAATAACCAGAGCCTCTGCAATCACATCACGAAAATCCGGACGAGACATACGGCCAATATCGCCAGGATTAGTTTTATAACCTAAATCAATACGAACTGCTGGCGCTTTAGTTAGGCGTAATAAATCCCAAGTCATGGCGTGTGTGCGGCAGTTAGCAAAATCAGTACGGGCACATATTTCACGCTGAACTAAAGAAGCAAAGCGTTCTCCAACTATTGAGTGTACGCCGTGCACATCGCTGCCATAAAAATATGTTGCTGCCCCGTTGGCATTTTCATTTTTATAACTATCTTCATGTAATGAAATCATCAGATCAGCGTTGCTGTTGTTTGTGAATGCAATACGCTCTTTTTCACTGGGATTATTAGTTGCACCGCGTGTTAAGAAAACGGAAGCACCGAGCGCCAACAAGCGGCCTTCTGTGCGAACAGCGACATCATAAACAAGTGAATCATCACCATCAGGGTTTAAGACAATAGTTTTATTGGCAAGTGCGGGTCCACGATTTTTCTGATTTGCACTTTCGCGCAAAACAGATGGCGCACCACCTGAAACAATTTTAGTTAAACGAATCAATGCAATGATTGTTGCAGGTCCACATTTACCATCAACGGTTGCACCAACTGATTTCTGAAAATCTTTCACCGCTAACTCTGTGCGAGGACCATAAATTCCATCCACTCGCCCACAGTCAAAACCCATCTCAGTTAAACGCGATTGCAAAGCAGCAACATCATCACCATGCATCAATGGTGGTTCTTGCAAGTTTAAAGATCTATCCCCGAGTTTCCACCGCGCCTCTTCAAGAGCGCGAGCGGTGACCTCATCAACAAGCCCGGTGACACTTAAACCACGGGCTTGTTGAAAAGAACGAATCTCGGACTCAGAAAGCTCAGACATTTTATTTAAGAGAGAAAGCTTTCAAGTTCCTTCAACATCGCAGGCTTTGGCTTTGCGCCAACAATTGTCTTCACAATTTCGCCATTAACAAAGACGTTCATGGTTGGAATAGATGAGATTCCATATTTAATAGCAATCGCTGATTCTTCATCAGTATTGAGCTTTACGATCTTTAGCTTTGAGCCGTACTCATCAGAGATCTCTTCAAGAATTGGTCCCACGGCTCGGCATGGGCCACACCACTCAGCCCAGAAATCCACCAATACAGGGGTGCTGCTCTTTAAAACCTCAGCATCAAATGTTGCTGTTGTTACTTTGCTTGTGGCCATTATTTACTCCTTGATATATGTGTTTAGGTTGAGAACTTTAGTGTCCTGAGAGGAATCTTTCAGCGTCTAGCGCTGCGGCGCAGCCTGAACCAGCTGCTGTGATTGCTTGGCGGTAGGTGTGATCAACCAGGTCACCGCAGGCAAAGACGCCTTTGATATTTGTTCTAGTTGAGCCACCTTCTACTTTCACATAGCCTTCAGAATCTAGATCAATCTGCCCAATGATTAATTCACTGCGTGGGGTATGTCCGATAGCAACAAATAATCCAGTTACATCCAGAGTTGATTCAGAACCATCAATAGTACTTTTAATCTTTAAGCCAGAAACTTTCTCAGCTCCTAGAACATCAATGACTTCAGAGTTCCATAAAAATTCAATCTTAGGGTTATTAGCTGCGCGATCTGCCATGATCTTTGATGCGCGCAATGAATCACGACGGTGAATCAGAATAACTTTTTCAGCAAAGCGTGTTAAAAATGTTGCTTCCTCAACTGCTGAGTCTCCCCCGCCAACAACAGCAATTGTTTGACCACGGAAAAAGAAACCATCACATGTTGCACACCAAGAAACTCCATGACCAGATAAACGCTTTTCATTTACTAAACCAATTTCGCGGTAGGCACTACCCGTTGCAAGAATGACCGCTTTTGCCTTCACAGTGTTTCCTGAGCCATCTTTCAAAACCTTAATCTCACCTGATAAATCCATTTCAACAATGTCATCAGTGATTAACTCTGTTCCAAAACGCTTAGCTTGCTTTCGCATACTGTCCATGAGATCTGGGCCCATCACACCATCAATAAATCCAGGAAAGTTTTCTACTTCAGTTGTGTTCATGAGGGCGCCACCAGCAGTTACAGAACCTTCATAAATGATTGGGTTTAACTGCGCGCGAGATGCGTAAATAGCAGCTGTGTATCCAGCTGGGCCTGATCCAACAATTACAACATCCCTAACTTCACTCATATGTACTCCCTATAACCCATAACTTATCTTCTTTATTCCGCTGCGCCTGGACGCCGCAAAACAGAGTTCTTCAAATGCCTAATCATTGTAATCTCTTCAACACCAGCAGCTTTGCCAGCAATTAAATAACCAATAGACGCTGCGCCCATAACAACTATTAGCTCTCCTAATCTAGCTATTTTACTCAGTTCAACGCCAACCCAATCTAAATATTGAGTTAATGCGAAAAGCGGCAGCATCACCCCGAAAGAGGCACCAAATAAGCGAAGGTGCTGACCGCCAAAAGCTTTTAAAGAAATTCGACCTGTGTGTTTTTTGAGCAATGAGAGCGTGACCAACAAGCCAAGCAAGTAGGAGATTGAGAAAGCAGCACCTAAACCGATTGTCACCCATTGATTGCGCAGAGTGAACAGTGAAACATAAGAAAGAGCCACTGCAATGATATTAATAACTAATATTGAAATAACTTGCGTGCGAGTATCTTCAAATGCATTAAAGCCACGGATTAAAATCAAATTAATAGAAAATGCAACTAAACCAAAACTTAGTGCCGCTAACACATAACCGATGTATCTGGAATCCTCTAACGGAATACCAATAAAGAGAACTGAAGTAATAAGTGGGCCAAATAATAGGAAAGCAACTGCGCTAGGAATAGTGATGACACCAACAAGTCTTATTGCACGTATTAATTGCTCGCGAACTTCATCAGCTTTCTTTTCTAAGGCAAGGCGTGAGATATGAGGCAAGATTGCTGTGATGATCGAGATCGTAACAACTGAATACGGCAACAGCATGACATAGTAAGCAAATGTATAAGGGGTGTAACCGACACCTTGCGCTATTCCCTCTTGTGCACTTCGTACCGCAGCACTTGTTGCAACATTAACTGTTACTAAATAGCCAAGCTGTGAAATAAAAACATAAACCAAGGTCCAGCCTGCTAAACCAAATGATTTACCAAGACCCTTTACTCCCCACTGTGGGCGCAGCTTGATTCCTAATCTCTTAATTACTGGCACCAAAACCAAAGCTTGGACCACAACGCTCAACGTGGTGCCCCACCCTAAAATCTGAACTTGGATATTTGAAATATTATCGATGCTCACTGATGGCGAGAAGACAAGAAAAGAACCAAATAAGGCTATTCCAACAATGTTATTAGCAATCGGTGCCCACATCAGTGGGGCAAAAGAGCCACGGGCGTTTGCTACTTGGCCCAGCATTGTGAAGAGGCCCAGGAAGAAGATCTGCGGTAAGCAGTAACGTGTGAAGGCAATTGCAATCTCTTTTTCAGCCTCAAAGCCTGTAGTAAAAAACTCTGGAGCATATAGACGAACTAAAGCTGGTGCGAAATAGACTCCTATGGCAACGAGTGCAAATAAAATAATAGAAATTGTTGTAATTAAGCGCGAGGCAAAACCATCGCCACCATCTTCATGATCAAAAGATCTCACTAACTGCGGAATAAATATCGCTGTTAGCGCACCACCAACAAGTAAGTTATATAAAATATTAGGCATTGTGTTTGCAACGTTGTAAGTATCTGCAAGGAGTGCGGTACCAAGAACTGCAACAATTAAGATGCCACGGATAAATCCGGTAATTCGAGAAATGATTGTTCCAAGTGCCATGATGCCAGAGGCACGAAATAACTCATTAGATTTCATCATTGCGCCCCTTTCTTACTCGGCGAACACTTTGGGCTACAGCTGCGAGTAAGAGCAGGATGGCAGCTCCAGTAGTTAACCATGTCACACGTTTATCAATAACTGTTGAATTAATCAGCAAAATTGATACCGGCACCACTTCCACACTCGTGGCATCTGTGATCTGGGCAAGAATCGCAGTCTCACCTGGTGCGATGACATTAAGGCTGAGCTCCAACTGCGTCTTAGAATTAGCTGGCAATACAACACCAGCGAAATTCTCAACGACAACCCGCGAATTCATTGGGGTCATTTCAATATTGACCATGACATCAACTGCAAACTCATTAATTATTGTCACAGGTAGTTTTGCAGAATCAGTTGTGACTTGATACTTACCTGGGTTAATTCGCAGTTTTCGCAATTGGGCATCAACAGCCACTTTGGCGTTATAGGAGAAATAGTCACGAGAACCCTTATCTAAAGACGGTGATAAAAGCCGACTTAAACGTGCCCGCATTATCTTTAAATCGTAATCATCAACAGCGCGCGATAAACGAGTTAGCGCTTTACGGCTATCGCTGTAGTTCTTTTTTAGCACAGGGCTGATCTTTGATTCACCTGTACTCCAGCCACCATCTGGCTCACTGCGCACAATACGCCCCAGTGCAATCTGCAACTGAGATTTTCCAAAGGCGTAATACATTCTTAATTCACTAGGAGCTAAAGATTTAGCTAGCGCAATATCAGGATTGCCATAAGCAAGAGCGATAATTTCATTACCTTGAGAGACTTTTTGTAACTGTCCTAACCAGTCAGAAGCAATCTGTGAACCAACAGGCGTTGCATCAGTTACCAACTTATAGTCACCAGTCATTGCAGCAACTTCATCAATGAGGGCCGGATCAATAACCCAAATCTTAGAGCGAGAGATAGGCACATAAACAAGCTGTCCTAATTTTCCTGAAGGGGTTAACTCTTGTGCCAGATTGTCATTTCTAAATGTGCCAGTAAAGGTTTGATGCGCTGGGCTAACGATGCGAACTATCGTTGAATCTGCCGCAATAGGCGATAGTGGTGCAATCAAAAAGAAGGCAGCGAGTAATAAACCTACGAGTTTTCTCACAGAACTAACTCACCACTTCTGGCAATCAATTTCTTTTCATCTGGATATGCCAGACGACCAACTATCTCTGCCAATGGAAACCAAGAGACCTCATCAACTTCAGTGACTTGTGGAGTTAATTGCCCACTGACTTCAGTAAAGAGAAAATGGTGCACTGTCTTGTGAATTCTTTTTCCGCCAGCCATAAACCAAAAATCAATAACGCCTAAAGATTTAGTAATAGAGGATGTAATTCCAGTTTCTTCAGCGACCTCGCGGATTGCAGCTTGTTCTGGAGTTTCACCTTCTTCTATATGTCCCTTTGGTAATGACCAGAGTAAGCGCTTACCCGTGGCATCTTTATGATCAATGCGCCCAATCAGCAAACCTTGTGTGCCAGTTGAATCAATTACCAAACCTCCAGCGCTGACTTCATCCACGCGCTTGGCGTAAGGACGTTTATTTTTTGGGTGAGGAGTTTTTTCAGGGTTACTTGAACTCTGTGTTTGGGGGCCGCGGTTAGCGGGGCGCTTCCGCTTCCGCTTCTTTTTCGTACCTTCGCTGCCCGCACCAGGTGCCGGGATCATGGAGTAAGGGTACTGCTCTAACCTTACTTATTGTGAGTAACGCATTAGGAGCCGCGGGCGAGTTAGCCATTCGCTCACTTATTGAACGAGCCCCGCTGGCTAGTTCACTAGCGCAATCCTTTAAAGCCAAAGGCTTTACTTTGGCATTGGTTGGTGGACCTGTGCGTGATGCGCTCTTGGGAAGACTGGGAAATGATTTAGATTTCACAACGAATGCATTGCCACAAGAAACAAAAAAGATTTTAAATGAGTGGGCAGAAAATGTTTGGGATACCGGTATTGCATTTGGAACTGTTGCAGGCAAACGTGGCGACACAACAGTTGAAGTAACTACATATCGCACAGAGCATTACGATGCTGATTCACGCAAACCAGCTGTTGAATTTGGAAAAGATATTAATGGTGATTTATCGCGTCGTGATTTCACTGTCAATGCTATGGCACTTGAATTAACAACAGATAAACCAGAGTTCATTGATCCATTTAATGGTTTGCAAGATTTAGCAGAAAAAACTCTGCGCACACCAGGTCTACCTAATGATTCATTTAATGATGATCCACTTCGCATGATGCGTGCTGCCCGTTTTGCTAGCCAACTAGATTTCGAAATCGAACCAGATGTTTTAACCTCTATAAAAGAGTTAGCCCATCGCATCTCCATCATTTCAGCAGAACGCGTGCGCGATGAATTCACAAAGATTCTTATGTCTAATAATCCCCGAAAAGGAATAACATTATTAGTCGATACCGGCTTAGCCGATTTAGTCCTTCCAGAAATTCCTAAACTGCGCCTTGAAGTCGATGAGCACCATCACCACAAGGATGTGTATGAGCATTCAATTACAGTCCTTGAACAAGCAATTGAACATGAAGATCGTTTAGGTGGCCCTAACCTTGTTATTCGCCTTGCTGCGCTTTTGCATGACATTGGAAAACCAAAGACTCGTGCATTTATTGAAGGAGGCGGGGTTTCATTTCACCACCATGAAGTAGTGGGTGCACGCCTTGCAAAAAAGCGCTTATCTGAACTTCGCTTTGATGGTGACACCGTGGAGGCCGTTGAACTACTTACTACCTTGCACCTGCGCTTTCACGGCTACGGGGATGGAGAATGGACCGATTCTGCCGTGCGCAGGTACGTGCGAGATGCCGGTGATTTACTGACTCATTTACATGTTCTCACCCGTGCTGATTGCACTACTCGCAATAAAACAAAGGCTGCACGCCTTGCAAGTGTCTATGACTCGTTAGAAGCACGCATCGTGGTTTTAATGGAACAAGAAGAGCTTTCAAAGATCCGTCCAGATCTAGACGGTAAACAAGTTATGGAGTTATTGAATTTAAAACCATCGCGAGATGTTGGCGCAGCGATGGATTTCCTCATGGAGCTACGCCTTGAAGCCGGACAAATTGGCGAAGAAAAAGCCACCCAAGCTCTACTTCACTGGTGGAAAGACCGAAGTGCGAAGTAAGCGCACTCCGACTAACAAGTAAGCCACACTCACACACAGCGGAACAGTTGCACCCAAACCAGATGTTGGTAGCAAGAGCGCTGCAATCAAACCACCAGAAACAATTGCACCATTTACTACAACGTCATACACCGCAAAAACACGACCACGGTAGTAATCATCAATCTTGGATTGAACGAGTGCGTCATTGGTGACTTTTAAGTTCTGACCAAAGAAAGAAACTAAGAAAGCGGTAAGAATTAATGTCACTTGAGTCTGAGTAATGGCCAAAATTATTGGGCATGCAGAACTTGTGAGAATTGCTAAACGAATCCATTGATGGCGGCCAACTTTTGAAACCCCATAAGGAGCTAGAAAAGCGCCAAGAAATACACCAAGGCCAGCAAAGGAAAGAGCAAAACCAAAACCTTTTAAGCCCTGCTCAGGAAAATTAGGATCATTAAAACTATTTCGCTCTAGCAACAACGCGGTAAGAGTTAGTGCAGTTAATCCCCCGCGGTGCACAGCAGTTGCCAAGATCCCACGGGCGGCATCGGAGTGAATACGCAGGAAGTGAAAACCTTCACGCATTTCAACAACACCTTGCATGAAACTGGCCTGCTTCTTTTCATGCTCAAGCGGGCCAATCTCAAATTTGTTTAACCGGCCACTCAATAAGGCTGCAGCGAAATAGCCAGCGCTAGCCATAAGAATTAAGAGCGCATCAGCGTGATTGGCAATTGCTAAAGAATCAGTAAGTGCTCGTACCCCCACACCAATTCCGCCACCAATAACAACCAGAACTGATCCACCAGTAACGGCGGTTGCATTTGCAGTGATGAGTGATTTTGAATCAATGAGCAATGGCAGCCCGGCAGAAAGAGCAGCAAGGATTAAACGATTAATTCCAAATGCAATAAGAACAACAGCAGTTAAGGCAACACCTGATGTCCCACTAAAAACAAAAAGAGCAACAAGTAATAAGTTGGCACTGCGAGCAAGGTTTGCAAAAAATAGCGCTCGCTGGCGTGAAACGCGATCCAGAATCGTTCCGACAAATGGACCCACAACTGAATACGGCAATAAAACAACAGCAAAACCAATCGCAGCGCTTAATGCATTGGCTTGGCGCTCAGGAGAGAAGAGAACAAAAGAGGCTAAAGCGCTTTGAAAGATCCCATCAGTTGCCTGACCCGTCCAACGGATTGCAAGCAAGCGCGAGAACCTAGGATGCCTGAGTAAACTAAGGAAACTCACAATGAAGAGCGTACTGGCTTAGTTAGGATTATTCTTTACCCCAATGAAATCTCAACGCTCCTTCATCGACTATTCACTCGATAAGCGCGCCACTTTAATGGCCCTCTTTCGTGGAGTAGTTGATGCGTGCGACGCCGATCCTTACTTGATGCGGGCAGCAAAGTGGCACGGGGAAAAAGTTGGGCGCAACTGCCCGGTATGTAAGAAGAATGAACTTGTTGAACTTCGCTATTCATTTGGTGAACAGTTAGGCCAGTACTCAGGTCGTATTAAGAATGTTAAAGAGTTAACGCAGATGGAAAGTGAGTTTGGAGAGTTTCGCGTCTATATCGTTGAGGTGTGTAGAGGTTGTTCTTGGAATCACCTGTGTGCCTCATTCATTTTAGGTGATGGCCACGAACGCAAGGCACCCCGCAAGGTACGCACCTTGGAGGACGAGGATTACGCCACACGGTAGCCTTAAGTAATGCGTAAGTTACTGATCAGATCAGCTGTCTTTCTAGGCGGCTTTGGCTTTATTGCAGGATCTGTTCTTTTTGCCCTCGCCTATTTCACCGTCGACATTCCAGATCCGAATGCCTATGTGAACTCTCAATCAACAATTATTAAATATTCAAATGGTGAAGAAATCGGTCGCGTAGGGACACAGAACCGCCAGATTGTTGCGCTTGCAAAGATTCCACTGAACGTGCGCCACGCAGTTCTAGCAGCAGAAGATCGCGGGTTTTATTCCAACCGTGCTTTCTCTGTTACAGGAATTTTGCGTGCAGTTGTCAATAACTTAAAAGGTGGGTCGCTTCAAGGTGGTTCAACCATCACGCAGCAATATGCAAAAACAGCGTTTTTAACACCAAGTCGAACAATTCAAAGAAAGATAAAAGAGTTAGTCATCTCTATTAAGTTAGAGAATCAACTCTCTAAAGATCAAATCTTTGAAAGTTATTTAAATACTATTTACTTCGGCCGTGGTTCATATGGCGTGATGACTGCATCTCAGCAATATTTCAACCGAAACGTGGATCAACTAACAAATTCACAAGCGGCAGTAATTGCATCTATTTTGCGCTCTCCTGGTCTTTATGACCCAGCTTTTAAAGAAGGAAATCTAGAACGTGTGCAAGCACGATTTGAATACGTCAAACAAGGAATGATTGATGCTGGTTGGTTAGATAAACAAGCTGCAACAAAAATGAAGTTTCCAGCCATTGCACCACGTTCAACTTCAGGACAGCTAAGTGGACCTAAGGGTCACATCATTGAGGCTGTTACTAAAGAATTATCTAAATTAGGTTTTAGTCAAGACGAACTTCTTGTCGGTGGCCTTGTTATTAAAACAACGCTGGATCAAAAGGCACAGCAATCTGCCGTTAATGCAGTCAATAAGTTCTATCCATCAAAGGCGCCAGATAATTTACACATTGGTTTAGTTGCAATTAGACCTGGAACTGGTGAGATCGTGGCACTTTATGGTGGCAGGGATTACTTACAGCGCCAGTTAAGTGATGCCACACAATCTATTTCACTGGCTGGTTCCACTTTTAAACCCTTTGCAATCATCGCCGCTCTTGAACAAGGTATTCCATTAACCTCGATGTGGAACGGTGATTCACCACAAGAATTTGATGATGCAGGAAAGCCTTATGTGGTTTCTAACTATGGCAATGAAGGATGGGGCCAAGTCGACCTACTTTATGCGACTAAGCACTCAATTAATACAATCTTTGTCCCACTAGGAATTAAAGTGGGTCCAACTGCAGTTGTTGATGTTGCCAGACGTGCAGGAATTCCTGAAGCTGTTGCCATGATGCCGACACCCTCTGTTGTTCTAGGCGTTGCAAGTCCTCACGTTATTGATGTTGCAAATGCATATGCAACCTTTGCTGCTCAAGGAATCAAATCAAAACCTTATTTAGTTGCCCAAGTTATTGGATCCAATAAGGGTGTTTTATATGAAGGCAAGCAAGAAACACAAGAAGTATTTAGTAAAGAAGTAATGGCTGATTTAACCTACGCTCTCAAAGGAACAATCACCGGTGGTACTGGATCAGCAGCCCTTGCATTAGGTCGCCCAGCTGCAGGTAAGACTGGAACATCTCAGTCCAATGCCTCTGCCTGGTTTAGTGCTTACACACCACAGTTAGCAGCATCAGTGGCACTCTTTCGCGACAGCGCATCTGAATCACTCAATGGAATTGGTGGGTTGACCTCTGTAACAGGTGGAACCTACCCGGCCAGAATTTGGACCGCTTTTATGAAAGGTGCTCTTAAAGGCAAACCTGTCATGGGTTTTCCCGCCCCATCAAATATTGGTGGACTTGATCCAGTTGTTATGACTTCTGGCGGAGTACAAAGCCGTAACCCATAATAGCCATGCGCACGAGAGCATTATTTGCACTAGCAATAGTGGCAGCGCTGCTCTCATTTACTAAGTTTTCCCATTGCCAAAGCAGCACCTGGGCGACGCCAGATCAATATATTCACGCTTGTTATAGTGATCTTCCATCTCTTTTTGGTGAGCGAGGAATGGTTGATAACACCTGGCCCTATGCAAGTGATACCAACTCAGTTGAATATCCAGTTCTTACTGGATTAGTTATGTATGCAACATCTTTTGTTGCTCACACACCTATTTCCTACTTTAATTTCAATGCATTCCTATTAGCTCTTCTCTTCATTGGGCTTGTATTTATTGTTTATAGAATAAAACCCGAGTTCACATATCTACTTCCATTAGCGCCAGCCATGATTGCCTCCCTTTATATCAATTGGGATCTATGGGCTATTGCCACAATGATGCTTGCTATTTACTGGTTTGATAGAAAAGCTTATTTGTATAGCTCTATTGCGATTGCAGTGTCAATTTCAACAAAGTTTCTACCAGTATTCCTGCTCCTACCAATACTTTTCATTCTCTGGCGCTCTAACCAAATCAGAGAGTTAGTTAAGTATGCGATCACAACAGTTGCGATTTGGTTGGCAATTAATCTTCCCTTTGCTCTGACAACTCCCACGGGGTGGTGGCGCTTCTATAAACTCAACATGGAGCGCGAAGCCGACTGGGGTTCACTGTGGTTGGCCTTTAGTCAATTGGGTTTAGGCCTAGCGAATTTGAATTACTTGGCAATTCTCTTATTACTCATTGGATTAACTTCTTTTGTTATATTCCTCTTTGAAGTAAAGAACACTCCAACCCTTGCCTCGGTTGCTTTCATAGTTCTAGCTATCGTGATGATTGCTAGTAAGGTGTATTCACCGCAATATGTATTGTGGTTAACACCGCTGGCAGTTATTGCTCTAACAAATAAAAAAGATCTGCATGCTTTCTGGATCTGGCAGATTACAGAGACGCTCTATCACGTTGCAATCTGGCAGCACTTAGCTCTTTTCACTGGAGCAAAATTTGGTTTGCAGCAGGGCGGCTATGCCACCATCACGCTCATTCGTATTGCGGCCACCATCTATCTGGCCTGGACCCTCATAAAACGGGCTTTGGCAGCCCGAAATACACAGGGATCCCTGTTCGATTTACTCTTTGAGGCCTCTAAGCCTTACCCTTAACCTCCTTGAACCGGCCCCCTGGGTTGGATTAAGGAAAGTATTAACCCTCCTGTCACGGAAATGCCGTGGCCGTCTTAGTCCAGAGGAGGTCGGGTTAACGCATGCGTCACTATGAACTTATGGTCATTCTTGATCCAGAACTTGAAGAACGTACAGTCACACCAAGCCTAGAAACATATCTCAAGATCATTAAAGATAGCGGTGGAACCGTCAACAAGCTCGACTTGTGGGGCCGTCGTCGTATGTCTTTTGAAATTGCGAAAAAAGGCGAAGGTATTTATGCAGTCATCGATATGAACTGCGAACCAGCTGCAATCAAAGAGTTGGATCGCCAACTCAATTTGAATGAAGCAATTCTGCGCACCAAAGTAATTCGCCCAGAATAATTAATTAAGCACGGACTCCACGAGTAGAGATGAGGAAATAGTTATGGCAGCAGGAGATACAACAATCACAATGATCGGCAACCTTGTCGATGATCCAGAGCTTCGCTTTACACCCTCGGGTGCAGCGGTTGCAAAGTTTCGTGTAGCTTCAACCCCACGCTATTTAGATAAGCAAACTAATGAATGGAAAGATGGCGAGAGCCTTTTCCTTCAGTGTCAGATCTGGCGTCAAGCAGCTGAAAATGTTGCAGAGTCACTGACAAAAGGAATGCGCGTCATTCTCTCTGGTCGCTTGAAGCAACGTTCTTATGAAACTAAAGAAGGCGAAAAGCGCACTGTCTTTGAGGTGGAAGTTGATGAAGTCGGACCATCACTACGTAACGCAACTGCAAAGGTCACCAAGACCCAACGCGCTGGCGGAACAAGTGGCGGATTCTCTGCACCTGCTGCAGCTGATTCATTCACCGAAGATCCATGGGCAGCAGCTTCATCCACGCCAAGCGGCGGAGGTTGGGGAGCATCCTCAACAACCGACGATCCACCGTTCTAAACCAACCTATCCATCCATTCCTAGTTCATAACTAGGGCCCGAAAAGGAGCACCACAATGGGAGCAAGAAATAACAAAACTCTTCGTGAACCGAAGAATAAGGGCGCAAAAGCCGCTGCCCTGAATAAGAAATTTAAGAAGAAGCCATGCAGCTTCTGCCAGCAGAAGGTCAGCTATATCGATTACAAAGATATTGCCACCCTTCGCAAGTACATCTCAGATCGCGGCAAAATCCGCGCTCGCCGCGTTACCGGTGCCTGCACACAGCACCAGCGTTCAATCGCAACTGCGGTAAAGAACAGTCGTGAAGTAGCACTACTTCCTTACACATCAACAGCGCGATAAGGGGAACTGGATATGAAACTCATCCTTACTCGTGAAGTTGCAGGCGTTGGTTCTGCAGGAGATGTTGTAACTGTTAAAGATGGCTTCGCACGCAACTTCTTGTTGCCACGCGGAAATGCAATTGCATGGTCACTTGGTGGAGAAAAGCAGATTCAGAGTATTCGCCGTGCGCGATCAGCTCGTGAAGTGCGCGATATCGACCACGCTAAAGAGATCAAGGCCAAGCTTGAGTCAGCAAATGTTGTTGCTAAGGCAAAGGTTGGCGCAAAAGGCGCACTGTTTGGTTCAGTAACAGATAAAGATGTTGCTGGTGCAATCAAGGCAGCGCTTGGTCTAGATATCGATCGTCACTCAATTAAGACTGCCGGACATATCAAGAAGGTTGGAAACCACGATGTGAAGGTCGCACTTGGCCACAATATCGTTGCAAAGATTACAGTTTCTGTAGTCCCAGAATAAAGCTAATTAGTAAGAAGGCCCGTCGCTAACGCGGCGGGCTTTTTTATTTACTTGTAACAGCCACCAAAGCTTTCTTAAAGTAATCACTCGTAAATTCCGTGCGGGCTAAATCGTATTTAGACATTCCCCACTCCCAGAAATCAAATTCAATCTCACTGACCGAAACTTGAATGGATGCCCACAACGTCCATCCATACTTTGCCATCAGCGCCCATAACCACGCACGTGCAACTTTGTCGGGGCGGTGTGCGCCGTAGTAAGCGGTGACTAACTCTTCCAATGCTTCTATGGGTTGAAAGGCCTCAGCCCACACGTTGCCAATCTCAAAGCAGGCATCGTTATTTCCTGAGTATTCATAGTCAATAAGCCAGATTTTCTTGCCATCATCAATGAAATTGCCTGGCAATAAATCATTATTACACGGCACTAACCCATCAAATAAGACTTCAAAAGCTTTTTTGATCTGGGCAACCATAGGTTCAAAATCCACATAGCCATCTGGAACTCTAAAGCCCTGTTCTTTTACTATCTTAAAATAATTACTCTGCGTATTAAACATATTGAACTCATGATCAAAAGGCTTAAGTGAGTGCAGATTACGAAGACTCGTTGCAATGCGGGGCAAGTTAGCGCCAACATCTTTGGCTCCAAATGTTTTGCCACTGATGTAGGAAATAAGAAGCAGACCTTCACCCGGTATGTAATCCAAAACTTGGGCTCCCACGCCACCTTTACCTGCAATGGTGGTGTTTACAAATTCAGAGCCTCTATCGATTGCCAGAAAAGATGAGGAGTTACTAGAGACTCGGGCCACGTATTTATCGCCCGGAGTTTCTATAAGAAAGTTTCTATTAGTTAATCCCCCAGATAGTTCTTTAATCGATGTGCGGGCTTTGAGCAGGGCGAATTTGTTGAAGCGTTCACCGAACTCTTGCTCAAGGACACTATCGGCAGGCACGCATTCAGGATACATTTCATATGTGGCCGTGTCAGTAGTTCCAACCCGAGCAAAAATCATCATTATTGGTGGTGGCGTCGGCGGAACATCCGTTGCCTATCATTTAGCCGAGCTTGGCGAAAAAGATGTCATTTTGCTCGATAGAAATGAACTCACCAGCGGCTCCACATTTCATAGCGCAGGTCTTGTAGGCCAACTGCGCGCAGATCCAACGCTGACCTTAATGAATATGCACTCCGTTGATCTCTATAGAAAACTACAACAAACTGACACACCTCCAAGTTGGCGCGAGTGCGGCAGTATTAAGTTGGCATCCACCCCTGAGCGCATGCAAGAGATCCGCAGACAAATTGGTTGGGCTAAAACATTTGGTTTAGATTTGAAAGAGATTTCTCCTAAAGAGGCGCAAGATCTCTTTCCCTTAATCGACCTAGAAGGTGTTGTTGGAGCCTGTTATATGGCCTCAGATGGCCAAGTCGACCCTTCACAGCTAGCAATGGCGTTGGCGGCAGGCGCGCGCCGGCAAGGCGTCCAGATCTTTACACACACCCGAGTTCTTGAGATTAAAACAACAAACGGGCGCGTAAGCAGTGTTGTTACCGATAAAGGTGAGATTGAATGCGAAATCGTTGTTAACTGCGGTGGAATGTATGCACCGCAAATAGCACGCATGGTTAATGTGCGCGTTCCAATTGTTCCAATGAGCCACCAATACTTAATTACAGAAAACTTCATGCCACAGGATGCCCCATTCTTGCCTTCCCTTCGCGATCCAGACAATTTGATTTACTTCCGCCAAGAAGTATCAGGTTTACTCATGGGTGGATATGAGCGCACATCAAAGGCGTGGTCTGCTGACTACAACACCATTGATGACATCCCAGCAAACTTTAACAATTCATTGTTGGCAGAAGATTGGGATCGCTTCACAGATATCGCAGAAGCTTCACAAAAGCGTGTTCCCAAAATGGCAGAAGTTGGAATTAAAAGCTTTATCAATGGCCCGGAGGGCTTCACACCAGATAATGAGTTCTGTTTAGGTGAAACTTCAGTTGGTGGTTTCTTTGTTGCTGCAGGTTTTTGTGCCCACGGCATTGCAGGTGCCGGTGGAATTGGCAAAGTAGTTGCTGAGTGGGTTGTTGCAGGTGAGCCAACGATGGATCTATGGCATATGGATATCAAGCGCTTTGGTGCATCTTATGAATCCCCAGACTTTACATTGCAGCGCATCACAGAAAACTACGAGCAGTACTACGACATCCACTACCCAAGTGAAGAACGCAAATCTGCCAGACCTAAGTTTGTCTCCCCTGTCTATGAATGGCACAAAGTGCACGGGGCGGTCTTTGGCGAGAAATCTTCATGGGAACGCGTCAATTTCTATTCAACCAATATTGGCAATGATGCGCTTCGTCCAAAGGATTGGTTAGGAAATCACTGGTCGAATGCAGTGCAAATAGAGCACTATGCAACGCGTGAAACGGCCGGTTTATTTGATGAATCTAGCTTTGCTAAAGCCCGTGTAAGCGGGGCAAGGGCCGGAGAATTCCTTAACTATGTCTGTGCAAACAACGTCGTTAAAGGTGTTGGTAAGACAACCTATACGCAAGCACTTAACTCAAAAGCCGGAATTGAATCAGACTACACCGTCACACAAACAGGTAAGAATGAGTTCTTAATCGTCACAGGAACGGCCTTTTCGGTGCACGATTTTGGTTGGTTAGAAAAGATGCGCAGAGAACATTCATTTGATGCTGTTGAGATTACAAACATCACCAAAGATCTTGCCTGCTTTGGGCTAATGGGACCTAAGTCCAGAGCGATTTTGCAATCATTAACAGATACAGATTTATCCCACACGGCTTTTCCTTTTATGAGTTCACAGGAAATTACTGTCGGTGATATTAAAGTGCGCGCAACAAGACTTACCTACGTTGGTGAACTTGGTTGGGAGCTCTATGTTCCAGTTGCAGATGGCTTAGCGCTGTGGGAAAAGATTATGGCTGCAGGTAAGTCACAGGGAATTAAAGCCTGTGGTTACAGAGCGATTGAATCGCTGCGACTTGAAAAAGGTTACAGAGCGTGGGCTGGTGAGATAAACACTGAAACTAATCCCTATGAGGCAGGTCTTGGTTTTGCGGTTTCATTGAGAAAAGAGAATTTCCACGGTAAAGCTGCAGCAGTTGCTGCGCAGGCAAACTTAACTCGCAAACTAGTTGCTATTACTTTTGATGACATGAGATGTGTGCCATTTGGCTCTGAACCAATTCGCATTGGAAGCACAATTGTTGGGCGTATTAAATCTGGTGGCCAGGGCTACACAATCAAAAAGGCGATTGCTTATGCCTATCTGCCCATTGAGCACACTGGCGTTGGCACAAGTGTTGATGTGGAGTTCTTTGGTAATTGGCGCAGCGGAGTAATTTGTGCAGAGCCACTCTTTGATCCAACAAATGAGCGTATTCGTTGTTAAATCTCACGATTTAAGATTGCCGAAAATACTTTTGTGCACAGCTCACTGCAAAAAGATGCGCCTCTGACCAGCACTTTTTCAGTGCTAGGGCTAGCCCGAGGTAGTTACCCACATTTCATCCACCGCTTTGTACACAGGAAAACACGCTTATCCACCCACTTACCCACAGCTTTATCCCCACCACCAAGCCTAGTTCCTCGCCTCCGATAGGGCCTCACGCCTAAGTTACGCATACAAGGAATTCACTTGTCAGTGGCCAATGGGAGGTTATACGCGTGAGCATCGCAGAACTTCCTAATAATCGCCCAGCGCGCGATAACAACATTAGCTCTATTGGTGCAGATTTTGAACGCACACCACCACAAGATCTCATTGCAGAACAATCTGTTTTAGGTGGAATGCTTTTATCTAAAGATGCAATTGCAGATGTCATTGAAATTATTCGCGATCGCGATTTCTATCGTCCAGCACATGAGTTAATTTATGACGCAGTTATTGATTTGTATGGCCGCGGTGAACCAGTAGATGCTGTAACAGTTTCATCTGAGTTAACTAAGCGCGGTGACATTGCACGTGCCGGTGGTGCTCCATACCTTCACACTCTTATCTCTTCCGTTCCAACGGCTGCAAACGCTGGATACTATGCCAAGATTGTTCGCGAACATGCAATCATGCGCCGCTTGGTTGAAGCTGGAACAAAGATTGTTCAACTCGGTTACACCTCAGAAGGTGAAGTCGATGACATGGTTGATCAAGCACAGGCTGAGGTCTATGCAGTAACAGAGCGCCGTGCATCAGAGGATTACGTTCAACTTTCAACTCTGCTTCCACAAGCACTTGATGAGATTGAAGCAATCTCAAAAGGTATTGGTATTGAAGGTGTGAAGAGTGGATTTAAAGATCTAGATGCACTCACCCATGGTTTCCATCCAGGAAACATGATTATCTTGGCTGCCCGTCCTGCGATGGGTAAATCAACACTAGGTCTTGATATTGCCCGGTATGCATCTATTCATGAAGGACAAACATCTGTCATCTTCTCTCTTGAAATGTCTAAATCTGAAATCACCATGCGCATGCTCTCTGCTGAAGCACGCGTTGGTTTAAATAACATTCGTGCGGGCACACTCTCAGATGATGAGTGGTCACGTCTTGCTCGTCGTATGGGTGAGATCTCTGAAGCACCATTGTTTATCGATGATTCACCTAACCTTTCAATGATGGAGATCCGCGCAAAAGCCAGGCGCCTGAAGCAACGCCATAACTTAAAGCTCATTGTTATCGACTACTTGCAGTTGATGTCATCAGGTAAAAAGGTTGAAAACCGTCAGCAGGAAGTATCTGAGTTCTCACGACAGTTGAAGTTAATGGCTAAAGAGCTCAACATCCCTGTTATCGCCATCTCACAGCTCAACCGTTCTCCTGAACAGCGCTCAGATAAGAAGCCAATGCTCTCTGATCTTCGTGAATCAGGTTCTATTGAACAAGATGCTGACGTAGTTATCTTGCTTCACCGCGATGATATGTATGACCAACAAAATCGCACAGGTGAAGCAGATTTAATTGTTGCTAAGCACCGTAATGGACCAACAAGAACTATTACAGTTTCAGCCCAGCTTCACTATGCCCGCTTTTATGACATGCCACAAAATCCTGGTGGCGGACAAGACTGGACACAACAGCGCGAAGCTGGAGCGAGTGAAGATAACTCCTTCGGCGCTTAATTAATGCGCAGCTGAACGGGCCTTATCGGCCAAGATAATTCCAATTATTACCGTAACGCCACCAACTAATTGAATGAAGTTCCATGTTTCAGATAACCAGATCCAAGCAAATACTCCAGCTAAAACTGGCTCTGCCATTCCCATCACACTACTAGTGGAAGCCGAAAGTAACTTCAAACCTTTAACAACTAACAAATAAGGAAGGATAGTTCCCATAATGATTACCCAGGCAATTAATACCCAGCCCGGTAGATCAAAGGCGGCAAAACGCCCCTGCAGATTCATTGATTGAGAAAAGATCTCTGTGGGATATGACCAGAGGGGCATTGTGATTGCTAAGCCAAGGGATGCAAAACCAAATCCATACACCATTAACGATTCAACGTCGCGCTTGGCTGTGAGCTTTTCACCGAGTAAGAAAAAGGAAGCTAAAACTATTCCATCAAGTAGGGCTGCAGCAACGCCAATTGGATCTAGCGTTCTACCTTTCCAGACCTGGGCAATAAGAACCAGACCACCAAATGCCAGAAAGATTGCAATCCACATCAGCTGCGGCACTACTTTGTGCTTCACAAAGCGCAGCCACAACACAATCCAGATAGGTGCCGTGAACTCCAAGATCAAGGCCACAGAGACGTTTAAGCGCGCAATAGCCACGAAATACAGGGCCTGGACGAGTAGAAAACCAATAATTCCGTAGGCAAAGAGCATGGGTAGATCTTGCTTTTTAGCATTTAACTCATCTCGATGGCGCAAAAATATATAAGTGCCAAGAAAGATAAAAGCGCCGCCGCAGCGCACCTGCGTTAAGCGCATGGATGAGAGCCCTGAGGTTAAGACTAACTTGGCAATAACACCGTTAAATGAGAAAAAGATGGCGCCGAGTAAGGTGAGGATCTCTCCTTTATAGCGCGTGAACATCGGGCAAGGATAGCGGTTTAAAAGGCGCTTTCAGGTAGTTCCATGATGGAGCCATCGGTTGCTTCAACAATGGCGCGATCTGCGCTGATGTGAGGCAAGTAGTTCTTAATGAAGAACTGCGCAGCTGCAATCTTGCCTGTGTAGAAATCTTTATCTTTACCAGTAGCAGTTGGTAGTTTTTCAACTGCGATATCTGCTTGGCGAAGTAGTAGCCACGAAGTGATGATGTCGCCCACTGCCATCAGGCAACGTGATGTGTTTAAACCAACTTGATAGATCTTCACAGCATCGCTCTGTGATTCCATTGCATGGCCAACCAGCACGGCAACAATTGCATTTAAGTCATCGAGTGCTTTAAGAAGAGCGCTCTTTTCTGTAGCATTTGAACCACCAGCATCAGCAAAGGCTTTAATTTCTTTGCCGAGCAAACCAAGTGCGCGTCCACCATCTTTAACAATTTTGCGGAAAAAGAAATCAAGACCTTGAATAGCAGTTGTGCCCTCATACAAGGTGTCGATCTTGGCATCTCGAACGTATTGTTCAATTGGCCAGTCACGAGTAAATCCAGCACCACCAAATGTTTGTAATGATTCAGTACCAAGAAGAGTCCATGACTTCTCTGAGCCATAACCCTTAACTACTGGCAGTAACAAATCATTGCGAGCAATCATGTCTGCGGAGCGATCTTTATCGCCAGCTTTTTCAGCCAACTCAATCTCATCTTGGATTGAGGCTGTGTAGAGAACGAGTGCTCTCATCCCTTCCGAATAGGACTTTTGAACCATTAATGAACGGCGCACATCTGGGTGCTTAATGATGGTCACGCGTGGTGAGGCTTTGTCATTCATTACCTTCATATCCCCGCCCTGCACACGCTCTTTGGCATATGAGAGAGCTTGTTGATATCCGGCAGAAAGTGTTGCAATAGCTTTAGTTCCAACCATCATGCGGGCAAACTCAATAACTTTAAACATCTGTGCAATGCCTTCATGCACTTCACCTAATAGATAGCCAACTGCCGGCTCATGCTCACCTAATTGAACTTCACAGGTGGCAGAAATATTCAGGCCCATTTTGTCTTCAAGGGATGCAACAAAGACTCCATTGCGCTTTCCAAGCTCACCTGTTTCAAAATCAAACATAAACTTAGGAATTAAAAATAGTGAAAGACCTTTAGTTCCTGGACCGCCACCTTCACGGCGAGCAAGAACAAAGTGCATAACATTGTCATAGAAGTCAGCATCCCCTGAAGTGATGTAGCGCTTTGTGCCAGTGATGTGCCATGTACCATCGCCTTGATCAACAGCCTTGCTACGACCAGCACCAACGTCTGAACCAGCATCTGGTTCAGTCAACTGCATCGTCGCACCCCAGTGCTTTTCAACCATGTGCTTTGCAATCTTCTTTTGTTCTGGTGTTCCAAGAACATATGCAACTTGAGCAAATGAGTAGCCTGATGCATAAAGGTGGACTCCAGGATTTGAACCTAAAACCATTTCAGCAATTGCCCAGCGCACTGAAGGAGGAATCTTCATTCCACCCAGTTCAACAGGTGCATCTAAGCGCCACCACTCACCATCAACGTAAGCTTTGTAAGATTTGATGAAAGATGCTGGCAGATTTACATTTCCAGTTTCTTTATTAAGAACGGCGCCAACACGATCGCCTTCAACAAAAGATTCGGCAAGATCGTTCTCACACAAGCGCTTCATCTCTTCCAACATGCCCATTGCGGTGTCGCGATCAAGATCTGCGTACAAAGATGTACCCATAACTTTCTCGCGCCCCAAAAGGTCAAAGAGGCAGAATTCAATATCTCGCAGGTTGGCTGTGTAATGGCTCATGGGCAAATAATGCTACCCGCCAGTAACTTGTGCAACTCTATTGAGCCTATTTCGATGCCCCGTTGGCCCTCTAATCCAAGATAGGGTCAGCGCGTGCTACTAAGTGATCGCGACATCCTCGCCGAAATCAAAGCAGGCCGGGTTGGCTGCGAGCCATTCCATGAGGCCATGATTCAGCCCTCATCGGTCGATGTTCGCCTCGATAAATACTTTCGCGTCTTTGAAAACCACAAATACAGCGTTATTGATCCATCGATAGAGCAATCAGAGCTCACCCGTGAAGTAATCGCCGGAGGCGATGAGGCTTTCATTCTGCACCCAGGTGAGTTTGTTTTAGCAAGTACCTATGAAGTTATTACTTTGCCAGATGACATTGCTGGGCGCTTAGAAGGTAAATCTTCACTGGGCCGCCTAGGTCTTCTTACACACTCCACTGCTGGTTTTATTGATCCTGGCTTTAGCGGTCACATCACGCTAGAACTATCTAATGTTGCAAATCTTCCCGTCAAACTCTTTCCAGGAATGAAGATTGGGCAATTATGTTTGATCAAACTTTCCTCCCCTGCCGATCATCCATACGGCAGTGAGAAGTATGGCTCTCGCTATCAGGGTCAGCGGGGCCCAACGGCTTCACGCTCGTTTTTGAACTTCCATAAATCAAAGATCGACTAAAAACTTAAAGGAATGGATCCGCCTAAAAGGGGGTTTAATTAGGTATGGAAATAATCATTGTTCTCGGCGTCATCGCTCTAGTCGTCCTATTTTTTGTTGCTCAATACAACCGCCTTATTCGCCTCAACATCTCAGTTGATGAAGCATGGGCACAGATTGAAGTTCAATTAAAGCGTCGTGCTGATCTCATCCCTAACCTTGTTGAAACTGTTAAAGGTTATGCAGCGCATGAACAATCTACTTTTGATGCTGTTGTTACAGCACGTGCTAAAGCAACAACTGCCAGCACAGTTGCAGACACAGCTGCCGCAGATGGAATGCTCACACAAGCCCTGCGTGGATTACTTGCAGTTGCTGAGGCGTATCCAGATCTAAAAGCTTCAGCTAACTTCATATCACTTCAAGAAGAGTTATCAACAACAGAGAACAAAGTTGCATTCTCTCGTCAGTTCTATAACGACAATGTGCGCGAACTCAACACTGCAGTTAAAACAGTGCCAACTAACTTCTTTGCAGGAGTTGCGAAGGTTAGTGAGCGTGAGTTCTATGAAGTTGAAGATCCACAGGATCGTAAAGCCCCAAGCGTTAAGTTTTAATGAACTTTAGAACCCAACAAGCGTCTAATCGCCGCAAGACAATCGGCCTGCTCGTAGGAATGGGTGTGCTGGTGTGGCTTGTGGCGCTGGCTGCCCTTACTTACTTTGGCCAATCAACTACGGCAATTGTTCCTCTTGCAGTTGGTATTGCGCTGGTTTCAGTGTGGGGTTCTTATTACGGTTCAGACAAATTAGTTTTAACCATGACTGGTGCAAAGTTAATTAAAGAATCAGATAATCCAAAGTTATTTGGTTTAATTCAAGAGATAACAATTGCCAGTGGCCTACCAATGCCAAAGGTTGCAATTGTTATAGATAGTGCGCCTAACGCCTTTGCAACTGGTCGAAACCAAGATCACGCACTCATTGCTTTTACAACAGGCATCTTGGATGTCATGGATCGCGATCAACTCCAAGGAGTTATTGCCCATGAATTAGCCCATGTTGCTAACCGTGACACATTAGTTTCAGCAGTTGCAGCAACTACGGCAGGTGCTATTGCAATCCTAAGTGACATGTTGATGCGTATGATGTGGTTTGGTGGCGGACGAGATCGAGAGCGCAGTGGCGGTAACCCAATACTTTTAGTCTTCTCACTCCTCATTCTTATCTTGGCACCAATAGCGGCCATACTTTTAAAATCTGCCATTTCTCGCAAGCGTGAATCACTTGCTGATGCAACTGCTGTGGCCTTCACAAGAAATCCTGCAGGCTTGCGCAGTGCTCTTGAAGTATTAGAGCGGGATTCAACCGTTGTGCGTCAGAAATCAAACTCCATTGCACATATCTGGATTGAATCACCGTTAGATGCAAAAGCTGTTTCTAAGATGTTTTCAACACATCCACCTATTGCAGAGCGCATTGCTGTTCTAAAAGCTATGGAATCTCTTAACTAATTCTTCTCCGTTGGAAAGAAGAGCGTGAAAGTTGTTCCAGCACCTGGCTTAGAGACAACACCTACTTTGCCACCGTGGGCCTGCATGACTGAATCAACGATAGATAAACCAAGCCCGCTACCTTCTTGGCTAGTGCGCTGGCGTGATGGATCGGCGCGGAAGAAGCGCTCAAAGATTCTCTTTTGATCCTCTTCACTTAAGCCCGGGCCATTATCGGCAACAGATATGTAAACACCATCATCTTCATTGCGCGCTAGGACGTTGATTGCTGTGCCAGTGGGTGTGTGAACACGTGCATTAGCTAATAGATTCGTCATTACTTGATAAATACGCCCTGAATCCCCTAACACAAATAACTCTTTAGGCATCTCAACGCTAATTGGGTGTTCAGGTCCAGCAGCAGAGGCTGAAGCAACAGTCTCTTCAATGACATGAGCTAGGTCTACTGGATGAAATTCAATATCTCGAGATTGATCAAGGCGAGCAAGTAGAAGTAAGTCTTCAACCAAAGTTCCCATTCGTACAGATTCTTTCTCAATACGCCCTAGAAGCTCTTTAGTCTTTTCACCATCGGGTACGGCGCCTAGGCGGTGAAGTTCTGCAAAGCCGCGAATAGCTGTCAGTGGTGTGCGCAGCTCATGGCTGGCATCTGCAACGAAGCGGCGTAGTTTGTTCTCACTTTCAGTGCGAATAGCAAAAGATTCTTCAATGCGGCCAAGCATTGTGTTTAAAGATGAACTCAAGCGCCCTACTTCGGTATTTGGCTCAAAGTTCTCTAAACGTGCAGTGAGATCGCCCGCTGCAATCTTTTCTGCAGTTGCCTCAATATTTTCTAAGGGCTTCATACTTATTTTAATAACTTGGCGGGCAGCAAAGGCAATAAGGAATAGAACAAGGAAGCCAATGAGTAAGAAGATCCGACCAATTCGATGTGTTGTTTTATCAAAATCTGCAAGAGATTGAGCAACTACCACCGTGCCGATAGAGGATGGAAGAGGCTGTGTGATAACTCGAAAATCAGGACCACGAGTTTCTAATGTAAAAGGTTTACTTCCAAAGGATGCAACTACCTCAGGAGTCCATCCACCGATGAAATCTGTAATTCTGTTTGCGTTCAGATCACCTCCAAGACCTCCAACAAAGGCACCAGATTGATCTAAAACTGTGACAGAGGTGGATGTTGGAATACGGTTGAGTGGAGTTGCAGAAGCTGCACGGGCCTGCCTGCGCTCATCATCCTCGTCACCATTTGGATTCACTTCATCATCATTAACAATTCCAGCTTGATTCAAACGCTGGGATGTTCCACCCACGACACTTATGAGTTGTTCATCAATCTGGCCAATGAGATAACTATGAAGTGATCTCTCAACAACTAAACCAGCACCAATAAACCCAATCGCAGACAGAGCCAAAACACCTGCAGTTAAGCGGTTGCGTAGTGACCAGTGGCGAAGGGGAGAGTTCATTTTCTTTACTTAGCTGGCATTCGTAAGCGATAGCCAACACCGCGCACGGTGTGAATCAACGGTGGATCAAAGGCATCAATCTTTTTACGTAGATAGGAGATATAGGTTTCAACAATTCCAGCGTCGCCGCGGAAATCGTATTGCCACACGTGATCAAGAATCTGTGACTTTGAAACAACACGATCAGCGTTAATGATTAAGTAGCGGATTAGTGCAAACTCAGTTGGTGAGAGATCAAGTAGCTCACCGCCGCGATGAACTTCATGTGTCGCCTCATCTAACTCCAAATCAGCAAAGCGCATTTTCTCATCATTAATATCAATATGGTCAACACCTGTGCGACGCAGGAGTGCGCGAAGGCGTGCTACTAACTCCTCTAATGAGAACGGCTTAGTCATGTAATCATCGCCGCCAAGAGTTAAACCTTTGACTTTATCTTCCATGCCATCTTTTGCAGTTAAGAAAAGAACTCCAGTATCAACACCTTCATTGCGAATCATCTTGCAGACTTCAAAGCCATCTAGATCTGGCAACATGACATCTAGGACCATTGCATGTGGTTTGAACTCTTCAGCCATAGAGAGTGCTTGTGCACCACTTGCTGCGGTTCGAACATCAAATCCAACAAAGCGAAGACTTGTTGAAATTAACTCGCTAATACTTGGTTCATCATCAACAACGAGAATGCGTTGCAGGTTCTTTACGGGAGCTGTGGTCATGGCTCAACAATGCTCCCACGAACTGGGAGTTTCCTGAGAATGGCCTTTGTTTTAGCCCTTAACTGAGCGCAAGAGAACTTGCGCCACGTCTAGAACCTCCATGGATGACTCACGAGCGCTCATTCCATCGGTAGTCATAACGCGGCAGAAAGGACAGGCAACAGCTAACTCTTCAGCTCCCGTTCCGATCGCTTCATCAACGCGATTTAAGTTAATGCGCGTTCCAATTTTCTCTTCCATCCACATGCGACCGCCACCAGCACCGCAACAGAATGAGCGCTCTTTATTTCGCGGCATTTCAGTTAACTGCGCACCAGTTGCTTCAAGAATTTCACGTGGTGGTTGATAGATCTCATTGTGACGACCTAGGTAGCAAGGGTCGTGATAGGTCATTGCAGTGTGGCTCATCTTTACTGGCAGTAGCTTCTTCTCGCGAATCAATTGATTAAGTAGTTGAGTGTGGTGAACCATCTCTAATTCAAAACCACTTTGTGCATAATCGCGACCAATTGTTGTGAAGCAATGTGGGCAGGTAACAACAACTTTCTTCTTACCTTTTGGACGATCAGCAAATACCTCTTTAAATGTTTCAATGTTTTCCGCTGCCATGATTTGATACAAGAACTCATTACCAGCACGACGTGCTGGATCTCCTGTGCAGGTCTCTTTCTTTCCAAGTACTGCAAACTCAACGCCTGCCATGTAGAGAAGTTCTGCAACTGCCTTTGTGGTTTTGCGAGCACGTTCATCATATGCACCAGCGCAACCAACCCAGAACAGGTATTCCACTTCATCAGGCAAGACACCTTCAACTACCTTGATTGGGAAATCGCACTCAGCAATCCATGCTTCACGATCATTTTTGTTAGCACCCCATGGGTTACCTGATTGTTCTAGGTTACGGAAAGTTCCACCGAGTTCGGCTGGGAAATCTGATTCCACCATTACTTGGTAGCGGCGCATGTTAACGATGTGATCAATGTGCTCGATATCTACGGGACACTCATTCACACAGGCACCACATGATGTGCAAGACCACAATATATCTGAAGTAATAGCTGCGTTTTCGCCCACCATTGCCTCAGTTTCAACAGTCTTAGCAAAGGCGTGATCGCGCATAGCCATGATTAAAAGCTTTGGCGATAGCGGTTTATCAGTGTGCCAAGCTGGGCACTGCGACTGACAACGGCCGCACTCAGTACATGAAGTCATATCCAACAAACCCTTCCAGGTTATGTCGGCGCGAGTACCAAGACCAAAGACATCGTCATCTTTTGGATCTTCAAAGTTAACAACTTCACCGTGTGAGAGCATCTCAGGAAGAGGTCCAAGAGAAGACTTTCCATCAGCATTTCTGCGGTAGAAGATATTGAAAGGTGCCAAGAAGCGGTGCCAGGCAACACCCATTGTTAGATTTGATGCAATAACAATGAACCATGCCATTGAACCAACAATTTTAATTACTGCTACTAATTGAATAGTTGAAGTGAGCTGCGCCAGCGTCCATGACTTGAACATGTCGGCAATAAACCAGGTTGTAACAAAGTGGCGGTTCCAGGCAGTCTCATCAGAGAGTGCACCCTCTAGTCCGCGCAGTGCAATAACGCAGAAGACAATGAGCAAGATTGTGAATTCAACGTAGTAAGCCTTAGCCATTCCGCTGCCATAGAAGCGTGAGCGCTTATTGCGAAGACGGGTAACTTGGCGGATTCCTATTAATGTAACAATTCCAATTCCTGTTGCCCACGCAATGAGCTCAGTGAAGTATTCATAAACCCAGAAGTGACCAATAACTGGAAGTGCAAAGTATGGATCAATGAGTTGACCGTAGGCAGTTATGAGAGTTCCAAATAAAGAGAAGAAACCGATCATGACAAACCAGTGCGCAAAACCAACAACAGTGAAATTAAACATCTTGGTGTGACCAAAGATTTCGCGCAAAGCCATACGAAGACGTGTGCCCTTTTCGTTGCCACGTGTGGGATCTGCTGCACCCTTTTTATAGATCGCTAATAACGTGCGAACCCGCACCGTTAGAAGGATGAGGGCAAAAATAGTTATCCCGTAGGAGATCGCAGCAAGGTAGAGATTCGACATATTGGATAGAATAGAGCAATAAATCTAAGGTTTTCTACAAATAGGGGTATCTACAAATGGGGCAATCTGATCCAGATTGGGAAGTTGTGTCATTAGATGACCTCAATCCCCATGGCTTGCAATTAGTTTCTGATTTCTTTAACGAACAATTCCCAGGAGTCTTCTATCCTGAATGCACTCCAGATATATTCAAGTGGAAGTTAGGGCTAGATAATCCAGCAGGGTCCGGATTCTTAACCGTTGCGATGAATAATGGTGTCGTTATCGGAACAGCATCTGGAACAAGGAAGATTTTAGCTTCAAATAATCAGTCAATTAGTGCAATTGAAATCGGAGACACATTCACACATCCAAATTTTCGAAAAAATGGTAAGTGCATAACAGAATTAGCAAATACCGCCGAAATGGATCCATATTTCATTCGTAGTGTTTTTGGAAGACTTGTAAGCGAGACAATTACGCGCGCACAATTGGCCGGAGTCGTGTATATCTACGGGACACCGAACGAAAACTCTAAACCCCCTTACCTCAAACGTCTCCAGTTCAGAGAAATAGATAGAGACAAGTTAAATTCTAATATACTCTTAACGAGTCAAACGGCGTTTTTGCATAAAATACGACCACTAGTAATTTTGTCAACAAAGTTTTCTCAGATTTACACTCGCGCCCTAAGCTATCTAGTCTTTGGGAAGAATTCACTGCTAGAGATAACAGCAGAAGATTTTTTATATTTCTGTTCACAGGAGTCTCTTGCAGTTCATGACACGGAAGATAAGACTTACTTGAAGCGCACACCTGAAATATTGAAGCATCGGTATGTCAATCATCCTAGTTACAACTATCGCTTCTTCCAGATTGCCGTTAAAGATGTTGTTAAAGGAGTGCTAATAACTTGCGAGGTGATTAGATCATCTGGCGTGAGTAGTCTTGTCGTTTCTGATTGGCTGATTTCAGATAAGAGAATTGAGAAGAAGATAACTTTCTTTATTTCTCAATTGCGATCATTTAGTCAAAAATCCGAGATAATCACTTTTTGGGATTTTGACGGACCAAGCAAGTTAGCAAAATTCTTTCATGGGATTATTGTGCGCAAGAAAATTTCATTGATTAGTAAAGCTTTCTTAGATTCAAGCGGACAAGTTGTCGCAGAGTTTGGGGATTTCCACATGGGCTGGAGTGATAATGGGTGATTTCATTTTGTCTCAACCAAAGACAATCAAAAGAAACTTATTGAGCGTAATCAAGTGGTTAATTGGGTGCATATATCTAGCTATAGGCGCACCATTTCACAGATCTGAACTTATAGCCTTTGTTTTTCACGAAGTTTCCGATAACCCTAGAGAACACCCAAGGCTAACAAGGACCTACTCAACCAATGAATTGTTCTCAAAACAGATATCACTATTGTCTTCTAATTTTAGATTCATCAATCCACTGGCAGATTCACAGTGGCTCAATAAGGCAGGGTGTCTAATTACATTTGATGACGGATATAAGGGCTCGTTAGCTGCTGCAAGAAAACTAGACGCAATGGGAATTAGTTCTATTCATTTCTTAAATCTAGATACCACTTACGGACAGATTAATTCATCTGCATTATTACATTTCATTAGTCTACAATCAGGGAAAGATATCAAATGGCCTGATTCGAATCCAACAAGGTTTAAAGCCTTACTATCTGAACTTTCAAACTCGCAACTGGACGAGTTAGATCTATTTTCGGGTCCATACATGGATCCTAGTGAATTAGCGGAGCTAATTTCCTTGCGACGAACGCTAATTGGGGATCACTTGCTCAACCATTGGCATGCAAATAGTTTAACTCAAAATGAATTTCTCCAGAATCTATCAAAATGCTCAGAAAAATTTAGTGAGATACCAAAAATGAAATACTACTTAGCAGCACCCCACGGCCAAATGGATTTCGAAAGAGTCAAACTTGCAAGTGATCGAAACTATGAAGTGATATTTTCTGGATTTTCAAGAGCTCGATGTGGCAATGCGCAGATTATTCCAAGGATTGACATGAATAACTCTATCAACTCAAAGCCGAGCCTATTTGGGGCGATTGCAATTTCGCTTATTAGAGGAAAGATAAGCGCTAGAAGCTAGAGACAAACTCTCTGAAGTCTTCGGACCTGAAGCTACATATTTTTTTGACAAATCTACCGCGAATTCGGGAAGTGATATTTCTTGATAAGATATTCAAGGTAAGAATTATTCGGACCATATACACTCTGCTAAAGACATTGCCAGAGAACAAAATTCGTAGTAATTGGCCTTTCTGTCGTTCTTTAGCTATTTCTATATAAGCCTGGTGCCACAATTCCAACCTAGCCGGTGTTTCATCTAAAATTCGAAGTGGCCGAGCCCTTAGTGCTGCCATGTCTTTGCTCAAAATTTCAGTATTTGAGTGCCACTGTCCAGCATGGATTCTATAAGCCATTAATGATTTATTTGAGAATGCAACCCGGCCTCGATTGGCTAATTGAATAGTTAAGTACAGTCCGGCCGAAGTAGATAAAGATTCATCGAAGCCTCCAATTTCTCGCAACAATGCAGTACGCGTCAATCCAGTTGACTCAGTTCCCGCACCATATCCACGCATTTCAAGCCAGCGATTTAGCAACTTTTTAGGACTATTCTGTATAACAAGCCGAAGGTGATGCACTTTATTCACATCACTAAAAATTACATAAGGACTGATGACCAGAGAAACGTCGCTACTCTCTTTTAAAATTTTCACCTGCTCAAATAGTTTATTTTGCGACCAAATATCATCCGCATCGAGAAAAGCAACATACTCGCCCTTTGCCTTGGCAATCCCTGAATTTCTGGTGTGGCATTGCCCGGCATTTCTATTCTTGATTAGAATCCAATTTCCGGGATTTTTTTGGATGAAAGCTTCAACAACTTCGAGGCTATGATCAGTTGAGCCATCATCAACGATGATTGCTTCCCATTCAGTGAAACTCTGATTTAAAACCGAAAGAAGTGTTTTTTCAATCCATTTTTCCTTGTTATAAAGTGGAATTATTACAGAAACCACAGGTGTCATTTACCGAGTCCTACTTTATTTGTGTATGAAAGCAATATCAATATCGTGTAACTAATCGCAATTCCTATTGGAACACCGATTAAGCCTGCTAATTTGACACCTATGAGGCTTAGAAGCGTGGTGAGTGCAATTAGTAGAAGAGATCCTTTTGTAACCAATTTTTCCTTACTTTCAGCGATGAGAGCAGAAACTCTTAATTGAAAATAACCTCGCATTAACTCTTGGACTGAAAACCCAGCGATAACTATGAAAGAGATCAACCATTGTTGTCCCAGCGCTATTAATACCATTAGTTGAGACAAGCCTGCCAAAACTATTGAGATAAATACACCGGCTAGAAGGTGCAGCAACCATGACTTACTCATTAACTTCAACCTACTTAATTGAAAACTACTTTGCCCACTAATTATAAGTCGAGAAAATGCTTCTGGTAAGAAACGCAAGTAAGTCAGAAGGCTTGTTCCAACAGCGTACTTACCTAAAAATTCAAGTGGAATGAACCAAGCAATCATGAGCCTATCGATTCTGTCAGCAAAGCCACCAGCGATGCCAACAATATGGAAAGGTGTCGATTTCTTAAACAAAAGGGCGATCTCTTTCCAAGAGGCTGTGATACTTGCATTTGTGTGTACTAGTAGAACAAGTATTGATGACACGGCTGACGTAAGGTACGAAATGATCAAGGAAGTAAAGAGAGAAGCTGCGATACTCACCTGGTTTGAAAGAGTGAGCAGAGAGAAAACTAAAATTTGAATTGAAATAGTGGTTAGGTCTAAAATAGACCCAATTTTAAACATCCCATAGGCGATTAAACCCTGGTGGAAATTAAAATCCAAAGCACCAAGAAACGCATAGATAGAGGCTAAGTAAAGAAGTGTTGATGGAATCGATACATGTGTAGCTGAGTAAACAGATAAGGCTAATATTGAAATACCTGAAACCAAGAAAGCAAGTATTAAATTCGTGTAGAGGAAAGCTGATAGCGAGATTAGGTCAGGTTCTATAACTGTATACTTGCGAAAAGCCAAACCAACACCGGAGGTGAGAGCAACCATCACGGTGACAGTAACTACGAGTATCAATGTGACAAGGGATCGCCTTTCAACACCAAGCGCTCTACTGTAATAAAGTGAGAATACGAGGGCTAGCAGAGATGAGATCCCGCGGACGAGGACGAAACCACTCTTAATCTTCCGGCTGATTAACCGCGACATAAAGTCGACCCCTCAGATAAACACCTGACCATTAGTGAGAACTTCAAATCTACAGGTGGAGCAACTCCACAAGAATAGTGCCGGGACTCATAGGGCCTAGCCAATCAGCCGGGAATAACCGGCCTAGGTTTACCGTTCACCTAGTAGCAAACCTGAGTCGCATCGACTCAACCTTTTGTGTAGGATGGGCTCAGGTTTCAAGCAGTCCTCGACCCTAAATCAGGCTCGAGCGTCACTAAAAGGAGCACTACTTACATGGCTAGAGCAGTTGGAATCGACCTAGGTACAACAAATTCTTGCGTATCGGTCTTGGAAGGTGGAGAACCCACCGTTATCGCCAACGCTGAAGGCGCCCGCACGACCCCGTCGATCGTCGCCTTCGCTAAAAATGGCGAAGTACTTGTTGGTGAAGTGGCTAAGCGCCAGTCAGTAACAAATGTTGATCGCACCATTCGTTCGGTTAAGCGTCACATGGGTACGAGCTGGAACGTCGATATCGACGGAAAGAAATACACACCACAAGAGATTTCAGCTCGCATTTTACAAAAACTCAAGCGCGATGCAGAGTCATACCTGGGTGAAACAGTCACGGACGCGGTTATTACTGTTCCTGCATATTTTAATGATGCCCAGCGCCAAGCAACTAAAGAAGCTGGCGAAATCGCTGGTCTTAATGTTTTGCGCATTATCAACGAGCCAACTGCAGCAGCGCTGGCATACGGTCTTGATAAAGCGGATAAAGAACAGACAATTCTTGTCTTCGACTTAGGTGGTGGAACATTTGACGTTTCACTTCTTGAAATCGGTGATGGTGTTGTTGAAGTGAAAGCTACTAATGGTGACAACCACCTGGGTGGTGATGACTGGGATCAAGCGTTAGTTGATCACTTAGTAACTACTTTTGGTTCACAAAATGGAATTGATTTAACAAAAGATAAGATGGCGATGCAACGTGTTCGTGAAGCTGCTGAAAAGGCAAAGATCGAACTCTCATCATCACAATCTGCATCAATCAACCTCCCATACATCACAGTTGATGCTGAAAAGAATCCACTATTCCTTGATGAAACAATCACACGTGCTCAGTTTCAGCAGTTAACTGCTGCATTACTAGAGCGTTGCAAGAAGCCTTTCCAGGCAGTTCTAAAGGATGCTGGTATTCCAATCAACAAGATTGAATCAGTTGTATTAGTGGGCGGATCAACTCGTATGCCTGCAGTGGTGGAACTGGTTAAAGAGCTAACTGGTGGAAAAGAGCCTAATAAGGGCGTAAATCCTGATGAAGTAGTGGCCGTTGGCGCATCACTTCAAGCCGGTGTTCTTAAGGGTGAAGTCAAAGATGTTCTACTACTGGATGTAACACCACTATCACTTGGTATTGAAACCAAGGGTGGCGTTATGACTAAGTTGATTGAGCGCAACACAACTATTCCTACAAAGCGCAGCGAAGTCTTTACAACTGCTGATGATAATCAGCCAGCTGTGCAGATTCAGGCATACCAAGGTGAGCGCGAAATGGCTGCTTACAACAAAAAGCTTGGAATGTTTGAACTCACAGGTTTGCCACCAGCACCACGTGGTATCCCACAAATCGAAGTCACATTCGACATCGATGCAAACGGAATCGTTCACGTTTCTGCAAAGGATCTTGGAACTGGAAAAGAACAGAGCATGACTATCACAGGTGGCTCTGCACTTTCTAAGGAAGAGATTGAGCGCATGATGGCTGATGCTGAATCACATGCTGAAGAAGATCGTGCGCGCAAAGAAGAAGCAGAGATTCGCAACGCTGGAGATTCTCTTCTCTACTCAACTGAAAAGTTCATCAAAGATAATGAAGAAAAACTGTCTACAGGTGATGCACTAGAGAAGAAAACAGAGACAGAAGCAGCACTCGAAGAGTTAAAGACTGCTCTCGGTGGTTCAAACTATGAAATGATTAAGTCAGCAACTGAGAAGGTTGCAACTGTTAGCCAAGCTCTAGGGGCTGCACTTTATGCAGGTGCTGCAGCTGAAGGTGCAGCAGATGGTGAGAATGGCACAAACGCCGAAGATGGCGTTGAAGATGCTGAAGTAGTTGAGGAAGGCAAGTGAGCGAAGAAAGCTCGCTTACCGAAGAATCATTAGTTGAAGATGTGGCACCGGATCAGGAAACTGATCCGGTAGCTACGTTAACTAGTGATTTACAGAGACTTCAGGCTGAATATGCCAACTACCGCAAGCGCGTAGAGCGTGATCGTTCCCTTGCTCACGAAATGGCGATTGGCGCAGTTTTAACTGAACTTCTAGCACTTTTAGATGATGTTGATCGCGCAGAATCACATGGCGAGTTAACCGGTGGCTTTAAAGCAGTTGCCGACCAACTCAACACCATTGTTTCTCGCATTGGTTTAGAGAAATACGGCACCGAAGGTGAAGCCTTTGATCCACAGATCCATGAAGCTCTGATGCATGACACATCTGCAGAGGTGGAAGTACCAACTGCTTCAAAGATTTTGCAGCCTGGATATAAATACAAAGAGCGTGTTTTGCGCCCAGCACGTGTTTCTGTAACAGATCCAGCGGGAGAGTAATTAGAAATGGCAGCCAAAGATCTCTACGAAAAGGATTTCTATAAAACCCTTGGCGTTGATAAGAAGGCTGCTGCGGATGAAATCAAACGAAAGTATCGCGGCCTTGTAAAAGATCTCCACCCTGATACCAATCACGGAGATTCTGCAAAAGAAGAAAAGTTCAAAGCAGTATCTGAGGCCTATGAAATTCTCTCTGATGCCAAAAAGCGCGCTGAATATGATGAAGCACGATCTTTATTTGAGCGTGGTGGATTTCGTGCACCCATGGGTGGTCAAAACTTTCAAGGTGGGGATTTCTCAGACATCTTTGGTGGGGGCAACCCACAAGATATTTTTGCAAACCTTTTTGGTGGCGGTGGACGCCGCGGACCGCGCAAAGGTCAAGATCTACAAACAGAGGCAACCATTACTTTCCGTGAATCAGTCTTTGGTACTAATTTAGATTTGCGCCTAAGTACTGATCGAGGCGCTGCACAAAACATTACTGCGCGCGTTCCTGCCGGAGTTAACGATGGCGCAAAGATTCGTGTTAAAGGCAAAGGCGCAGCAGGAGAAGCTGGCCCAGGTGACTTATTCATCCTCCTACACGTTAAACCACACCCAATCTTTTCTCGCAAAGCTGAGAACTTACTTGTTACTTTGCCTATTACTTTTACCGAAGCTGCCCTTGGCGCAGATGTGAAAGTGCCAGTAATGAGCGGTGAAGAAGTAACTGTGCGCATTGCACCTAGTACTCCTAACGGTCGTACGCTGCGCGTTAAAGGGCGTGGAATAACTAAAGGCTCACACACCGGAGATCTATTGGTAACTGTTGATGTGCAAGTACCACAGCGCGTTGATGGCAAAGCGCTAGAAGCGTTAAGAACATTTGCCCAAGAAACTGCCGGTGAAGATGTTCGAGCTGAATTAGCTGCAAAGGCAAAACAGTGAGTGATGATTTAAAGAACGACGTTCCAGCAGATGACGCTGCCGTTTATGTCATCTCTGTTGCTGCTGAGATCTCTGGTCTGCACCCACAAACTTTGCGCCAATATGACAAGTTAGGTTTAGTTTCACCTTCTCGCACAGAGGGGCGCAATCGCCGTTATTCATTGCGCGATATCGCACTACTGCGAGCAGTACAAAAACTTGTTGGCGAAGGAATTAACCACGCAGGTATTAAGCGCATTATTGAACTTGAATCAGCTGTGGCAAATATGGCAATTGAAGTCGCACAACTTCGCATTGAAGTAGATGCATTAGTTGAGGCTAATCCACCTAAAGGACTTGCCAGACGCAGTCGCAGCGAAGTGATTGTCTATAAGCAGGAGAAATAATTAAGCAGGTTTCATAAAACTAGTTCGGCCCGCCCATTTACCTAAGATTTGTTCAGCAGGAGATTTCAAAATAGATTCTAAAACAGTGGCATAAACATCTCTAAAATCAGTGGTTACAGCCAAATCTCCATCAATTAAATTAGTAAGCGATGGCTGGTCGCCATAGAAGCCACCATTTACTTTTTCACCAATAATAAACATTGGTCCAGAAGTTCCGTGGTCTGTGCCCTCGGAGGCATTGCCTTTGACGCGTCGGCCAAATTCGCTGTAAACCACCACGGTGACATCATTTGATCTAGTTGTTGATTTGAGTTGGCTCATAAACCGAGTAATTGAAGAAGAGACAACTCCTAGCAATTCAGCTTGAGCATTTGCTTCATTGGCGTGGGTATCAAAGCCTCCGAGTGAGACTGACCAAAGCTTTGTTGGAGAACCTGCAGCAATTAGCTTTGCCACCACATCTAACTGCTGTGAAAGATTGTTATCGCCTCCTGCATTTCCACCGTTGACGGTCGGTAGATCAACTGCTGCTGGCACCGGTGATTTCAATACTGGTTGGATAGATGTGGAGACTGAGAAAAGATTGCGCATAGAAGTTGCAGCAGCTGCCATTAACACTGAATCTGCCCGCGCTGGCTTTGAAAGCTGAATGCACTGGGAAGCCAATATTCCCTTTGGAATTACTAAACCACCTAGTGGCAATGCAGAGCCAGAGATTTTATTACCTGCAAGCATGGGAGGTAGAACTGAACCCAAAGAGATCGCGAGCATGGGATCTTCTGGTTGTGAATCTAACCAGCGGCCAAGCCAACCACTACTGATGTGTTTTTCAGGTGAAGCGCTTTGCCACTTAGCCATAGAAGAAAAATGTGAGCGATCAGGCTTTGGATAACCAACCCCACGAATGATTGCTACTTTCTTTTGATCCCACAGCGCCTTAATGCCACCCATTGAAGGGTTTAAAGCAAGTTCTGCATCTAGTGGCAACATTGTTTCTGCTTTGTAGGAAATGCTTGGGCGAGATGAGAAATAAGCCGGATCCTTATATGGAATAACAGTATTTAAACCATCGTTGCCGCCATACAAAGTGACCATAACTAAAATTGGCGTTCCCGCAGCTAAGGGACGATTGATTGCAGCTTCTGCGATTTCATCTAGAGTTAAGAAGTTAGCTGCAGCACCGATAGCAACGGCCCCTGTTGTGAGCTTTAAGAACTTTCTACGTGAAATAGTATCCATGGCCGGCTCCTAAGCGCTCACAATATATTCAGGGCTACACAGCGCAAGAAGTGCAAACTGTGCAGGATCATCTAAGGAAGTTCGAAGCGCGGCCTGAGTACGTGCACTCCACTCAGGAATACCCAACCAATCAGCACTTTCAAGTACACGCGAATCTGTTGGAATTTGATTGAGAGCCGTTAAGTCACTCTGTTTAATTAACCAAGCCGCAAAAGCTAAACGATATTGAGCTGTTGCTGATGACAACCAAGCCCCACCAGCTGGCCAGCCACCAACGTTGGGCGGATTAAATGGAACTTGTCCAAGCTTGTCTAAATTTCTAAATAGCTTAGTAGAAGTTTGTAATTTTGAAGGTGTAAGTTCCAACGCTCTACAGGCAGAGATAAGCCATTCAACTGGAGATTTAACTAATGCATATTTTGCATCTTGCATTGATGGATCTACCGCCATGGCTTTTACCGCAGCGGAGATATCACGAGTAGCAAAAGCTCCTTTAGCGCTAAAAGAGGCTGGCATATCTTCAGTGCTTGAAATAAATCTGTACCAAAGACGCTCAGAAACAAATTGAGCACAATCATCACGCGCAACAAGGAAATCACTGAGTGAATCACCCGTAAAAGAGGCCGTTTTCCCCAACAAAGTAACGGGATTAGCATCTCGTCGCCTTGGATTTATTGAGACCAGGCCGGTGCTGCGCACAACTTGGTAACCAGTTATCGCACGCGAGATAGCTTTAACATCATCTTCGCTATAGCGATTTACACCCAAAACAAATAGCTCCATCAGTTCGCGACCCAAATTCTCATTAGGCGCTTTAGCCGTACTTTCTTGTCCGTCTAGCCAAAACTGCAACGCACCATCATTGAGCATTGCTTTCACCATCGCGTTGAAATTACCTAAGGATTGAGTGCGCAAAACTTTATTTTGATTGAACATCGGCAATGGGTAATTCAACTTTTGAATTGAAGTCGCCCAATGTCCATGCCAAAACCAAGTCATTCGTTCAGTTAAACCATGATCACTCAATGCCATCATGTCTAACCACCACAAACCTATTTGTTGCGACTGATTACGCATTGCAATTGCGAAAGGAACAACCTCTGGAGTATTAGGTTCTGGGCGCTTACCTAAATCAGTTATTGCAGGGAGAGGAATTGGAGTACTTGTGGTTAATACTGCTGGTGCTGTTGTTAATCGAGCGCGCGTAGTTTGAACACCATCTTTTAAAGCTTGGGCATATTCACCAGGCCTAGGACCGAAGCCAAAGCGGTGAAACAATCGAGAGGTCTCAAGACGCTTGATATTCATGTCAGTAATATAGATGCGCTAAGTGAACAAAGTTAACGAAATAAATGAATTCACATAAAACTCGAAGCCTTACTTCTTTTTCTTTACAGCCTTCTTTTTTACAACCTTCTTCACTACCCGCTTCTTCACGGCCCTCTTGTGGGTAATGGGAACTTCAGCCACAAGATCCAAGGTTTCAACAAAGGCTTCTAGGGCCGCGGCCTCTTTTCGAAGTGAAGCGATTGTCTTGTTTAAGGCCCGCTTGGTTGCAGCGCTCTTTCGGACGGGCTTTTTCTTTACGGTCTTCTTTTTTGCAGCTGCCATAGTGGTCTAAACAATACCTGCGCGGCTAGCAAAGCCCAAGATAGTAGGCTCACCCGTATGAATTCACGCGATGCCCTCAAAGATCAGATCGTTAAAAAGGCTGTTGTCCACGGCAAAGTTATTTTGTCATCAGGCAAAGAAGCTGATTACTACGTGGATTTGCGCCGTGTGACCCTAGATCATGAAGCAGCACCCCTTGTTGGTGAAGTAATGCTGGAGCTAACAAAAGATTTAGATTATGAAGCAGTGGGTGGTTTAACTCTTGGAGCAGACCCAGTTGCAACAGCGATGATGCATGTGGCAGCAAGTAAGGGCAAAAAGATTGATTCCTTTGTTGTGCGCAAGGCAGAAAAAGCACATGGCCTGCAACGTCGCATCGAAGGTCCAGATGTTAAAGGCAAGCGAGTGTTAGCAGTTGAAGACACATCCACAACTGGTGGCTCAGTTTTAACTGCAGTGGAGGCTTTGGTTGAAGCTGGCGCAATTGTTGTGGGTGTTGCTGTAATTGTTGAGCGCGGAGCTGAACCTAAGATTACGCAAGCTGGGTATGAATACCGCGCCGCTTATCAATTAGCAGATCTTGGTTTATAGGCTTTATTTGTGATGCTTGCGAGTTTGCCACTCGCGAAATAACTCTGCAATAACTGGCAGAAGTGAGATCAAAACAATTAAACCAACAATTGGCAAAATGTAAGCATCAACTGATCCCTCTAGTTTTTCACCCAGAATAAAACCAAGGCCAATAACTAACTGTGTCCAAATAATTGCACCTACAACGTTCCAGAGAAAAAACTTCTTTGCACTCATACCGATGACGCCACACATTGGGTTAAGCAGTGTGCGAATAAAAGGAACAAAGCGGGCCAAAACGATTGCTTTACCTGGGCCGTATTTACGTAACCACTTTTCAGTTGCTGCAACTTTTTGGTGATTAAAGACTCGACCATCGGGGCGATCAAATAGTTTGCGCCCGTATCTTTGTCCAAACCAATGTCCTACTTGTGCACCAGTAATTGCTGCAATAGGCGCACCAATAAATAGAGCGGGTGTAGATAAATGCGCATCACCCAAAATCGCTGCCCCTGATCCAGATGCAGCAACGCCAGCAAGAAAAAGAAGTGAGTCGCCGGGAAAGGCTAAACCGACAAGCAAACCAGTTTCGGCAAAGATAATTGCCAAGATCCCTATGAGGCCTAAATCAGAGACGATTGAGTGGGCATCAAAGAGGTTCATGCCAGGCAGGCTACCCCACGTAACCACCCCTCATAAGAGGTTAGTTATCAAATCGTTGTACTTACACGCCTACTTGCATGTGTTTTTCCTTGCCTGGAAGGGGGCTGAGATAAAGAATTGAGCCACCACGGGATGCGGGTTTCACAGTGGGCCCGGACCGTTGACCCCCTAAGGACAAAAATGAAAAGAAA